>OJKZ01000014.1_pt1 | contig 140584 bp, 130 predicted proteins | sample 1596791 | NCBI WGS metagenome assembly OJKZ01 (sample SAMEA3904677, study PRJEB24821) | metagenome | biome: Builtin; feature: hospital; material: surface | place: USA | collected 2013-06-04 | reverse complement strand
CTCGTCGGCAGCGTCAGATGTGTATAAGAGACAGGTCTTCGTAAGTGATGTCGAGGTCAGCGCGGACCTTGTGACGCTCCAAATCCTTGGCATTGATGCACACCATGATTTCCAGATCGTCCTTGAGGCGATCGAGCATAGCGATTTTATTGTCAGGTGTGAAGCCGGGGAGAACACGCGAGGCATGCATATCATCAAATAGCTTGCCGCCCATTTCGAGGTAGAGCTTGCCGCCTTCACCTGCGATGTCTGCGCGCCGCTTCTTAATATGAGCGGATTGCATTTCGATGTACTTCTCGCGGTTAAAACCGACAGCCTGACCCATGGTGCCCTTTCTGAAGTTGTGTCTGCGGGGAGCGCGCTAAATATTGCGAAATTCTACTGTGCCCATGGTAGTGATACCGCCTTGCGAATGTCGTATCGGTTACTGCTGTCGCGGGGGGGGGATTTTGGAAACTTTGGTTAATTAGGCCACGTGTAGGGGATTGTCTGATTAAAGTCCAGCATATTGATATTCAAAAAGAAATATGAAGAGGATGTGACATGCTCGATCGCCAGATGGCATCATCGTCGAATTCGGCAGAACCAACCGCACGCGCCCCGTACCAAGTGGGCAGGCGAGGCTTCCTCGTCGGAGCAACTGCCGTGTCAGCTGCGAGTATGATGCCTGCCGTAAGTGGTGCACCTAAGGCAAACGCCGCTCCTGCAAACGGGGCTTCTGCCGCCGCGGGGAATTCGACCACCAATTTGAATGTTGGTCGAGGAATGGCCGATATGACAGGCGAGCCACTCGGCGCTGGCATGAACGGGTATGCGGTCATGGATCAGACCACCTCGGGTCTGCGTCTTCGCCAGATGGCGCGTGCATTCATCTTCGGCGATGACAACGACAACCGTGTCGTCCACGTCACCGCAGACATGGGGCTCATGTTCCAGTCCATCCAGATGGAAGTTCTGCGGCGTCTCCGAGCTCTTTTCGGAGACCTCTACCATGAGGGCAACGTGCTTATCTGCGCATCTCACACGCATGTTGCGCCGGGAGGTACGTCGGGCCATCTCATGGTTGACCTGACTACCCTCGGATTCCGTCCCGTCACTTTCGAAGCTGTAGTCGTCGGTGTGGTCAAGGCTATTAAACGTGCACACGCTGATTACCAGCCGTCGACTATCCACCTGACCAAGGGGATTGCCAAGGATGCGGGTGTCAACCGCTCCCTGCAGGCATTTAAGCGTAACCCTGAAGAAGAGCTGCGTCGCTTCCCCGACGGAGTCAACCCGGAAAGCCATACACTGCACGTGAGTCGCGGTGGCCGCGAAGTCGGATTCATTAACTGGTATGGAATTCATCCGACCACCTTCGGTCCCGAGCACACCATCATCGACGGCGACAACAAGGGCTACGCAGCATGGAAGGTTGAGGTCGACCGCGGGGTTACCCACCGTGAGCCGGCCGATGCCCCCTTTGTCGCCGCATTTACCATGTCGTGCCCGGGTGACATCAGCCCGAACATGGGGCTCGTGCCAAATTCGGGCCCAGGCAACGGAGACGAAGCAGAGTCCGCCCGCATTCTCGGTCAGCGTCAGATTGACGCTACCCAGGGCCAGACCATTGCACTGCCAGGAGGCGGTATCTCCACTGTCCACAAGTGGGTCAACCTGGGCGATGTCGACATCGACGGCCAATTCACGCCCGACGGCCAGCCGCACCGCACTGGACCTGCAATCCTCGGTGCGGCCTTCGCAGCCAGTAGCCAGGAGGATGGCGGTGGAGAACCAGCCCTCGGGTTCAACGAAGGCGAGCGCGGCGGTACGCCGTGGGTGCACCAGCTCAATAACGTCGTACTCCCGAAAAACATCGGGGAGATTCAGGGCAACAAAGAGTGCCTGCTGCCAGTCGGCTACATCGATGGTCTTCTCCAGCAGACCCACATGTTCTCCATCACCCGCATCGGTGGCTTCACCTTGATCACCAATGGCCTTGAACCCACCACAATGTCGGGCTACCGCATGCGTCAGCACGTCGCTGAAGTCCTCGGTGTTCCAATCGATACTGTCATCTGCCAGGGCTACACCAACAGCTATGGCCACTACGTCGCTACCCCAGAGGAATACGATCAGCAGGACTACGAGGGCGGCGCAACGGCTTTCGGCAAGTACACGCTCAGTGCGATGATTTCCATTTATCACAATCTCGCTCACGCGCTTGCCGACGGCATTGCGGTCGAGCCAGGCCGTGCGGCAGGCGATCTCACCGGCATCATCCCGCCGTCGCCAGCAGGAGGAAAGGTTATCGATTCCGCTCCAATGGGCAAGAATTTTGGTGACGTGCTTGAATCCACGGCAAGCGTCACGGTAGGGCAGAAAGCCGTTGCCCAATTCGTCGCGGCAAATCCGAATAACGACTTGCGACTGGAAAAAGGCTACCTACTTATCAAGAATGACCGCGGTGAGATTGTTTCCGACGACTGGGACCAGGCAACTGTCATTGAATTTGCCAAGGACGGTATTTATACCACCGCCAAGGTCACTTGGGAGACCGGAGGAGTCGCGCCGGGCAAGTATGACATCATCGTGCGTGGTAGCACGTTGGGTGTCGGTGATTCATTGAACGAATTCGAGGGAGTCGCTTCGGTGGAGCTCGTGTAAGAACGTCCAATTAAATACATTAATGCGCACAATGTGACTTATACTTTGGCCCATTAAAATCTCATCAAGGGCTTGTCTCACGTATAGTCCGTTGTGCGCATTATTTGTATGTATCCGTCAATTTGGCAGGAGCAGTCTGCTTCATGAATACCCCAAACAATCCATACAGCAACAACGATCCTTACGGTGACGGCAGCCGGGACAATGAGTCCAGTAACTATGACTCCCAGAGCCACGGTTTTCCCAACAATGGTTCGCAGGACTACAACCCTTACGGGTTCGATTCGGACGCACAACATGGCTCGCGTGGACCAGAGGATTCGCCACAGTGGAATCAGGCTTACGGTAGGGAACAGGCCTATGGCGATATTCCTTCTTATGGAACTGGCGAGTCGCGCGATAGTTACGGCGGGCAACCCTATGGTGCGGACTCGAGCTACTGGCAGCACCAGTCCAGCGGGGCTTCTGCAGCCGGTGCACTTGCTCCCGGAGTCAACATGCCAGGTGGCGATGAGCCGCCGGTGAAGCCTGTGGCACAGGGGCCGACGAAGGTCGACATTGGAAGTGCCTTTTCCGCGGCGTTTCGTAGTCTAAACAGCAATTTTGCTTCCTGGCTTGGCATCATGCTGACGTTCTTCGCCGTACTAGTTGCCCTGATTGTTGGCGCAGCGGCAATTCTCTTTGCATCTGGTGACTTCGATCCGGACTTTGAGCCGAACTATCCAGGCGATGTTCCATTTGAGGATCTAGGGTCAATGTTCGCGACTCTCGGCGCGATGGCACTGCTATTTGCCGTGGGCATGTTCGCGATGCAGGCATTTATGCTGCGCGGTGCATTCGAAGCTGTCGACGGGCGAGTGCCGAGCTACGGTACTTTCTTCCGTGTAAACCGGTGGGGGTCTCTTATCGGTGTCTACATTGTCACGTTCCTGGTGGGGTTGCTCGCCATGCTTCCAGGGATGGCACTCTTCATCGCTGGAGCATCCCTGTCTGCCAACGGCAGTGAAGCTGCCGCGGCAATGATCCCACTGGGCTACTTGGTTTTGTTGTTGACGTCGATATTCATCATGCCAATCACAGCGATTATGCCGCTCCTTGTTTTCGATGGTCGAGCAACAGCACTTGAGGCTCCGGTCGTCGCATGGCGCTTGGTGAAGCCTCAGTATTGGACGATGCTCGTTGCATTCATTCTGACGTCGATTGTTTCTTCCGCAGGTGCAATGCTCTTCTATATCGGCATGTTGTACACAGTCCCGCTTGCTCTCCTCGTGCAAGTACATATCTACCGTCAGCTCATCGGTGGCCGTCGAGTAGTTAATGAAGCCCAGGAGAATCCGGGTTATTACCCGCCACAGCAGTAGCCAAAAACGAACAAGAAAAAGCGCCCAAGGAACCGGTACAAATTGGTTCCTTGGGCGCTATTTCGTTAGCAGGTAATCCTGCCGGGGAGCGTTCGGCTATCAAAAGCCGAACCTATGCTCCGAATATTTAGCGGGCAGCCTCAGCGAAAACAGCCTGCGCAACACCAGAGACGGTGCCGGCAATCTTCACAGCTTCCCAGACCTGCTCCTTGGTCAGACCAGCATCGCGGACGACCTTTGCGTGAGAAGTCACGCAAGCTTCACAGCCGTTGATGGCAGAAACTGCCAGAGACCACAGCTCGAAGTCTTCCTTCTCGACACCTGGATTAGAGATGATGTTCATGCGCAGGCCAAATTTAACCTGTGCGTAGTCATCACCGAGCATGTGGCGAGTGCGGTAAGCGACGTTGTTCATGCCCATAACGGTGGCCGCACCAAGCGCAGACTCGAAAGCCTCGTCAGACAGGTGCTCCTTGGCTTCCTCAGCAATCTCGGAGAAAACGGTCTCGTTGCGGGTGGCAGCAGCAGATGCAAGCAGGGTACCCCACAGCTGCTGCTCGGAGAGTTCCGTAGAACGGGTGAGAGTGCCAAGGTTCAGCTTCATGTCCTTGGCGTACTCCGGTAGGCCGGAACGAAGGTTATCGATGCTCATATGAGTTACTTCAGCTCCTGCTTCAGAACATCCATCTTGTCGATGTTCTTGGTCGGGTCATTCTTCTGCCAGTTACATGCGCAGACCTCTTCAGACTGAAGAGCGTCGAGAACACGCAGAACCTCGTCAACGTTACGACCGACAGCGTCCGGGGTAACGGAGACGAACTGAATGATGCCGTCCGGGTCAATGATGAAGGTTGCGCGGTCTGCAACACCGTCAGCGTTCTCGACGCCGAGTGCGCGGATCAGGTCGTGGCGGATGTCCGAGAACATCGGGAACGGGATGTCCAGCAGTTCCTCGTGGGTTGCACGCCAGTTGAAGTGCGAGAACTCGTTATCGATGGAGCCGCCGAGCACCTGGGTGTCGCGGTCCTCGAACTCCTCGTTGAGCTTGCCGAATGCGGCGATCTCAGTCGGGCAAACGAAGGTGAAGTCCTTCGGGTAGAAGAAGATGACCTTCCACTTGCCCTCGTACTTATCCAGGGAGACGCGCTCGAAGTAGTCGTCCGGGGAAGCAGCGTTAGCTTCCTTCAGGTTGCCACCCTTCAGTGCGAGAAGGTCGAACTCCGGAAAACGCTCTCCAACGGTCATGATCGGCATGATGATCCTCCAAAAGAATCTGGTCAAACGAATGTGTTTCGGACGTAAAACAGTATGACACAGTTCGCAGAAGGTTGCAACCAAAAACCTATTAGCCGGTGTAGGATTCATAAGTATGAGCAATCGAGAGTATAAACCGACACTCGCACAGATCCGTACCTTTGTCACGGTTGCAGAACAGAAACACTTTGTGAGCGCAGCAGCGAAACTTGGCATCTCCCAGCCTTCCCTGTCACAGGCTTTGGCGTCGCTTGAAAATGGTCTTGGCCTGCAACTTATCGAGCGTTCCACCCGGCGCGTGATCGTCACCCCCACCGGTGAAGCGCTGTTGCCATATGCGAAGGCAACCCTCGACGCTGCCGATGCTTTTCTTGCCCAGTCGCGCGGAGCGCTCGGCGAGCTCGCCGGCCCACTGAACATTGGCATCATCCCTACAATTGCGCCGTATCTCCTTCCGGGAGTGCTTATTGGGATCGAGGAAAACTACCCGGATTTGGAACCGCGCATCGTAGAAAACCAAACGGATCAACTGTTAAAAATGTTGCGCGACGGGCAACTCGATCTGGCAGTGCTTGCCACTCCGACGCACGCACCAGGTTTGGAGCAATTGCCGCTTTACGACGAGCCGTTTGTGGCAGTGACCAATCCGGACGATCCACTTGCCGGCCGCACCGATCTGGGGCTGGACAGCCTGAAGGACCTCAACCTTTTACTACTGGATGACGGCCACTGTCTCCGGGATCAGATTGTGGAGCTGTGCAAGATCGCTGAGGCAACTCCCGGCGCGCGCAAGCATGCTGTGACACGCGCATCGTCACTGACCACGATCGTCCAGTTGGTCGTGGCAGGGCTGGGGTCAACGTTGATTCCGGCCTCCGCGGTAGGCACTGAGTGCTCTCGCCCCGGAGTCGCTTCCGCAACGTTTGCAAACGGCGTACAGGCGCAACGCACGGTGAGCTTGGTCTACCGCGCGTCCTCGCAGCGTGTTGCGGAGTTCGAGCAGTTAGGGCAACTCGTGAAGGCTTCGTATGAGCGGGCCCTGGAATCAGGTAAATCCCTGCTTCCGCGCTAAGCTCTGCCTCTGGCTATGACTGATCATTCTTCCTCCTCCCCCGCCCCGCCGAAGCCGCAGCTCTACAATGCGCTCGATGCTATACCGATTGCGGATGTTCGACGGTTCCGTAGGCGACTCAAAAATGCGAGCGCGCCGGATGCGCTGCGGGCGATTGGGAAGGATATTGAGAGGGCACGGGGTGTCGTCGAGAAGCGCGATGCTCTGATCCCTGAAATTACTTACCCGGAAAACCTGCCGGTGTCTGCGCGCCGCGACGACATCATGGAACTGGTGCGCGACAACCAGGTCGTTGTTATCGCCGGCGAGACGGGATCGGGCAAGACCACCCAGATTCCAAAGATGCTGCTGGAGATGGGGCGTGGCCGGCGTGGACTGATTGGACACACGCAGCCGCGCAGACTCGCCGCTCGCACCGTTGCGGAGCGCATCGCCGACGAGCTCGGCCAGGACATCGGTGAATCTGTCGGCTACGCCATTCGTTTCGACGACAAAGTATCCCCGTCTACTGCGGTCAAGCTGATGACGGACGGCATCTTGCTCACAGAGATGCAGCGCGATCGCTTCCTCAACGCGTACGACACGATCATTATCGACGAGGCCCACGAGCGCTCACTCAACATCGACTTCCTGCTGGGCTACCTCAAGCGACTGCTGCCCAAGCGGCCGGACCTCAAGGTGATTGTCACATCTGCGACCATTGACCCGGAGGCATTTGCCAGCCACTTCGCCGACGCCGAGGGCAACCCAGCTCCGATTATCGAGGTCTCCGGGCGTACTTACCCAGTCGAAATCCGCTACCGACCACTGGTTGAGCAGATTCAGAAAAAAGACGGCTCCATCAAGGAGATTGACACCGACATGATCGACGGTGTCGTCGCCGCCTGCAAAGAACTTATGGGTGAGGGCAACGGCGACATTCTGTGTTTCTTCTCTTCAGAGCGCGACATCCGTGACTGCATGGAGGCGATTGAGAAGCAGCACTGGCGTGACGTTGAGGTTGTTCCGCTGTTCGGTCGCCTCTCCAACGCGGAGCAGCACCGTGTGTTCTCCCCACACTCGGGTCGTCGCATTGTGTTGTCGACAAACATCGCCGAAACGTCTCTGACCGTGCCGGGCATCCACTATGTGGTGGACACTGGCCTGGCGCGTATCTCGAGGTATTCGACACGCACCAAGGTCCAACGTCTGCCTATCGAGGAAATCTCCCAGGCTTCCGCGAACCAGCGTTCGGGCCGATCGGGCCGTACCGCCGACGGCATTGCCATCCGCCTGTATTCGGAGGAGAACTTCGAAGCGCGCCCAGAGTTCACTGACCCGGAGATTCTGCGCACAAACTTGGCGTCAGTCATCTTGCAGATGATCTCGCTGCGGCTTGGGGATATCAATGAGTTCCCCTTCATCCAGGCGCCTGACCATAAGGCGGTCCGCGACGGACTTATGCTGCTGCACGAATTGGGGGCGATCTCGCAAAAAGAACGTGGTGGCGCACCGACCCTCACCAACGTTGGCCGCGATATTTCCCGCATTCCTGTGGACCCCAAGATGGCCCGCATGCTGGTGGAGGCCAATCGCCTCGGCGTGCTTGATGACGTCACTGTCATCGTCGCAGCCATGACCATCCAGGATGTTCGAGAACGCCCCTTGGAGTACCAGGCCCAGGCCGACCAAGCACACGCCCGCTTCAAGGACAAAGAGTCCGACTTCCTGTCATCGCTGAAACTGTGGGACTACATCGGCGATTCCCGCGACGAGCTGTCCGGCAACGCATTCCGTAAGCGTATGAAGCGCGAGTTCCTCCACTACATGCGCATCCGTGAGTGGCGCGATCTTGTCCGCCAATTGCGCGACGTGGAGCGACAGCTCGGCTGGTCTCCCGCCGATAGTGTCGCGGGTGAGCGCGATGCAGCTGCAGTCCACCAGTCGCTCTTGACTGGTTTGCTCTCCAATATCGGCGCGCGTGACGGCAATTCCAAAGAGTTTCAGGGAGCGCGCGGGACACGGTTTATGGTCTTTCCCGGCTCGTCGCTGGCTAAGCGGCCTCCGGAGTTTCTCATGGCCGCTGAACTCGTCGAAACGTCACGGCTCTGGGCTCGTGACGTAGCCAAGATCGAACCTGCTTGGGTTGAGCGTGCCGCCGGCGACCTGCTCAAACACTCCTATTCGGAACCTGTGTGGTCGCGTAAGCGTTCCGCAGCGATGGTCCACGAAAAATCCATGCTTTACGGCGTGACCATCGTGCGTGATCGGCTTGTTCCCTACCACCGGGTGGATCCTGCCGCTGCGCGCACAATGTTCATCCGCCACGCGCTGCTGGAGGGCGATTGGAACCGTCACCATAAGTTCATCGACCACAATGAAGCGTTGCTTGCGGAAGCAGCCGAGGTCGAGGAAAAGGTTCGCCGCCGCGGCCTTGTCGTCGACGAAGATACGTTGTTCGACTTTTACGACGCTCGCCTGCCCGACAATGTCACAACCGCTCGCCACTTTGATTCGTGGTGGAAGAAACAGCGTGCGAAAGACAAGCATTATTTGGACTTCGATCCGAACGCATTGCTTGACGACGACAACGTTGACGCCTCTGCGACCGCCTTTCCCGAGGCCAAGCGCCAGGGCTCCGTGGAATACGCACTGCGCTACAAGTTCGAACCGGGCGACCCGTTTGATGGAGTCACTGTCGAGGTACCCGTGCCACTCCTGGCAAACCTTGACCCTGACGGCTTCGATTGGCTCGTCCCAGGCTTGCGCTCTGAACTCGCTGCCGAGATGATCCGCACCCTACCGAAGGCGTTACGTAAAACCGTCGTCCCCGCCCCCGACTTTGCGCAGCGTGCACTCGAGGTAATGCCCGAGGACGTCAACACGGACATCCCGTTTACTGAAGCGCTCGCCGATGCGCTTCGAAGCGTTGGTGGCCGCGGTATTAACGCCACGGATTTCAACCCCCAGGCGTTGCCACCGCACTTGCAGGTTACCTATGCGGCAATCGACCGCCGCGGCAAGATCGTCGACCACGACAAGGATCTCGCAGCGTTAAAACGCCGTCAGGCGGGCAAGATTAAGTCGTCTGTATCTAAAGCTGGACGCCAATCGGAGTCTGAGTCTGTAAAAAAGTGGACGTCGGACTCGCTCGGCGCTGTACCGGAGACTGTGACCACAACAATCGACGGTAACGAGGTTGATGCTTACCCAGCACTCGAAGCTACAAAAGACGGTGTCAAGGTCACGGTGCACCCGACGAAGGCTGCTGCCGACGCGTCGATGGTCACTGCGACACTGACGTTGCTGTTGCGCGAAATCAGCGTTAATGCGCAGCAGATGACCAAGGGCCTACCGCTGCGCCACAAGGTCGCTGTTGACCGCTATCCCCACGGCGGAGCAAATGGCCTGGTCGAGGATGCTCGTGTAGCAGTGATTCGTGATCTGATGATGTCGCACGGGGGCCCGGTGCGCACTCCGGAGGAGTTCGACGCCCTTCTCGCCGAGATTAAGCCACAGGTCTCGGGTGGTGTAAGGCGTGCTGTGGTCAACACTGCTCCAGCGCTTGCCGCGTACGCCGACATTTCGGTGGAGCTCGATCAGTGGGAGGGGCCTGCGATTGATGACATGCGTTCGCAGCTCGTCTTCTACCTCCCCCGTCACGCAATAACGGTTCATGGGGTGCAGCACTTGCAGCATTTGCCGCGCTATATCGATGCGATGCGGATCCGGCTGGAGGATATGCGTCTGGACCCGGACCGAGATGCTGACCGCCAGGAAGTTGTCGATGGGGTGAAACGCTACCTTGCTGATCATATGAAGCGACTTCCCGCACAACGGTCGAAGACGCGGGCCTACAAGGATATTCTTTGGCTCATTGAGGAGTTGCGGGTCAGTTTGTTCGCGCAGCGACTTGGCACTCCCCGACCGGTCAGCCAGCGCCGGATTGAGAAGAAAATTGATGCGCTGCGCTAGCGATATTCTTCGCGGTCGCGCCGACGCATAAGCCTGATTTCCGACTCGAAATCGTCGGCACTTTCAAACGACTTATACACAGATGCGAAGCGCAGGTATGCAACCTCGTCAAGCGCACGAAGTGGCTCGAGTACTGCCAAACCAATCTCGTGAGCAGGAACCTGCGAGCTGCCCTGCGCACGCACGATTTCTTCGACTTCTTGTGCGAGGCGCTTCAGTGCATCGTCGGAAACGTCCCGACCTTGACATGCACGCCGCACACCAACGATGAGCTTGTCGCGGTCGAACGGCTCACTTACTCCATTACGTTTGACGACGGTGAGTACCGCGTTTTCAACAGTGGTGAATCGACCACCGCATTCTGTACATTCACGGCGACGGCGAATTGCAGAGCCTGCTTCGACAAGTCTGGAGTCAGCGACTCTGGTCTGTTCGTTATGACAGAAGGGGCAATACATAGGGCTCAGACTACCCCTCTAGCGGACCACCTCAGAGTCTGCGATGAAAACCGGCTGGGACGATCCCGGCACCTGGCCTGCATCACTAAACACTCCACCAAACGCAGAGCCGGCTAAAAGCGCTCCAGTCAGCAACGCTGCTAAGACGAAACCTTCCTTGCCCTCGCGGTGAGATTCGAATGCCTCAGATACATATTCCCGACGTCCATAACCTAGGTTCTCTGTACGCTCACCCTTTCGATCAATAACGTCAAGCGTTCGAACACCGCTATAAACACCGCTACGATCTCGTCCTGGATTAAGGTCCCACACCTCGACCGGCTGCGCTAACCGAGGCGTCCGAGATACACCGCAATCGCTCCCATACCCACTGTTCACTGCTGGATTAATCGTTACCGACATTTCACTCTCCTTCAATCTCGTGCACCACTGTACGAATGCACTCGACATGTTCGAATATGTAATCGTTTGTATGTTCGATTCCGCTTACATGTTCGATTTATAGCAAAGCGAGCAAACACTGTCTAGCCCAAAGTGGAAAATATCGAACAAACTTGCCCTCTCTGGTAGGTTCTATGCCTACAGACCTAGAAACAGAGACACGCGGAAAGAGGAAAAGCAGTGGCAAAGAAAAAATCTGACGCAGGCAATCTCGACATGAGCACACTTTCAGACAGGCAACGTCGAATCCTTCAGGTCATCCAAGACGCCGTTGTACTCCGCGGCTACCCGCCAAGCATCCGTGAGATCGGCGACGCTACCGGGCTGCAATCAACCTCATCCGTGGCATACCAGCTCAAGGAACTGGAGAAGAAGGGCTTCCTGCGCCGCGACCCCAATAAGCCGCGTGCCGTGGATCTGCGCCACCTGCAACAGACAACCAAACCGAAGCGCAAAACCCCCCAGCAGGACACACCCGAGGACGCGACTCCCGCGCGTTTCGTTCCAGTTTTGGGACAAATAGCAGCTGGTGCACCTATCCTGGCCGAAGAAAACGTCGACACCTATTACCCACTTCCTAGCGACCTACTCGGTGATGGCGACGTTTTTATGCTTCAGGTTGTTGGAGAGTCCATGCGCGATGCCGGCATCCTCAACGGCGACTGGGTTGTTGTACGTTCGCAGCCTGTTGCCGAGGAAGGCGAGTTCGTCGCTGCATTGCTTGACGGCGAGGCGACAGTCAAAGAGTTCCACCGCGATTCCACCGGTGTGTGGCTCCTTCCCCACAATGATGCGTTTGCCCCAATCAAGGGCGATAACGCAGAGATCATGGGGCGTGTTATTTCTGTTTTCCGCACCCTTTAGCGGGAATTTGCCCTCCTTTAGGGGCAAAACAAACACAATCACAGACATCCGGGCATGAATGTCTGAAATACTGAGTACTCCGACCAAAACGTTTGAGGAGTGCGATGTACGCCGAGGAGCGCAAACGCCAGATTGCGTCACTTACTGCTGTGGAAGGCAGGGTGAGCGTCGCTGAACTCGCGGAGAAGTTCGATGTCACTGCCGAAACGATCCGCCGCGACCTCACCGCACTTCACGCCGATGGGATTGTGCACCGCGTACATGGTGGTGCTGTTGCAAACCAAGCGTTTCTCACCTCTGAACTCCCGCTCGATGCCCGGTCTCGTGCGGCATCTGATGCGAAAACCGCGATCGCGAAAGCTGCACTGGATTTTCTCCCCCGCCACGACAACGCCGCGATTTTTCTGGATTCTGGCTCTACAACCAGTTACTTTGCACAGTTGCTTTGCGAGGGCACCCGCGCTCAAGACTGCTCTATCGTGACAAATTCGCTGCCAATCGCCCTGGATCTTTCCTCCGCAGGCCTTGATGGCGTACAGCTTCTTGGAGGGTCAGTTCGTGCAATTACGCAAGCGGTAGTTGGTGCGACTGCACTTCGAACGTTGGCATTGCTCCGCGCCGATGTCGCATTCATTGGTACCAATGCTCTGACGATTGACCACGGCCTATCTACCGCCGATTCTCAGGAAGCAGCCGTGAAATCGGCCATGGTCACAAATGCCCAGAAGGTCGTGGTCTTGTGTGATTCATCGAAGATCGGCAACGATTACCTTGTCAGTTTCGCACCCCTCGATGCCATCGACATCGTCATTACCGATAGTGGTGCACCTGAGACATTCCTCGAAGATCTCGAGCGCAATGATATTGAGGTCGTTCTTGCGCCGGTGACATCCAGCACACACTAATTCCGATTGTGTGGGATTCGTTGCAAAAACGGATACAATCGGACACACTGGTTGTGTGAGCAGCACAAAGAACACGGTGCGGGTAGTCACCCTCACCCCAAACCCCAGCATGGATGTGACCGTAAACGTCCCCGTGCTTAAACGCGGTGAGGTTGCGCGGATTTCCCAGACCCGAAAAGAGGCGGGTGGAAAAGGGGTCAATGTCGCGCACGCGTGTGCCAAAGCGGGCATTCGAACCATCGCGATTGCCCCCTGTGCCCTCTCCGATCCGTTTGCGGACGTCATCCGTGAACTGCCGGTGCAGTTTCACCCCGTTGCTATCGCGGCATCGGTGCGAACCAATACTGCGATCGTTGAAGATGACGCAACAACGACAAAGATCAACGAACCAGGAGCGAGGCTTTGCGACGACGAAAAGGCGGCCGTTGAATCAGCTATAGATTCAGTCGTCGCAGACGGTGAAGCCGTCGTTCTTGCAGGATCGCTTCCCCCTGGTGTCCCAACTGACTGGTACGCAGATCTTGTGGAGCGCATCCGTCGGGTTAATGCTGGCGCGCTGGTCGCAGTGGATACTTCCGATGCACCGCTGCAGGCAATTGGTGAGCGACTCGATACGAGCGCGCCGGACGTGTTGAAGCCAAACGCGTTTGAGCTCGCGCAGCTCACCGGTGGCGACGGCAGCGCATTGGAGCGCAGCGCTTCCGAGGGCGACTACGCCGCCATCGTTTCGGCAGCACAGAAACTGATTGACCACGGGGTCAACGAAGTACTGGTCACCTTAGGCGGCGCCGGTGCATGCTTAGTTACTCGCGCTGGTGCGTGGGCGGCGACCCCACCTCCAGTCACGGTGCTCTCAACCGTCGGCGCTGGTGATAGTTCGTTGGCTGGCTACCTGATGGCACGGATCGCCGGGGATGAACCAGCCGAGTGCCTCCGCCGTGCAGTGGCGTACGGCTCGGCTGCGGCGTCGCTGCCGGGCACTGGCATCCCCTCTCCTTCCGATATCGACCTTGAACACACTCACGTGTTCCCCGTATAACTGCATGAAAGAAGACAACGTGAATCAACCTCTCATCACGCCAAAACTTGTCACGCTTGATGCTGACCTTGGCATTTCTCCCTCCGATGTCATTGGCCAGCTCGCTGCACGTATCGCAGATTCTGGCCGTGCGACTGATGCCGCAGCGGTGGCTGAGGCAGCCGTCGCGCGCGAGGCTAAGGCCGGTACCGGCGTGAACGGACGGGTCGCTATCCCGCACTGCCGTAGTGCCGCTGTCACCGAACCCACGCTTGCGTTTGCCCGGCTGTCCAACCCTGTTGACTTCAACGGCCCCGACGGTGACGCCGAGCTGGTGTTTCTCATTGCAGCACCTGAAGGCGGCGGCAAGGCACACTTAAAGATTCTCTCGAAGCTCGCCCGCGCACTGGTCCGCGGCGATTTCGTTGATAACCTCCGCTCCGCCGCGTCCGAGCAGGAGATTGTGGATCTTGTGCACGGCGTGGTCAATGCTGAACCGAAGAAGGCTGAACCGAAGAAGGCTGAACCGAAGAAGAAGGCCGATGCGGTGGTGTCGTCGCAAAGCAATGCGCCAATTCGTATTGCAGCGGTCACATCGTGTGCGACCGGCATTGCGCACACCTACATGGCAGCGGATGCACTGACGCAAGCAGCTAGCAAGCGCGACAATGTTGATCTTCGTGTCGAGCCGCAAGGCTCCTCCGGTGGGGATCCGCTCGACCAGGCGTTTATCGATTCCGCTGATGTGGTGATTTTCGCCCATGATGTCGCTGTTCGCGGAAAGAGTCGCTTCGCGGGTAAGCCCGTGGTCGACAGTCCAGTCAAGCGTGGTGTCAACGAACCTGACGCGATGATCGATGAGGCGATCGCCGCATCGAAGGACCCAAACGCACCTCGAGTAGCTGCAGCGTCGAAGGCAGATAGTGACGACACCGCGTCTGCCGCGACACAGAGCTGGCCCAAGCGCATCCAACAAGCGATCATGACCGGCGTTTCCTACATGGTGCCGTTCGTCGCCGCCGGTGGCCTGCTGTTGGCCCTCGGATTCCTCTTCGGCGGCGCGGACATGGCGAATGGCTGGCAGGCACTGGTCACCGAGCACTCCCCGACCAACCTGCCGAGCAATCAGATCACTGTGGACGGCGAACTCATTGCGTTCAGCCGCTCCGGCTGGTTGCTCTACCTCGGCGCAGTGCTCTTCGCCACTGGGCAGATGGCTATGCAATTCGTCGTGCCGGCACTGTCCGGCTACATCGGCTACGGACTCGCTGGGCGCCCGGGTATCGCACCTGGCTTCGTCGGCGGCGCAATCTCCGTGATGGTCGGCGCTGGCTTCATCGGTGGCCTGATCACCGGTTTGCTCGCAGGTGTGATTGCGCACTGGATTCAGACGTGGAAGGTTCCGCGCTGGCTGAGCTCGCTCATGCCGGTGGTGATCATCCCGCTGCTGACATCGCTGTTCATCGGCGTACTGATGTTCCTGCTGCTGGGCCGTCCGCTCGGCGCTGTCATGGAAGGACTCACCGCGTGGCTGGAGTCCATGTCCGGTTCGTCTGCCGTGATGCTTGGCGTGATTATCGGCTTGATGATGTGCTTCGACCTGGGTGGTCCGGTGAACAAGGCTGCTTACCTGTTCGGCACCGCTGGCTTGTCTGCGGGTACCCAGGGTGCGTACGAAATCATGGCTGCGGTAATGATCTCGGGCATGGTGCCGCCGATCGCGCTGTCTATCGCCACCTTCCTGCGTTCCTCGCTGTTTACCCCGGCTGAGCAGGAGAACGGAAAGTCTGCCTGGCTGCTGGGCCTGTCCTTCGTATCTGAAGGTGCGATCCCGTTCGCAGCTGCAGATCCGTTCCGTGTGATCCCTTCGATGATGCTTGGCGGCGCAACCGCAGGTGCGGTCTCGATGGCCCTTGGTGTGGGTGCGCAGGCACCGCACGGTGGCGTGTTTGTGATCTTCGCCTACCACCCGTGGTGGGGCATGCTCGTGGCGTTGGCTGCCGGTGTCGCGGTGGCAACGCTCGCTGTTGTGGCGCTCAAACAGTGGTGGCCTAACGATGAGATCCGAAAGGCTGCGAAACGCGAGGAAGAACTCGTGTCGGCTTAAGCACAAGGGCGTACACTCGACTGCAAAACGCATTCTTGAAAAACCGCGTGAAAGGAAAGTTGCATTATGGCTTCGAAGACGGTCAAGGTCGGTTCCACGGTTGGTCTGCACGCTCGTCCGGCGACGGTGATTGCGGACGCTGCTGGTGAGTACGATGACGAGATCCTGCTTACCCTGGTCGGCGGCGACGAGGACGATGAGACTGATGCTGCGTCCTCGCTCATGATCATGGCGATGGGTGCAGAGCACGGCGATGAGGTCATCGTCACCTCTGATAATGCCGAGGCGGTTGAGAAGATCGCCGCACTGATCGCAAAGAATCTCGACGACGAGTAAAGGCTTCTTGCTTAGCGACGACTACGCCCGGGCAACCACTGTGGTTGCCCGGGCGTAGTCTTTTTGATGGGTGAGGTTAGCGGAACTGGCCTTCACCAATATGGTCGTAAGCCCACCGCATCAGCGGGTAGATAACGATGATGCCGACGGAGCCGAGGGCGATGCCTTCCAGGGTGACCTGCCCGACCTCGAAGGTGAGGTTGCCGATGCCGACAATCAGCGCGACGGCAGCTGCGGTGAGGTTCGCCGGGTCAGTGAAGTCGACCTTGTTGTCCTGCCAGATACGCACGCCAAGCATGCCGATCAGGCCGTAGAGCACCAGGCACGCGCCACCGAGCACGCCGGCAGGAATGGTGAAGATGACTGCGCCGAACTTCGGGATGAACGCGAGGATGATCGCAAAGGTGGCGGCCACCCAGTATGCAGCGGTGGAATACACCTTGGTCGCGGCCATGACTCCAATGTTTTCTGCGTAAGTAGTGGTGCCGGAGCCTCCGAAGCCACCCGCCAGGGTCGTGGCGATGCCATCGCCGATCAGTGCCCGGCCCTGCATGTGGTCCAGGTTGCGGTGGGTCATCTCGGCGACCGCCTTGACGTGTCCGACGTTTTCAGCAATGAGCACAACAAGCACCGGAAGTGTCACTAGCACGGCAGAAAGGTGGAACTCCGGGGTGTGGAACTGCGGCAGGCCAACCCAGGCGGCGTCACCGATTGTGGCCAACGCGTCCTCGCTCAAACCGCCAGTGAGCGCGGCGAAGAGCCAACCCACCAACACACCAATCAGGATGGACAGTCGGGAAAGCATCCCGCGCGTTGCAACCGTAACCAGCACGATGGTCAGCAGCGTTACACCTGCAACCGCTGGCTGAGTTTGCACGTTGCTGACCGCTGTCGGTGCGAGATTGAAACCGATAAGTGCCACGATCGCGCCGGTGACCACAGGCGGCATGACGGCGTCGATGACACGTTTGCCGGCTTTTTGCACGATCACGCCGACAAGGATGAGCGCCACACCCGTCAGCAGCACGCCACCGAGTTGCGATCCAATGCCGTACTGCTGGGACGCGGTCAGCGGGGCGATGAAGGCAAAAGAAGAGCCGAGGTAGCTCGGCAACTGGTTCCGGGTGATCAGCAGGAAGATAATCGTGCCAAGTCCGGAAAACAGCAACGTGGTGTTCACTGGGAAGCCAGTGAGCGTGGGTACCAGCAGTGTTGCGCCAAACATAGCCACCACATGCTGCATGCCGATGCCGATGGTGCGCGACCAGGACAGTCGTTCGTCGGGGGCGACGACCGCCCCGGGTTTCACATGGCGTCCGTCGCCATGCAGGGTCCAACCAATTGAGTTCGTCACGAGTCTTCATTATGGCCCTCGCGCGCTTTGCATAGCTAATCGCAGCTATCGGAGTCCGAGCGGGTAAGTTGCTCCTCATGGACATCATCATTCGACGCACCCCCGAGGAAGTCGGCGCATACGCCGCCGATTGCATCGAGCCGTTCGCACGCCAAGGCGCCACCATCGGCCTTGCGACCGGATCCTCACCCAACCCAACCTATAAAGAGCTCATCCGCCGACATCGCGAAGAAGGCTTGAGCTTCGCCAACTGCAAGGCCTTCTTGCTGGACGAGTACTACGGCATCCCTCGTGACCACGAGCAGTCTTACTACTCGACGATCCGCCGCGAGTTCACCGGCTCTATCGACATTCCGGATTCGTCCGTTGCGTCTCCCGACGGCGAGGCCGCCAACCCCCAGGCAGCAGCTACCTCCTACGACCACGCCATCCGCCACGCGGGCGGTGTAGATATCCAAATTCTCGGCATTGGCGCAAACGGACACATTGCGTTCAACGAGCCGACGAGTTCGCTGCGCTCCCGTACCCGTCTCATCGACCTGCATCCACGCACGATCGAGGACAATGCACGCTTCTTCGATTCTGCCGACGAGGTCCCGCGCCAAGCCCTGACACAGGGCATCGGCACCATCCTTGAGGCACGCCACCTGGTGCTTATCGCCACTGGCCCGGCGAAGGCTAACGCGGTACAAGCACTCGTCGAGGGGCCTCTGTCCGCATCGTGCCCGGCATCGGCACTGCAGCTGCACAACGCCGCGAAGGTTGTCGTAGACGAAAGCGCCGCCGAGATGCTCACCGGCGCTGAAACCTACAAGGCGTTCGACCCTTACTGGCGCTAACACCGGGGTCAACGCCAACCCGAACCGCCAGGCTTAGGAGACGACGAACTCCGCATACTGGTCGGCGAGGACACGTGGCAGGCGGACGTCGATACGCGTGCCCTCTGCCTCGTACTCCTCGGAGCGCACTGTGCCCTCCTCGTGCACGCGGCTTACCACATCACCGCGGGTGTAGGGCACGACCATGGTCACGTGCGCGTCGATGGAGTTGAGGTGCTGCTCGATGCGCGCCTCTAGCTCGTCGATTCCCTCCCCCGTCAGCGCGGACACAAACACCGCGGTGCGGCCGGTTTTTTCAAAGGCGTGGCGAAGTTCGGCGAGCACGATCGGGTCAGCGTCGTCGATCTTGTTCACCACAACGATCTCCGGCGGCATCTCCTCGCCCGAGTCGCGTGTGACCTCTGCAAGGACCGCATTGACTGCTTCGATCTGCTTCAGTGGGAACGGATCCGAACCGTCCACGACGTGCAGGACAAGGTCGGCGCCGCTGACCTCTTCGAGCGTGGACTTAAACGCCTCAACCAGCTGGGTAGGCAGGTGGCGCACAAACCCGACAGTGTCGGTCAGCACTACGTTGCGCCCGTCTGCCAACTTGGCCTTGCGCGTCGATGGGTCGAGAGTGGCAAACAGCGCGTCCTCCACCAGCACGCCCGCACCCGTCATCGCGTTGATCAACGAGGATTTACCCGCGTTGGTGTAGCCCGCGATCGCGATCTTCGGGATAGTGGAGCGCTGGCGCTGCGCGCGCTTGATCTCTCGGGCAGTCTCCATATCGCGCAGCTGGTGGCGCAGTTTGGCCATCTCGGTGCGCAGGCGGCGTCGGTCGGCCTCGATACGCGTCTCACCAGGACCACGCAGGCCCACACCGCCGTTGGAGCCAGCACGACCGCCCGCCTGACGCGACAGGTTGCCACCCCAACCGCGGGTACGGCTGTAGAGGTACTCCATCTGCGCCAGGCTGACCTGTGCTTTGCCCTCTTTACTCTTCGCGTGCTGGGCGAAGATATCGAGAATCAGCATCGTGCGGTCGATCACCTTAATCTTGAGGGCTTCCTCCAGCGCGATCATCTGCGACGGCGAAAGCTCACCATCAAAAATCACCGTGTCAACGCCGGTAGACAGCACAATCTCACGCAACTCCGCAACCTTGCCAGAGCCGATATAAGTACCCGGATCAGGTTTGTCACGCTTCTGATACAGCATGTCGACGACTTCAGCGCCGGCTGTTTCCGCCAGAGCTGAAAGCTCCCACATGCGGGCCTCAATCTCCGCAAGGGTGCCTTCGGTCCACGCGCCAACGAGCAAGACCTGTTCGATGCGGAGTTTGCGGTACTCCACCTCGGTGATGTCTTTTTGGTCCTGCGAGCGGATCTCAGTCGACCCGGTCACGGAACGAAACGCGTTGCGCTCCTCCAGGTCAAGCGCGCCTACCGTCGGCGCGGATTCGTCAGGGACGGTGTTGTGCCGAAAAGCCTCACGGAGAAGTTCGTCGTGGGCGCGTTGCTCGGGCGTGGTGTCGTCGTCACGCAAAAAGCGCTCACGGTTACCGCCGAAACGGTCAAGGTGGGGTTCAGTCATTACATCCTTTAATGGAGCTTGAAATGTCCTCTTCATATCTACCCCATTAAACGCAGATACGGCCGAGATTCTTCCCCGTGTGCGACTGCGACTATTATCGGGCGCCATGAGCACAGCAATCAGCAACGACCTCGCCGCAATCGGCTTGAACTTTGAGAAGTGGCAGGACGCTGTGGAAGCCGCCATTGCCACCGACCGTCTCGCAGTCACCGGTGAAGTGCGCGGCGGCCAACTGATCCAATACGCCGACCCTTCAGGTGCGCAGCTCAACATTTTGGCAGTTGAGCCGTTTGCCACCTTCGCAGGTTTCGATTCCGTAACCCGCGCATACGCCCACGTCACCCCAATCAACGACGTAGTTGCGCTCGCCGACGTCGTCGACCCGCGCGGCAACGCCATGGCATCGCTGACGGTGAATCTTGCACAAGGGCCATTGCTTGTCGACGAGCCCACCCTCCAATGGCAAGAACTCTCCGTCAGCGCCCTCGCACTGTCGGTGGAGAACTACACCTCCACCGACGCATACCTCGCCCTGCACCCGGGAGCCGTGGTGGGCACGGTGACCTCCCCGGGCGCCGAAGCCCTGGCATCCGGTGCTGCCTCTACCCCAGACGCACAGGCCGAATTCTCCGGCCGCGTACTCGATGCGGAATACCGCACCTCCGAACTGACCGGCCAGCGCTTCATCCACGTCTCTGTCGATGCTGCGTTCCCGTTCGACGTGTGCCTGCCCGACGGCGACCTGCCGTCCCGCGACTCCGTCATCGCTGGCACCGCCGTCATGGCCGGCTCCATCCCAACTCCGACCGGCGGCGGCTGCGGAGGCTGCGGCGGATCCTGCGGTTGCGGCGGCCACTAATCCTGTAGGGCAGAACCATGAGTTCACCAGACAAGGACCTCTCGCGAGCACTACTCGGCGCGCTCGTACTCGCTGCCACAGTAGTGCTTGTCTTGACGTTGAAACTACCCGGTCTGCTCGTGTCTGCCCTACTGATTGTCTGTGCATTCTTCATCAGCCGACATCTGCAGCCCGACCCCGAAGTGGCAGCAATGCGCTCGTCACTGCAGTACGCGCGCGACGACATCCTCGAAATTCTCGACGCATACGAGAAGCTCCAAAACGGCGCATCAGCCGCCGACATCGCAGACCGGACGCTGCACTACCCGGCGCTTGCAAACCCAGATAACTCAGTCCCCCAGATCAACGAGTTTCTGCTCCGGGCCTCCTCCGCGCGTCGCTTCATCGAGCGCGTTGACGGTTATCTCGAATCCCCCGGCACCGACAAAACCCAGTTGGAACGCATCCTGATGGTCGCTGACGAGCGCGCCTTCGAACTTCAGGAGGCCTGGGACGACGCACGCCGGGCCGCAAAAGAGATCGGCCCGGCGTAACGGTTTAAAGTTGCGGTTTTAGAACGGCAACTTGATCCCAAGCTGCGGTGCGAACGACACAAGTCCCGCAGCGATCAGACCGAGTGCCGCAAGCACACCGGCGATGATGCCGACAATCTTGCCGGTGTCGCTCGAGCCAGCGTCCTTATCGTTGTTACCCGGCTTGGTCTTGTCGTTCGGCTTTGATTCGGAAGCCTTGGTCGGGAAAGCGACGGTACCGTTACCGCCGTCCGCGCAAACATTCTGCGCCCCGTTGAATGCCTTTACATATTCGGGACCGAAGCTATTCCAGATTTTTCCGGCTTGCGTCTTTGCAAAAGCGCTCCGAGCGGCTGCTGCTTCTTTCGCGTTTAGCCCGTATTCGTCAATAATTACGCTGACCGGGTCTAATCCACCCATCGATTCCCGCGTCGCATCCACCTCATTGATGGACAAAAACCCATCCGAGTCAGCTTCTTCCTTGAAAAGCTGAGGGTATTCCCGCGTCATCCGAGATTGAAGGTACAGGGGATAAAGCCCAGCGCGCTTTTCGTCTTCGAAACGATCAGCTTCTTCCAAAGCAAAACTGAAGAGTGTTTCGGTGGGTTTTCCACTATCAAGAGAAGCCTTGATTTCCTTCTGAACGTCCGGATTGTTCAAGAAAGAATCTGCCAACTTCTTAAATTCCGGGAAAGCTGCCACCAGCGTGGCATCCAGTGCCTTCGCCGCATCCACGGACGTGATGGAATTAGCAACCTCTTCAATACGCTTTTGCTCAGCATCGGTCATGCGTACCGGGCACGTGTTTTTAGTTTCGTCTTTCGCGCCGATCTCTGCCGCATCAGCTGCAGGGACGGTGATCAAGGATGCCGAGAGGCCGAGCGCGACGGCCGAGGCGATTACTTTGCGTTGCATGGGAAACTCCTGTCGGGTGGCTGGGGATACAACGACAGGTGCATTGTAAGGCAGGAAAATCCCCCGCACACGTGGTTTACAAAAACTGCTCGTTAAAGCGCGCTGGCAAGCTCTCCACGGAACACGATGGTGGCCGGGCCGGTCATGGTGGCTACACCGTCGTTGAGCTCGACCTTGACGGCGCCACCGGGGACGTTGATGGTGACGGCACCGTTTTCAATTCCGGCGTCTGCAAGCACTGCCTGCGCTGCAGCAACCGTGCCGGTGCCACAGGAGCGGGTCTCCCCGACGCCACGTTCCCAGACACGCATGTGGGCCTCGCCGTCGCGAAGTTCGGTGAGCACCTCGACGTTGACACCTTCAGGGAAGAACTCCGGGTCAAAGGTCGGGGCAACAAAGTTCATCTCCGCAAGCCCTTCAGGTGTGAGACCCGGAATCACGCAGGCGAGGTGCGGGTTGCCCACGTCCACGCCGATGCCAGCAAACTGGTTGTCCCCCATTGCCGCGGTGGATACACCGGTGACCTCCACCGGGCCCATGCCGACGGAGACGACGGCATCGGCCTCATCAGCCTCGAGCACACGGATGTGCTTCACCCCGGCGCGGGTGTCCACGTCGAACTCGCGGGCATCTTCAAGCCCCTCGGCGACGAGCACATGGGAGAAGGCACGGATGCCGTTGCCACACATCTCGGCGATGGAGCCGTCGGCGTTGCGATAGTCCATGAACCACATTCCGTCGCGACGCACCACGCGCAGTAGGCCGTCGCCGCCGACGCCGGCTCGGCGGTCGCACAGGAAGGCGACCTGCTCAGTGGTGATGTCGAGTTGGTCGTCGACGTCGATCAGGACGACGAAATCGTTTTCGGTGGCATGTGCTTTCAGGAACTTCACGCCAGCGAGTCTAACGCGAGATCCACCACGTTCGAATCGGCGGCATCGAGCCATACCGTGCGCGGGTCGCGGTTAAACCAGGAACGCTGCCGGCGCACGTAGCGGCGGGTCCCGGTGATGGTCTGCTCAAGTGCTTCTTCTTCGGTGAGTTCTCCGTCGAACATGGCGAGAACCTGCGCGTAGCCGATGGCGCGACCGGCGGTGGAATTGCGGACGAGGCCTTCTGTGACCAGGGCGCGGGTTTCGTCGATAAGCCCTTGCTCGAACATCATGCGGGTGCGCAGCTCGATGCGGGGGTTGAGCCACTCGGCATTCGTGCGCAGGCCAAGGATGCGCGTGTCCCAACGCGGTGGCGCGTTCTTCGGTGGCTGGGACGCTTTAAAGGGCTTTCCGGTCAGTTCGATGACTTCGAGGGCGCGCACGGTGCGGCGCGGGTCTTTGTCCTCGATGATGCTGGCTGCTTCCGGATCAACCTCGGCGAGTTCGGCGTGCAGAGCGTCGACGCCGATCTCCCCCAGACGCGCTTCGTAGCGGGCGCGCACGGTGGGGTCGGTGGGCGGGAACGACCAGGCGTCGATAAGCGACTGCACATACAGCATCGAACCACCCACCAGCACCGGCACCTTTCCGCGCGCCATGATCTCCTCAACCTTTGCCACCGCGAGCGCCTGGTATTCGGCAACAGACGCTGTCTTGGTCACGTCCCAAATATCCAGCAGGTGGTGCGTGACGCCTTCGCGCTCCTCCACCGGCAACTTCGCGGTGCCGATGTCCATCCCCCGGTAGAGCTGCATCGAATCCACGTTGACCACTTCCCCGCCGAACTCGTGCGCAAGCGCAATGCCAAGCGCGGACTTGCCGCTGGCGGTAGGACCTACAACTGCAATGGGGTTCATACGCTCCACTCCGCTACATACCGACCGACACCCAGCGTGTCATCAGCATCGATCAACCGCGCATCCTTGCGCTCAAGTGATGCGAGGTCACGCCACAGTTCCGGTTCGAGCACCTGCGTATCGACGAGCACAGCTTCACCACCGTCCAACCACCGCATAATGGCTTCGTGTGTCTCCGGCGCGCCGGGAACTAACGCGAGCGGGGCGCGCGGTGTTAACCCCGCGGGTCCGTCGACCACAACGACGGTGATGGCGTCGGGATCGGGCTCGTCGATACGCGAACGCACGTCGCGGACCTCCGGATCACCCAGCGCAAACCTGGCAACCAGCTCACCTAAGTGGTTACCACCACGCACCGTGATGTCAGGGCCTCCCCAGGCACGAAACGAGCCAGTGTGCGCCGTGTACCACCGTTCATCGAGGCAGCAGACGATATCGATCGGGTGGCTACCTGCAGTTTCCGCCAACGCACGGGTGACGGCCAGGAGGCGCTGCGAGGCGTCGTCGTGAGGCGAGAGCGCCAACGCAGGCGATCCAGGGATGATCCAAAGGTTTGCTCGCACCCGCCTAACCCTACCTAGCACCCCAATTCGCCCCGCAGTGGTGTGTGTGGCTGTACGATCGCTTGCATTGCGCAAAGGCAGCCGCGACGCGCGGCACAGTGCGGCCCATGCCGCGGAAAGGACGACCATCATGACCGAGTCGAACCCCACCAACACACCAGGCAAGATCCCTTCGCCTGCCGCCATGGCGAAAAAGGGCCCGAAGCCTGGGCCACGCCCGTCCACGGCAACGGGCGCCCCGTCGGTAACACCCACTCCTGTACCAGCGCGCACGCCATCGGACCCGTCGAAGTTCGGCCGTGTTGATGCAGACGGAAACGTCTTCCTCACCCGCGGTGGCACCGAGCGCCAGATCGCATCCTGGCAAGCCGGCACCCCTGAGGAGGGGCTCGCACACTACGGGCAGCGTTACGACGACCTGGTTACCGAAGTCGAACTCATCGAGACCCGTCTGCGCGCTCACCCGGAAGACGCAGACGCGATCCGCAAATCCGCCGAAGCGCTGAAAGCCTCGCTTGACGACGCCGCAGTAATCGGCGACCTCGACGCCGTCGAAACCCGCCTCGATGCTGCGATTGCCGCATCCGCCGATGCCCGCGAGCAGGCTAAGGAGCAAAAGGCAGAGCGACGTAAGGCAGCGATCGCCCGCAAGGAAGCCCTCGCCGCCGAAGCCGAAGACCTGGCAGAAAACTCCACCGAATGGAAGCGTGCCGGCGACCGCATCCGCGACATCCTCGAGGAGTGGCGCGGCATCCGCGGCATCGACCGCGCAACCGACGACGAGCTGTGGAAGCGCTACTCCCGCGCCCGCGACAGCTTCAACCGTCGCCGTGGCGCCCACTTCGCCGAGTTGGACCGCAACCGCGCCCAAGCCAAGAAGGTCAAGGAAGAACTCGTCGACCGTGCCGAAGCGCTCAAGGACTCCACGGATTGGGGCAGCACCGCCCGCGCCTACCGCGACCTGATGACGGAATGGAAGGCCGCCGGCCGCGCCCCACGCGAGGTAGACGACAAGCTCTGGGAGCGCTTCCGCGCAGCCCAGGACCACTTCTTCGAAGCCCGCAACGCCGTCAACGCCGAGCGCGACCGCGAATTCGAGGCCAACGCGGAAGCCAAGGATGCGCTCATCGCTGAGTACGACGCACAGATCGACCCCGCCAAGGGCCTCGGCGCCGCAAAGGCGAAACTACGCGAACTGCAAGACAAGTGGGACGAGATCGGCTTCGTCCCCCGTGGTCGCGTCCGCGAATACGAGGACAAGATCGCCCGCATCGAACAACGCGTCTCCGAGGCCGAAGACTCCCGCTGGCGCAAGACCAACCCCGCCCAGCAGGAGAAGGTCAACCAGTTCCAGGTCAAGGCCGACGACTTCGAGCGCCAGGCTCAGGAGGCGGAGGCCAAAGGCAACGCCGCCAAGGCAGCAACGCTGCGTGAGCAGGCGAAGCAGTGGCAGGAGTTCGCCGACGTTGCTGCGAAGGCTGTGAACGAGGGCTAGTGCTCACACCACAGCAGTACGTCCCCCGGCCCAGCTCATCGGAGGCAGTGGTCGGGGGTTACGCATTTTCCGCCACGCTCGCCATCCAAGACATCACAGGCCTTGCCACCTCTGGTGTGTCCGCATCGCACATTGCGAAGCGCCTCGAGCCGTCCGCCGAGTCGGAAGCAATCCTCTTCGCGCTCACCTCCCAGCAGGCACCCCGCCCTGTGACGGATTTGGGCTACCGCGAACTTTTCGACGACGACCTCGACCACACCGACGCCTGGCTCTTCATCTCCCTGCCTTTGCTCGAAGACCGTCGCGTGATCGAAGCGAACTTCACCTTCGACGCCGAGATCGCGCCCATGCCCGGCGAAGATGAACCGCCCGAACCGTGGGCCGCAGCGCTGTTGCTTCTCGACGACCTCTCCGCCCGCCTCGAACGCCCCATCCGCCAACTCTGGGTCACCCACCTGCCCGACGCCCCGGCATCCCCCGCGCTGACCGACGCAGGCTACACAGCCGCTTTCAGGGAAGACCAGGCCACGTTCGAGATCAGTGCACTGGATGCCCTGCCTCGTACTGTGGCCGCCGAGTTCGCAGTCATCGAAGGCCCAGGGTTCTTTTCCAAGCGCAAGGCCGGCGCGAACGAAGTGGAACAGTTCTCCAGCCTGCTCACCGCCGCATCGCGCGACTACCCACGCGGCGAGCTCGTGATGGACACGATCAACTGGGACCTTGAGCGCATCCGTGACGCCGGCGCGAGGCTGCAAGACCGCGGCGGCTCGCAACTGACCGGGCTGGCCTACGTCGACGGCGTCATCGTCGGGCTCTGCGAAGTCGTGCGCTTCCACGCCGACGACCCGAAGGTCTGCGAATTGGGCCTCGTCTACGTCCTGCCAGAACACCGCGGCCAAGGCATCGGCAAAGCGCTGCTGCGTGCCTCCCTCGAGCGAGCACACGCGACCTGGGAAGACTTGGAGACGGTCTACTGCTCCTACCCCGCCGATTCCGGCCCGGCAGCCACCATCATGAAAACGGTCGCCGCGGAAGTAGTATCCGCGACGACCGGGTGGCAAAAGCTCTAAATATTGCGGTGGCGCTCGGCGGCACGGGCACGGCGGTCATCGACAAGCAGCGGGTTCTCCTCGCGCGCGTTCGCCTGATGCGTCGCCGACTGCTGCAGCAACGCCACGTCGTCGCGCTGCTGCACCTTCGCGCGCTCGTCGGCCACCTTCACCTGTGCCTCAGAGCGAGACAGGATCAGCGGGAACAGCGTGAACACCGCAACGAACACAGCCAACATGGCCAGGTAGTAGCCGATGTCGCGTGAGGTTTCCGGAGCACTTTGGTTGCGCAACCAAATGCCGAGGATGGAAAACACGGCAGAGACCGTTGTGACCATCCAGGCAGGCAGGGTGACGGCGAATCGTCGCAAAGCAACTGCGAGCGATGTCAAAACCCCAACACCGATGAAGGAAAACCACACAAACAAGTACTCCGCCACCGAAGTGCGCGCATCGCGCGACGCCTGGGTCAGCCCCAAAACCTGCCAACCGGCCACCCCACCTGCAAACGGCAACACCAACGCCACGAGGTACACCACCGCACACGCGGCGAGCACCCACCGTTTCGCCCCCATCGTGATCTGCGAAGCGGCGGACTTCTCCGCGCGAGCCAACGTCTGCGAATCCTGCTGCGTCATAGCAGCCACTGTAGCCCCTAGCAGCCGCAGGACGAATCGCCGGTGGGCTGCTTGGGCGGTTGACCGATCGTCGGTAAGCCAAGCCCCACGCCGACAGGTGCAGTCGTCGGCACCTGGCCCGCCGCCGAATTGTCGCCGGCCTTCGTACGACGGTGATCACGCACCCCAGAATCTGCGATAAGGAAGTGCGGCTTGGACTCAGTGATGGTGACAGTGACGTAATCGCCCGGGCGGATCTCGCCATCAATGTCACCCTCAACCGCGAAGTGCACCAGGCGGCCATCGCGAGCGCGACCCGACATGCGGTGCGTGCGATCATTCTTGCGTCCACCACCCGCTTGCACGAGCAACTCCTGCTCCGTGCCAATCAGCTTCTCGTTCTCCTCAGCACTAATACGATCCTGCAAGGCAAGCAGACGCTCGAAACGATCCTGCACCACAGCCTTCGGGATCTGCTGCTCCATCTCCGCAGCCGGCGTGCCCGGACGCGGCGAATACTGGAACGTAAACGCAGAGGTAAAACGAGCCTTCTCCACCACATCGAGCGTCGCCTGGAAATCCTCCTCAGTCTCACCCGGGAACCCGACAATGATGTCGGTGGTAATGGACGCGTGCGGAAGCTTCTCACGCACCTCCTCCAAAATCCCAAGGAACTTCCTCGACCGGTAGGAACGGCGCATGTCCTTGAGCACCTTGTCGGAGCCCGACTGCAACGGCATATGCAGCTGCGGGCACACGTTCGGAGTCTCCACCATCGCGTCAATCACATCCGAGGTGAACTCCGCCGGGTGCGGCGACGTAAAACGCACACGCTCCAAGCCCTCGATGTCGCCACAGGCACGCAAGAGCTTGGAGAACGCAGAACGGTCGCGCTCCATGTCCTCGTCGACAAAGTTCACGCCATACGCATTCACATTCTGACCAAGCAGCGTCACCTCGGACACACCCTGATCGACGAGCGCCTGCACCTCCGCCAAAATATCGCCCGGGCGGCGATCCTGCTCCTTACCACGCAACGACGGCACGATGCAGAACGTACACGTGTTATTGCAGCCCACCGACACGGACACCCAACCGGCGTAGGCAGACTCGCGCTTCGCCGGCAGGACAGACGGAAACACCTCGAGCGACTCAACAATCTCTACCTGGGCTTCGTCCTCCACCCGTGCGCGATCGAGCAACGCCGGCAATGCGGAGATGTTGTGCGTGCCAAAGACGGCGTCGACCCACGGTGCCTTCTCAATCACCGTGTCGCGATCCTTCTGCGCCAAACACCCGCCGACCGCAATCTGCATGCCCGGATGATTCGCCTTCGTGTTCTTCAACTGTCCGAGCGAGCCATACAGGCGCTGATCCGCGTTTTCACGCACCGCACAGGTATTGAAGACCACCAGGTCGGGCTCAGTCCCCTCGTCTGCCGCCACGTACCCAGCATCCTCGAGCAGACCCGAAAGACGCTCAGAATCGTGCACGTTCATCTGGCAGCCGAACGTCCGCACCTCATAGGTGCGCGAAGTGGTGTTTTCAGAGGTATTTGCCGTAGTCACGGCGAGACAGTCTAACCAGGCAAAGCGCCGAGACCTAACTGGTAATTACAAATACTTTCCCTATTCCTATCACGCAGGTCACGTTTATGGCCTAGTGTGCGCTGTATGACACAGGAGATTGCCGAACCCATGATTCGCATGGTGGGTGTGGAGAAGTACTTCGACGACTTCCACGCACTACAAAACATCAACCTTGAAGTCCCCCGCGGACAAGTAGTCGTAGTGCTGGGACCGTCCGGATCGGGAAAGTCCACCCTGTGTCGGACGATCAACCGCCTCGAAACCATCGAGGAAGGCACGATCGAAATTGACGGCCGTACCCTCCCCGCCGAAGGGAAGGAACTGGCCCACCTCCGTTCAGACGTAGGCATGGTGTTCCAACAGTTCAACCTGTTTCCGCACCTGACCATTCTGGACAACGTCACCCTGGGCCCCATCAAGGTCCGCAAGGTGAAAAAGACCGACGCCACCGCACGCGCTCGCGAACTGCTCGACCGCGTGGGGATCGGCAACCAGGCAGAAAAATATCCGGCACAGCTCTCCGGCGGCCAGCAGCAGCGCGTCGCAATCGCACGCGCCCTTGCGATGGAGCCGAAAGTCATGCTTTTCGACGAACCCACCTCCGCCCTCGACCCCGAAATGGTCGGCGAGGTCCTCGACGTCATGACAGAACTGGCCGAAAGCGGCATGACCATGGTCGTGGTCACCCACGAAATGGGCTTCGCCCGCAAAGTTGCCGACCGCATCTTGTTCATGGCCGATGGCGAAATCGTCGAAGACACCGACCCCGAGTCGTTCTTCACCAACCCGCAGTCCAGCCGTGCACGAGACTTCCTCGGCAAGATCCTGCCCCATTAACCCACCCACGTTTCTTACAAGGAGAATCACCATGAAGCGCACCGCACGTTTCGCATCGACCACTGCCGCAGCTCTGCTCGCGGCCACCACACTCGTCGCCTGCGGCGGCGACTCCGCCGGCGACGCCGAAGGCCTTCTCGCACAGATCGAGGCCGGCAACGTCACCCTCGGCACTAAGTACGACCAGCCGGGCCTAGGCCTGCGCGAAGCCGACGGCTCCATGACCGGCCTCGACGTCGACGTCGCCACCTACGTGGTCAACCACATTGCCGACGAAAACGGCTGGGAGCATCCAGAAATCACCTGGCGCGAAACCCCCTCGGCACAGCGCGAAACCGTGCTGCAAAACGGTGAAGTCGCAGCAATCGCCGCGACCTACTCCATCAATAAGTCACGCTCCGAAGCAGTCGACTTCGGAGGCCCCTACCTGCTGACCCACCAGGCCCTGCTCGTCCGTTCCGACGACGCCGAGATCACCGGCCTCGAAGCCCTCGACGGCCGCATCCTCTGCTCCGTCACCGGCTCCACCCCGGCACAGAAGGTCAAGGACACCCTGCCGGGCGTCCAGCTCCAGGAGTACGACACCTACTCCTCCTGCGTCGAAGCCCTGCGCAACGGCAACGTCGACGCCCTCACCACCGACGCAACCATCCTCGGTGGCTACTCCGCACAGTCCCCGGGCGACTTCAAGGTCGTCGAGCTGAAGAAGGACGGCGAGCAGTTCACCAACGAGCACTACGGCGTCGGCCTGAAGAAGGAAGACCCGGGCGCACTCGAGGCCGTCAACAAGGCACTCAACGCCCTTTACGAGGACGGATCCTTTGACAAGTTCGTCAACGACAACCTCGACGGCGGCCAAGGTGTTGAAAAGGACAAGGTCGGCGACCTGTCCTTCGTCGAGTAGCACCTGCCGTGTGGCTGGGTGAACCCCACCCGGCCACCGAGCCCCAACCCTTCTTCATCTCCTTCACGTATTGGAAGTTCCCACCATGGATGCAATGTGGGCTGATCTCGCGCCCAAACTGTGGCCAGCATTCTGGACCACAATCAAGCTGACCTTCTACTCCGCCATCGGATCAATGATCCTGGGCACCCTACTCACTGCTATGCGGGTCTCCCCCGTTGCCATCCTGCGGAACCTGTCGGCGTTTTACATCAACACCGTGCGCAACACCCCGCTGACACTTGTGATCCTGTTCTGCTCGTTCGGCCTCTACCAAAACCTTGGCCTTGAGCTCGCGAGCCGCGAATCCAGCACCTACCTTGCAGACCAAAACTTCCGCCTCGCAATCCTCGGCTTCATCCTGTACACCTCGTGCTTCGTCGCCGAATCGCTCCGAAGCGGCATCAACACCGTTCACTTCGGACAAGCCGAAGCCGCACGCTCCCTCGGACTGAGCTTCGGGCAGATCTTCTCGTTGATTATCTTCCCCCAAGCTCTGCGTGCAGCAATCGTTCCGCTGGGCAACACGCTGATCGCTTTGACGAAGAACACCACGATCGCATCGGTCATCGGCGTCGCGGAAGCATCGCTGCTGATGAAATCCACCATCGAATTCCACGCAAACCAGCTCTTCGCCATTTTCGGCATCTTCGCCCTCGGCTTCATCGTGCTCACACTGCCAACAGGGCTCGTCATCGGCTGGCTGTCTAACCGTCTGGCGGTGAAACGCTAATGCCATCCTCACTCCGCGCAACCGTGCTTTACGACGCCCCCGGGCCCAAAGCCGTACGCCGCAACTACATTTACACCGCAATCACCATCGCTGTCCTACTTCTCGTCGGCTGGTGGGTACTGAGCAAACTAGCCACACACGGCCAACTCGATGCTGAGCGCTGGACCCCCTTCACCCAGGGAAACACCTGGACCACCTACATCATCCCCGGCCTCGTCGGCACCATTAAGGCCGCCGTCGTATCGGTGCTGCTCGCAATTGTCTTCGGCGTGTTTTTCGGGCTTGGCCGGCTCGCCCCGAACAAACTCGTACGCGGGTTCTGCGCTGTGGTTGTCGAGTTCTTCCGCGCCATTCCAGTGCTGCTACTCATGATCTTCCTGTACCAGGTCTTCGCGGTATACAAGATCGTTCCACCAGCGTCGCTCGCGTTTTGGGCCGTCGTTGTGGCACTGACGCTCTACAACGGCTCCGTTATCGCCGAGATCCTCCGCGCCGGCATCAAATCGCTACCCCGCGGGCAAACGGAAGCAGCCCAGGCGCTTGGGCTTAGCCACTGGCAAACCATGGGCAAGATCTTGCTGCCCCAGTCCGTCGCAGCCATGCTGCCGGCACTGATTTCCCAGATGGTCATTGCGCTGAAGGATTCCGCCCTGGGCTACCAAATTGGCTACGTCGAGGTTGTCCGCTCCGGCACGCAGGTCGCCTCTGCAAACCGGAACTACTTGGCGTCGCTCATCGTGGTGGCCATCATCATGATCCTGATCAACTACGCGCTGACAATGCTCGCAACCCGCGTCGAGCGCCAACTACGCGCCGGCCGAGCGCGCCGCAACCCTTTTGCCAAGGTGCCCACCGCTGGCAAGGAAGTGGGCCTGGACACCAAGGACACCGTCAACCTCGACTGGCAAGCCCCTGGGTACCAGCAGATCGACAACCCCGTGGAGAAACACTAACCCCGCGTGCGGAGTCACCACCCCGCGTCACGCGTGGGCTTCGCACTCGGCGATGCGTTCGTCGAGTGCTTCCCTCCCCAAGTGCATTGCCAGCCCTTGATTGAAACCACGGCGGGCAAGCGCTCCGACAATCCGGCGCAGATACTTGTCGTATTCGGCCCGGTCCTCGGGTGTGCGTTTCACCTTGCGCGCCGCCTTCTCGGCGACCCCGCGGGCGATGCGCTCCTCATCGTCGTCCGTGATCTGCTCGAGCGCAGCCGCACGGTCCGCACTGCCCACCCCTTTGTCACGCAGTTCCATATCAAGCGCGCGGGCGGACTTTCCGCGACGCGCAGCGCGCTGGCGCACCCACTCGGAAGCAAATGCTGCGTCGTTGAGCAGGCCTGAGCCGGCGAGGTCGTCGAGAACTTCGTCGACAAGCATGGGCTCAAACTCGGCCTTGATCAGCCGACCACGCAGCTCCTCACGCGAGCGTGCCCGCTGATCCAGCAGCCCTAATGCGCGTTTGCGTACCGGCGCCTTCGCCTCCTCATGTGCGTGGTCGATGAAACCCGACCCCGGCTCGTACGCCTCGAGAGCAGCTTTGAGGCGCGCAATCTTTTCGGGGTCCGCCATGTGCTACTTCTCGTCCGCCTTGGCGTCGTCTTCGTCGTCAAAATCGATGTTGGGCACCATGTCTACGGGATCATCCGACAAGGCATCGTCGTCAACATTGGCATACTTGCCCACACCCAGCGCGCGGAAGATTTTGTCTTCGATTTCGTCGGCCAGGTCCGGGTTGTCTTTGAGGAACAGACGTGCCTTCTCCTTGCCCTGCCCCAACTGATCGCCCTCATAGGTGAACCAGGAGCCGGACTTCTTCACAATGCCGTTTTCCACGCCCATGTCGATGATGGAGGACTCCCGCGAGATGCCCTCGCCGTACATGATGTCGAACTCGGCGATCTTGAACGGCGGGGAAACCTTGTTCTTCACAACCTTCATCCTGGTGCGGTTACCGATGGAATCCTGGCCGTCCTTCAGGGTTTGAATACGGCGGACATCGCAACGCACCGACGCGTAGAACTTCAAGGCCTTACCGCCAGTGGTCGTCTCCGGGGAGCCGAACATCACGCCAATCTTTTCACGCAGCTGGTTAATGAAGATCGCGGTAGTCCCGGAGTTGTACAGCGCACCGGTCATCTTGCGCAGTGCCTGCGACATCAAACGTGCCTGGAGGCCGACGTGGGAGTCACCCATCTCGCCCTCGATTTCAGCCTTCGGGGTCAGCGCTGCAACAGAGTCGATCACGATCATGTCGATAGCACCAGAGCGCACCAGCATGTCCGCGATCTCAAGCGCCTGCTCACCCGTATCTGGCTGGGAGACCAGCAGATTGTCGGTATCCACGCCAAGCTTGCGGGCGTAGTCAGGGTCGAGGGCGTGCTCGGCATCGATGAACGCCGCGATGCCGCCTGCGCGCTGCGCCTCCGCAATCGCATGCAGGGCAACGGTCGTCTTACCGGACGACTCCGGGCCGTAGATCTCCACGACCCTGCCGCGTGGCCAGCCGCCGATACCAAGGGCAACGTCGATAGCAGTGTTGCCGGAAGAGATGGACTGAATCGGCGGGCGATTCTCGTCGCCCAAGCGCATGACGGCGCCCTTGCCAAAGTCCTTCTCAATCATCGCAAGCGCAGCGTCGAGCGCGTTCTGGCGCGAGTTCGCGGCGGAAGCGGCAGTCTTCTTCTTCGTTGCCATGTGGTGTTTTCCTCCAAATTGTCGGTGGTGCGACGGTTGCCGCATCCACACTGTGTGTTAGTCCGTGCCTATTAGACGCACGCGCCTACCCTTCGGTTCCCTCCAAAACAAGGAAAGTTCCTCGGGGGCGAATACAGAAGCCACTTTAGAATGCGGCTACGACATCGAACACTGTACACGCAAGCGTGTTCGAACGGGAATTCAAAACCCGGGCCTGTCAATGCCAAGTCGGCGCTCTTCCGGAATGTCAAACGCTTCACAGAGTCCGCGCCACGCCTCGCGGGGATCGACACCACTTTCGATCATGTCCGCCGCGGTGCGCTCGTAGCCCGGTATCACCTGCGTATCGATAATCCACTTGGCTCGACCCGCGCCAAATTCGTCCTCGACCAGTTGATGAAACTCCGTCAAACGCATGACTCAACACGCTACCCGAACACGCGTTATTGAACGGCGTTCAGGTACACTGCCGCGCATGAGTAAATCTTCCACCGCGCAGGACATTGCGCTCATCGCCGTCTTCGCGGCCATCATCATCGCTCTCGGCTTCGTCTCCATCCCCGTCGGCGCCGCAGGCGTGCCTATCGTGCTGCAAAACGCAGCCATCATCCTCGCCGGCCTCGTCCTCGGCTGGCGCCGCGGCCTGTTCACCGCAGGTATCTTCCTCCTGGTCGGCCTCGCACTACCCGTGCTTGCAGGCGGCCGCACCGTCATCTCCGCACTCGGCGGCACGACCGTGGGCTACCTTGTGGGCTACCTCGTCTCCGCTACCGTCGCGGGCCTGATCGCCTACCGTGCGCCATTCCGCCGCAACACCGCAGCTACGATCGGCGTCCTCATCGTCGCCGGCTACGTTGCCCTGTTCTTCCAGTACCTCTGCGGCGTATTCGGCCTCATGGCCCGCGCTGAGATGTCCTTCGGCGCAGCATGGGCCGCACAGGTGCCATTCCTGCTGCCTGACGCCGGCAAGGTCGCTCTCATGATCGCCATCGCAATCGCGGTGCACCAGGCGTTCCCTGACCTGCGCGGTAGTCGTCGATAAGCACGATGCCCGTCATCGAATTCAAAGGCGCAGCCGTCACCTACGACGGCAACACCGTCCTTCAGCCACTCACCACGCGCCTGAGTGAGCAACGCATCGGCATCATCGGCTCCAACGGTTCCGGCAAATCCACCACCGTGCGCCTCATCAACGGACTCATCGAACCCACTTCAGGGCAAGTGCTTTACGACGACCTCTCCCCCACCACCCAAGGCCGCGACGTCCGCAAACGCGTCGGATTCGTCTTCTCCGACGCCGAATCCCAAATCGTCATGCCACGCGTCTCCGACGACGTCGCCTTCTCTCTTCGCCGCTTCAAACTCCCCCGCGACGAAGCGCGATCGCGTGTCGACGACGCTCTCGCCCGCTTCGAACTCACCGACCTCGCCGAAAACTCACCGCACACCCTGTCGGGCGGCGAAAAACAGATGCTCGCACTTGCATCCGTGATGGTGATCGAACCAGATACCATCATCGCCGACGAGCCGACCACACTGCTTGACCTGCGCAACCGCAAACGCATCGTGCGCGAGCTCCTTGCACTCGAGCAGCAACTCATCGTGGTCACACACGACCTGGACATGCTGCGCGACTTCGAACGCGTTCTCGTCATCGACGACGGCGCACTCGTCTACGACAGCAACCCCGCCGACGCCATCGCGTTCTACACCGACCTCATGGATAACAAACCATGATCCGCGAACTCCCCCTCGGTGTCTACATCCCCGGCGACACACTGCTCCACCGCATCCAGCCAGCGCTGAAGTTCGTGCTGCTGGTGGTCTTCATCATCGGGGTCACTGTCCTGCCCACCCGGCCCTGGCACGCAGCCGCCGCACTCGGGTTTGTGCTGGTGCTCTACTTGTGGGCACGCATCCCAATGAAGATTGCGTGGCGCCAACTCGTGCCACTCCTGCCCTTCCTGATCTTTTTAGGCGCGTTCATGGTGTGGCAAAACGGCGTCGAATCGGCGGCGACGCTACTCATCGGGCTGCTTGCCACCATCGCGGCGGCGAACCTGCTCACACTGACCACCCCGGTCCAGGAACTCCTTGACGCCCTCGACCGAGCACTCGCACCGTTGGGACGCACAGGCGAACTCATCTCGCTCACCATCGCATTAACGATTCGCCTGATTCCGCTGACACTCGCGACCGCGAACGAAGTCCTCGACGCCCGCAAAGCCCGCGGGGCTGGCTTCTCCCTCCTAGCGTTCGGCACTCCCCTGGTCATCCGCTCCGTACGACGGGCGAAGATGATCGGTGAAGCGCTCATGGCGCGCGGCGCCGTCGACTAACCCCACGCAGCGAAAAGGCCCGAAGCGATGTGCTTCGGGCCTTCGACGTTGTGATTTACTCGCCGCGCAGTTCGCGCATGCGCTGCGCAACCGCATCATCGCTGACGTTAGCGTCGGTAGCGGACTGCCCCGGCTCAATCGCCTGTTTCTTGCCAGCGGTGAGCTCGCCTGCCATCTCCGCACGCAGCTGCTCCAAGCGGCCGTGACCAGCCATCTGGATACCAGCCTGCTCAACCTCAGCCATACGACCCTGAATGGAGTTCTGCGCCAACTCGGCGGCACCAAGCGCGTTAGCGTAACGACGCTCAATCTTCTCACGAACCTGATCCAAGTTCGGACCGGACGCAGTAATCGAATTCATCGACTGCATCGTCTCCGAAACCTTCTCCTGCATCTTCGCCTGCTCAAGCTGCGACAGGAGCTTCGAGCGCTCAGCAACCTGCTGCTGCAAGTGAGCCGCGTTGCGCTCCACAGCCTGCTTCGCCTGAGCTGCCTGCTGCAGCGCCTGGTCGTGGAGCTGCTTAGTATCCTCCACACCCTGCTCAGCGGTGACCAGCTGTGCCGCAAACGCCTCCGCGGCGTTTTCGTACTCCTGTGCCTTCTGCGCGTTTCCCTCGCCGCGAGCCTTATCAGCAAGCTTGAGCGCCTGGCGGGCATTCGCCTGCAGCTTCTCAACATCCTCGAGGCGACGGTTGAGCTGCATCTCCAACTGACGCTGGTTACCAATCACCGCGGCAGCCTGCTGCGACAGTGCCTGGTGCTGGCGCTGCGCCTCGTTGATGGCCTGCTCAATCTGGATCTTCGGGTCAGCGTTCTCTTCGATCTTGTTGTCGAAGAGAGCCATCAGGTAGTTCCAGAACTTGGAAAAGGGGTTCGCCATGGCTAATCACCGCGACCTTTCATCTTCATTAGTTAGTGCGTCAAACTCCACCCACAATAGTCGGGTGAGCTCCGTTACGCTTCCGCAGCCGCCGGAGAGGTAACCGCGAGTTCCTCGTTGAAGGAATGCAGCGACATATTCGCCACCGCTTCCAGCAACACCTCAGACACCGTGGTGTCCAGTGCCTCGCACAGCGCTGCAAGCAGTTCAGAGGACACTTCCTTGCGACCGCGCTCCAGCTCCGAGATGTAGCCGGAAGACACGCGAGCCTCCTTCGCCAACGTGCGAAGGGTTACGCCCTTATCAGCGCGAAAAGCGCGCAGCGACATACCGAGGGCTTCGCGGAACAGCGGCTCACGCGCTGGGGCGGATGCAATCGGCAGTTCTACCGGGGCTTCGTAAAGCAGAGTCGTAGTTGTCATCAGCTGCTCCAACGATCGGTGGTCTAGTTTTGTTCCCGAACGCCAGTCAGCGCACCAACCAGGGCCGCTTCGACCGCGCGTCGGCGAATCTCGTTCCGCGACCCTGCGAGGACTCGGACAGGGGTCGCATGTCCATCGACAAGCGCATACCGGCCCGCTTCCGAATCGAGCAGTTCCGCAGCTTGCGACGACGCCGTCCACTTCGGCCCCGCCAGCCCAATCCACACCGTGCCAGCCGGCATACCGTCTTGCGCACCGGGCCCTGCGACGCCGGTAAGTGCCACCGCCCAATCCGTCCCGCACACCTTACGAGCACCGCGCGCCATCTCTCGAGCCACCGCCGCGGAGACCACGCCTTCTTCCTCAATCAGGTCGGCCGGAACGTGGGCCAACTCGGTTTTGAGCTCCGCCGAGTACGTCACCAAACCGCCGACGAGTACGTCGGAAGCACCCGGCACGTCCGCAAGGGTCGCAGCAGCAAGCCCGGCAGTCAGCGACTCGCAAAAAGCGATGGTTTGGTTCCGGGAACGTAGTTCGTCGATAAGCAATTGCGCCGTCGTCATTTGTTCGCCTTTCCTGCATCAACCAAATACTGCACACCCGTAACCACGGTGACCGCCACCGCGAGCAACATCACCACAAACACCGGCGTATCCGCCCATGCGGGCAACGGACACAAGTACAGGCCAACCGCCAGCGACTGCAGGACAGTCTTCACCTTGCCACCCTTCGACGCCGGCACCACCAGACCGCGACGCAACATCCACATACGCCACACCGTGATCCCCAACTCACGAGCCACGATCACCACAGTGACCCACACCGGCAACGGCCCCGCAATATTCAACGTAACCAGCGCAGTAATCATCAACGCCTTGTCCGCGATCGGATCAGCAATCTTGCCGAAATCCGTAATCAGCCCCCGCGCACGAGCAATATCCCCGTCAAGCTTGTCTGTGATCATCAACGCCACAAACAGGCCAAACGCCCACCACCAGCGCTCCGAAAGCACCAGCCACGCGAACACAGGAATGAACAGAATCCGCAGAGACGTCAACACATTCGGCAGATTCCAATTCGACGGCTTATCCGTTTGCATCACGCGATCCACCATACCCATCTCACGCGTTCCACCTAGACTGCCCTCCATGAAGTATTTCGCAGCAACCTACACCTACGGCGAGCAAACGCTTGTCGACGACACCCGCCCCGCCCACCGCGAATTCATCTCCTCGCAACTCGCACTCGGACGCATCGTGGGATCCGGCCCTTTTATCGGCGTCAATCAAGCCCTGATCATCCTGCAACTGCCCGACACTGCCACTGAAGCTGATGCGGCGGCCGTGCTGGATCAAGACCCATACACGACCGCCGGCGCACTCGCAGCGCGCGAGATCCGGGAGTGGAACCCGGTGATGAATATCTTCGGCTAAGCCTTCCTACCGCCACGCGCGACATCGAGGTGGGCGGTCTCGCGCGATCCCGTCGCGGTGTGATCGCCCTTGCCAGATGTCGCCGGGTCGTCGATCCACTCAACATGGTGTCCGTGACGGTCGACCTTGCGGCGGTTGCCGTGGTCGTCGAAATCAATGTGGTACTGGTTTTCGTTCGGATCACGGACACCTGCCTTCACGTCAGCGCGGTCCTTGATCACAGATGCAACCGCGGTAATGATGAGCACGCCGACAATCACCAGCAGCGACGTCACGGTGCCGATCTCCGGAACAGCCACATTCTCGCCACCGTTAATGAACGACAGGTTATTCTCGTGCAACGCGTGCAGCAGCAGCTTCACACCAATGAAGCCCAGCACCACCGCAAGGCCATACGGCAAGTACACCAGACGATCCAACAGACCGTTGAGCAAGAAGTAGAGCTGACGCAGGCCAAGCAGTGCGAACGCGTTGGCGGTGAACACCAGGAACGCCTCCTGGGTAATGCCGTAAATAGCCGGGATGGAGTCGAACGCGAACATCACGTCGATGAACCCGATGGACAGCAGCGCCACAAACAGCGGGGTAACCGCGCGCTTGCCGGCCTGGGTAGCGGAAACGAGACGGTCTCCGTGGTACGAGCTGGTCACCGGAATAACCTTGCGTAGCGTCTTGACCACCATCATGTCGTTCGGATCCGGATCCTCTTGGTCCGTCACCTCGTCGTACACCATCTTGATCGCGGTGTAGATCAGGAAGGCGGCGAAGATGTAGAACACGTCCGACCAGGCCTCGATGATCACGGCACCCAACAGAATGAATACGAGACGGCAGATCAGCGCGATCACGATGCCGATCAGCAACACCTTTTGCTGATACGCGCGTGGGATCTTGAACGCACCCATGATCAGCGCGAACACGAAAAGGTTATCCACCGACAGCGACAGCTCAGTGATGTAGCCGGTGAAGAACTGCATGCCGTGTTCGCCGTCCCACAGCCACCACACGATCCCGCCGAAAATGCAGGCCATGGTCATGTAGAACAGGGCCCAGCCGCCCGATTCCTTCATCGTCGGCTCGTGCGGGGTACGCACGTGCGAGACGAAGTCAAAGATGAAAAATCCCAGGATCACCGCAGAGGTGATCAGCCAAATACTTAACGGCACATGCATGCGTTTAATCCTCCGGTAGCAGAAACAACCGGAGGTCTCCCCCACCCAAGTGGGCTGTTCGGACCGGGGCCATCACTTTTCGACGACACCGTGTTGACGATCCAGAACACTTCCGGGGTACTCCCCTCCAAGTGGGTAACACAATACACACACTTTTTTGGTGTCGCGAATGTGGATAACCACCCCAGTTTGTTGATGTGTCAACGCGGTTATCCACAAGGGCCCTGCCGGGCATTGCGGAACTGGTTTAACGTGCGAGGCATGAGCCCATTTGAAACCTTCCTCGCGGACCTACCCACGGTGGATAGCCTGCAAGGCTTCAACCGTGCAGCCGCACTTGCCAGCCGCTGCCGGCCAGCAACCGTGACCGCCTGGGGCCGCATCCACGACGTCTACTTCGGCGCCACAAAGTGGACCAAGCAGCAGCGCCGAGCCCTGGAGGCGGCCCGCGCTGGCGCGTTCGACTTGGACCGGCTGTCGTACATCGAGAACCGGCTGACTGCAATCGACGATGAGAGCGAGCGTTGGCGCGTGCGCCACAAGCTCCTCGCCGTCCACGGCAGCTTCGCCGCACTGCGCCAGGCCGCAAAAGACCTCATCCCACCCACGGCGCCGAGGATGCCGAAGGCACAGGTCACGTTCTCCTGCTCCACCCTTGGGATGCGGACGATGAGGGTCACCGCCTCCGAGCGAGACATCGCGGATCTCGAGCACGCCCTGCGCCAGCACGTGGACAGCTCACGGCCCGCGGCACCACAGATGCTTGATGCGTTCTTGACATTGCTTCGCGACGGCACCTCCATCCCACACGTCGCTCCCCGCCCGATAGTGCTCGCACCGCTACCTGAGCACATCCGGATCCTCTCCGGCGACGGCGAGGATGTGACCCTCGTACTTACCGACGGCACCACCATGACCGGAGCCGAGTACCTCAATCTCACCTTCGGCGAAATCGCCCTGTTCCACCCGCAAGCCGGGGCGGTGAACCTCTACCGGACACAGCGCTTCGCCAACCAAAAGCAGCGCGACCTCGCACGCCTGCTCATGCCTCGTTGTCCCTTCCCCTCTTGCCGTCATGGAGCTGACTCGTGCGAGATTCACCACATCACGGCCTGGAAGCACGGCGGCGAAACCAACATAGATAACCTCGCACCCCTGTGCAGCTACCACAACCGGGTCAACGACGACGACCCTTGGCACACCAGTCGAGGGCGCATCGAAATCATCAACGGCACCCCGACGTGGGTCTCGCCAAGTGGTGTGCCGGTTCCCGTGACCGAAGCGGGGGCGATGCAGCAACTCTTCGGCTAGCGGCTGCTTAACGACGAAAACCCGCACACGGCGGGTTATTCGACATGCCCTCAGACAGGCTAGAAGGCTCCCCCAGTGGGGTTGTACGTGGCGGTGACGGTGCGGGTGTCGCCGTCGGTGCCGCCAGTGTCACTGCCAGAGTCAGGGCCGTCGGTGGTGGTGTCGTCGTCAAGCATGACGTCCTTGGGTGCCTCAGCCGGATCGGCGCCCTTGATCATCCAGATGATCGTCTCCAACTCCTCCGGCTTGACCAACACCTCGCGAGCCTTCGACCCCTCAGACGGACCGACCACACCGCGAGATTCCATCAGGTCCATCAGGCGGCCAGCCTTGGCGAAACCGATACGCAACTTGCGCTGCAGCATCGACGTCGACCCCAACTGGGAGGTCACCACCAGCTCGACGGCCTCGAGGAGGTCGTCCATGTCCTTACCGATGTCGTCGTCAATGACCTTGGCTTCCGCCTGCTTATCCTCCGTGACGCCCTCAACGTAGTCGGGTTCGTCCTGTTGGGACTTCGCAGCGTCGACAACCGCCTGGATCTCCTCGTCCGAAACGAACGCGCCCTGCATACGCTGCGGCTTGCCGGCACCCTGCGGGATGAACAAACCATCACCCATACCGATGAGCCTCTCGGCACCGCCCTGGTCGAGGATCACGCGAGAGTCCGTCAACGACGAGGTCGCAAACGCAAGACGCGACGGCACGTTCGTCTTAATCAGACCAGTCACCACATCCACGGACGGACGCTGGGTCGCAAGCACCAAGTGGATACCGGCCGCACGCGCCTTCTGCGTGATACGAACGATCGAGTCCTCGATTTCCTTCGGCGCAGTCATCATCAGGTCTGCCAACTCGTCGACAACACACACGATGAACGGGTACGGACGCATCTCACGCTCCGACCCCGGAGGGGCCGTCAGCTCACCAGAGCGCACCTTGCGGTTGAAGTCCTTGATATGGCGCACGCGCGCGGACTTCATGTCCATATAGCGCTGCTCCATCTCCTCCACCAACCACTGCAAGGCTGCGGCCGCCTTCTTCGGCTGAGTGATAATCGGCGTGATCAGGTGCGGGATGCCCTCGTACGGGGTCAGTTCCACCATCTTCGGGTCCACCAGGATGAGGCGGACCTCCTCAGGGGTGGCGCGCGTGAGCAACGAGATGAGCATGGAGTTCACGAACGCTGACTTACCGGAACCCGTCGAACCCGCAACCAGCAGGTGCGGCATCTTCTGTACCGACGACGCGATGAAGTCGCCTTCGATGTCCTTGCCCAGACCGATGAGCATCGGATCGTCCTGCGACGCCACGTTCGGTGCGTCGAGCACGTCGCGCAGGCGTACCATTTCGCGGTCAGCGTTGGGTACCTCGATGCCGACGGCGGATTTGCCGGGGATCGGGGTGAGCAGGCGGACGTTGTCGGTGGCCACCGCATAGGCGAGGTTGGACTGCAGGTTGGTGATCTTGGAGACCTTCACACCTGGGCCAAGTTCGACCTCGTAACGGGTCACTGTCGGGCCGCGGGAGAAGCCGGTGACTTGTGCGTTGACGTTGAATTCTTCGAAGACATCGGTGATGGCTTCGATCATGCGGTCGTTGGCTTCGGTGCGCGTCTTCGGCGGGTTGCCGGGGATGAGCAGGTCGGTTGAGGGCAGGGTGTAGTCGCCCTGCGGAATCTTGCGTACCTGCTTCGGTGCCGGTGGTTGGGTTTCGGACTTTGGGGTGGTTGCAGGGATTTTGGAGGCGTCGATGCCGGAGCGTGCGGCGATGGCTTTCGCCATCTGCTCGCGCGAGGTCTCGACGGCATCGGGGGCCACTGCTTGTCGACGATCCGACGTCTCTTCCGGGCGCTCCAACACCTTCGTCTCGTTGGGGTTGTTGTCGGCGCGGGTCGTCTGCGCTGGTGCCGGCGCTGACGTCGGTGCGGGGCGACGCTTCGGACGAGGAACGACCGTGGTCGCCTCCGGTTCTGGTTCTGGTTCGGAGGTGTCGTCGGTGTCGTCGGTGTCGTTAAGGTCGTCGGCGAAGTCGAACAGGTCGTCGTCTTCGTCCTCGTTGGTGGGGTAACTCTCCATCGGCGTGCGCGGGCGGCGCGGACGGGGCATCAGACGTGGCGCTGGACGCGACGCGCGTGGGCGTGGGCGGTCGCGGCCTTCAGCAATGTCATCGAGGTCTGCGTCGACGTGCGAGTACGGGTCGTCGTCCTCATCGTCTTCTGCGTTGAGCATGCCGGCAACGAGGCCCTTGACGTAGTCGTAGGCCTCGCGCACCGTAATACCTGTCGCTTTGAGCGCGCCGTACAGCACGATCAAGCCCAGCAGCGGCACGGCAACGAACGAGGAAAACCCGGCAGCGAGCAAACCACCGGTGAAGGCACCGATCGCGCCGCCAGCGATTCGGCGGTCTTCCCATGCCGAAGGGTTGCCGGCAAACACGTGGATGAGGCCAAGCATCGCCACTGCGATGATGCTGAAGCCCAGAGCGGCGCGTGCGCGAACCTCGTCGCTCGCGCGCACGTTAAGCATGAGCGCAATAGCGACGCCGACGAGCACGACCGGCAGGATCAGCGCACCCGCACCGATCAACCAGTGCGTGCCGGTGGAGATCAAATCCCCGACCGGGCCCGCAACATCGAACCACACTGAGCCGCCGATGACGGCCGCGAGGCCGATAAGTACAAGACCCCATGCGTCGGCGTGGTGCTCGAAGGTGCTGGAACGCGGCGTGGGGTCGTCGTCACGCTGCTCGAGCTCGTCGTGGTCGTCGTACTGGTCGCGTCGCGGGCGACGGCGTGAGGTACTCAGATTCTCTTCTTCCTGCTCATGGTGGCGCGGCTCGCGCCGGAGAAACGAACCGACGCCGCGGGCTGCGGCGCCGAGGGAACTACCGACCACTTTGTACGCAGAGCCGACGCGCTCATCGGCAGTGTCGGCGGCCACGGTGGAAGAGGTCGGCGGGTGTGTCATCGACACCGGCCCGCCGTAGCGGGTGCCGTCCGCCGAGCGGCGTGAAGAAGACCGCGAGTTACGCGGTGCGGTGTTTTTGACAGACATGGGTGTAACTCTAACGCCTTAAGTCACATTTTCCCCATACGCCACACCAGAGGCACGGTGTCAAGCGTTAAATCTTGACATCCAGGCCATCGAGCGCTTCCAATGCGCCGGTCAGTTCAATCTCCGCAGCGTTGCGACCCGATACCCACAACAGCAATTCGCCGGGTGCTCCGCTGACGCGCACGACGTCGTCGCCACGCTGTGCCACCCCTGCCTTATCCCCGAGAGTCACCGGCGGCAGGTCCGGCGGTGTCAGAATCACGGGCGCTTGAGCCTTGCGCAACGTCATCGCGCCGAAGCGCTTCGCCAGCGCCAAAAGCTGCGCGTTCACCGTGCGAGAAAAGTCGCGCGGGCGCACCTCTCCCCCACCCCGGCGCACATCCTCGTGGTGAATAAAGTGCTCGGCAGTGTTCATTGCAGCATCGAACGGCTTGATCCACACCGGCGGGCCGGCCGCCCACTCGTTCACCACCTCGGTGTATGGGCGGGCCTTCACCTTTGAGGTTTCCTTCTCCGTCATACCCGACAGTGCGTCCACGAACATGCCTGGCAACGCCAATGGCTTCGACTCCCGTATAAGCAGATGCGCCGCCAGATCGAACGTGTTCCACCCCTCATTCAAGGTAGGGGCTTCCGGCCCCACCTTAAGGAACAACTCGGCTAGACGTGCGCGTTCTCGTTGTGCAAAAGACATGCCAACGAGCATAGCCACGAGCCTTTAGAGCAGCTGCGCGCTCCGGAACACGCTAAAGAGATTCTGCTCGATATTGATGAACACTCGGAGTACAGGTGCGAACATCGCCCACGTCTTGTCAGTGGTCACGACCCGACCCGACGCGCCGTAACCCAAATCGGTGACCGAATGACCTTCGACGTAGCACCCCTGCATGCCACCTTTGTAGTGAGCGCACAGGATCTGGTCGCCGTCGAAACGACCCAGCACACGAATCGCATCGTTATTAGCCGAGTAGTAGTCCTTATCACCAGGGCGCACAACGTCGTGGCTCATCCAGTATCCGGTGTAGCCCGGATCGTACGGAACCGGTGTCCCCTCCGGCAGCGGATGTGCTCGCTCGTCGGCAAGTGCAGGCGTGGCTGTGAGAAGGGTCGCGGTGGCGGTGAGTGCTACGAGTGACTTTTTCATACCTCTGAAATAGCAAAATCGGGGCCCGGCGTTACGGCCAGACCCCGATTTGGGGGTTAACGCAGCGAACTAGCGGGACTCGCGGGTAGCGGCGATTTCCTCCTCAGTCGCGATGTGGTTGTCGGACGACATCGGCACAACGGTCGGCAGGATCACAGGCTGACGCTTGTAGTTCTGCTCGATCGCGCGCGAGACCTTGCGGCGGATCTGCTGCACCATGCGGAACGGATCGTTCTCGCCTTCCGCAGCGAGGTCACCCATGACGGCTTCAACACCCTCGACGACCTTCTTGTTGAAGTCGCGGTCATCGTCGGAGTAGCCGGTCGTCGATACGCGAGGTGCTTCAAGGAGACGACCAGTGGAATCGTCGATGACACAGGTGATCGACACGACACCGCCGGATGCCAGCGACGTTCGATCCGCGAGCACGTCCGGGTCGACGTCACCCATGGTCACACCGTCAACATAGAGCTGGCCCACCTGGTACTGGCCGGCAACCTTGATGTTGCCCTTGTGCATGTCGACGACAACACCGTTCTGCGCAAGCGCCGTGTTGTTCGGCTTCACACCAGTGGAGATAGCGAGCTCCTTGTTGGCACGCATGTGACGCCACTCGCCGTGGACCGGCATGGCGTTGCGCGGGCGTGCAGCGTTGTAAAGCGCAAGCAGCTCACCTGCATAGCCGTGGCCGGAGGCGTGGACGTGCGCCTCTGCGTTGGTAATCACGTTCGCGCCGATCTGGGCGAGGTTGTTGATCGCTGCGAACACAGCTTCCTCGTTGCCCGGGATGAGCGAGGAGGACAGGATGATCGTGTCACCGTCGTGGATGGTGATCTGACGGTGCTCGCGGCGCGACATGCGCGACAGAGCTGCCATCGGCTCACCCTGCGTACCTGTGGTGATTAGCAGCGTCTTGTGCGGAGCCATCTTCGCTGCTTCTTCGATCGGGATGATCGTGCCCTTCGGCGCCTTGAGCAGGTTCATCTTCTCCGCGATCTCCATGTTGCGGAGCATGGAACGGCCGTTGAAGGCAACCTTGCGGTTGTTGGCTACAGCGGCATTCACTGCCATCTGCACACGCGCAACGTTGGACGCAAACGACGCGATGACCACACGTTGGCGGGCATTCGCCACGAGACGGGTCAGTGTTTCCTCAATACCTGCCTCCGAGGCGGAGATGCCCGGGATGGTGGCGTTGGTGGAGTCGCACATGAACAGGTCGATGCCCTCGTCGCCAAGGCGGGACAGCGCTGGCAGGTCGGTCGGCTTGCCGTCGTACGGGGTCTGGTCGACCTTGACGTCACCAGTCATGACAACGTGGCCCGCGCCGGTCTTGATGGACACGCCCAGGCACTCCGGGATGGAGTGGTTGACGTGCCAGAAGCGCAGGCGGAACGGGCCGACGGTGACCTCGGAGTCCTTGTTCACGTCGTTGAGCTTCGGACGCTGGCGGTGCTCCTGCGTCTTTGCCTTGATCAGGGCGTTGGTGAACTTGGACGAGTAGATCGGGATGTCGTGGCGCAGCTTCAGCAGCCACGGGATCGCACCGATGTGGTCTTCGTGGCCGTGGGTGACGATGAGCGCGTCGATCTTGTCCAGCTTGTTCTCAATCGGGCCGAAGTCCGGCAGGACCAGGTCCACGCCCGGCTCGTCGGAGTTCGGGAACAGCACGCCACAGTCCACGATAAGCAGACGGCCGTTGTATTCGAAGACCGTCATGTTGCGGCCGATTTCGGAAATGCCACCAAGTGCGTAGATACGCAGGGTGTCCTTGGCCAGTTTCGGCGGGGCTGGCAAGCGCTTGGTCAGGTCGGCGCCCTGCATTCCCTTCACCGGGTTGCGACGTCCGCCGCCCTGGTTGCCACCGCGACCACGGCCACGGCGACGGTTTCGGCTGCTGCCACCACCGTTGCCGCCATTGCCGTTATTACCACCGTTGCCACCACCGTTGCCACCACGGTTGCCGCGCGGCCTTTCGCCGCCATTGCGACCACCGTCGCGACCGCCATCACGGCCCGCGTCGCCGCCATTATCGGCGGTGTTCTTCTGTGCGTTTGTGTCCGGGGTCTCCGGAGCTTGGAAGACCGGCTGTTGATCAGCCGCTTCCGGGGGTCCTGCCTTGCGCGTCACCTTGCGGGCGCGGTTGCGGGGTTCGTTCATATTTATAGGACTCCAGCCTGTTTCATATCTTCTTGGAGCCGCTTGACCTGCTCGGCTGTCGCTGGTGCGACAGGCAGGCGCGGGTCTCCCACTTCGATGCCCTGCAGTCGCAGAGCTGCTTTTGCAAATGTCACGCCACCCAGCTCGGCCTGCTGCCGTGCGAGGACGTTGAGTACGTTGGCGTTGATTTCCCGTGCGCGGGTGAGGTCGCCAGCCTCGAATGCGTCCACGAGTCCCCGCAGCGCCTGTGGTGCTGCGTGTCCGACGACGGAGATAACTCCGGTTGCGCCGAGTGTGAGCCAGGGCAGGTTGAGCGGGTCGTCGCCTGAGTACCACGCCAGGCCTGTCTCTTGGATAAGGCCTGCGGCTTCGAAGAGGTCGCCGCGGGCGTCTTTCATTGCCTGAATGTTGTCGACCTCGGCGAGTTCGCGGATCGATTCGGCAGTGATGGGGATCCCGGAGCGTCCCGGGATGTCGTAGAGGCAGACGGGCAGGTCGGTTGCGGCTGCGATTGCTTTGAAGTGCGCGACTACTCCGGCCTGTGAGGGCTTGGAGTAGTACGGGGTGACTGCGAGCAGGGCGTCTGCGCCCGCGTCTGCAGCTTGTTGTGCCAGCGTGACTGCGTGGCGGGTGTTGTTGGAGCCGGCTCCAGCGACGATTTTTGCGTTGGTGCCAACTTCTTCGCGCACTGCTTTGAGCAGCTCAACTTTTTCTTCTGCGCTGGTTGTTGGGGATTCGCCGGTGGTTCCGGCGAGGACGAGTGTGTCGATTCCGTTTTCTACAAGGTGGGCAGCAAGCCGACGTCCTGCGGCGAGGTCGAGGTTGCCGTCGGAATCAAACGGCGTAACCATGGCGACGCAGACGGTGCCGAATGTGTTGGCACCTGTATCAACTTTGCATGATGAGCCCATGAGCAAGAAGAATACCTCCTATTGACACGTATGTGCTTATCGACGTTCCCCTGCCGCCAAATCTTCAAACACCAAGGGCGCTTCCGGCTGGAGCACATCGAGGCACGCGCGTGCGATCATTCTGATTTCTTTGTCTTCATATTTTCCGCTGTGCTTTTCGACGAAACCACGCCACGCCCCGTACGACCCCGTGATTACCAGTTGCGTTGCGGTGGCTAACGGCAAAAGAGAACGGGCTGCTTCGGCGGCTCGTTTGCGCCGAGAGAGCAGGTTGGGGTCGTCGACAAGCACGTGCTCGAGACCGTCGAGGAGTTCTTGGCGGATGAATGCAATGTGTTCGATGGCGGTGTCAAACAGGTTGACAAGGTCCTCGTCTTCCGCGATGAGGTGTGGGACGACCGCGCCGTCGTCGTCACGCAGGCTCACCGCGAAACCGGGGTGTGCACGGATGATTTCTGCCGCGGCGCGCGATACCCCGTACACGTGGAGGGTGGCGCTGGCGTGGGCGAGAAAGTCGGCGCGGTCGTCGTCGATAAGCCTGCGCAGCACTGTTTCGGCGTCGTGGGACGACATTGCGGCGTGCGCGATAACCGCCTCTGCGTCGGTGACATCGGTGCCGCCTGCGGGGCGGGTGTTGCGCAGGGCGGTTGCGGCGACGAGTTCGGCACGCATTTAGAGCCCGAGGTACTCGTCGAGGCCGATCGTCAGACCTGGACGGTTGGCCACTTCGCGCACACCAGTCAAAACACCTGGGACGAAGGATTCACGGCCGTAAGAGTCCTGACGGATGGTCAGTGACTGATCGGTGGTGCCGAAAATGACCTCTTCGTGCGCGACCATGCCCTGCATGCGTACCGCGTGGACAGGCACACCGTCGACATCGGCGCCGCGGGAGCCGTCGAGTGCTTGCTCGGTCGCGTCCGGCATCGCGTCCATACCGGCTTCCTTGCGGGCCTGTGCAATCCCCTGCGCTGTCTTGACCGCGGTGCCGCTCGGCGCGTCGAGTTTGTTCGGGTGGTGAAACTCGACGACCTCCGCCGACTCGAAGAATGGCGCCGCCTGGCGGGCAAACGCCATGGTGAGTACCGCAGAGATGGCGAAGTTCGGGGCGATGAGCACGCCGACGCCCTCGTTGGCGGCGCACCAGTCGCGGACCTGCTGGTAGCGGGCATCGTCGAAGCCAGTCGTGCCAACAACGCAGTGGATGCCGTTGTTAATGCAGAACTCCAGGTTGTCCATCACCGCGTTCGGGGTGGTGAAATCGACGATGACGTCGACGCCTTCGTCGACAAGCGTTTGTAGCGAGTCCCCCTTGTTGATCTCCACCGCCAGCTCGAGATCGTCCGCCTTCTTCACCCCGGCGACGACTGCCGAGCCGACCTTGCCCTGTGCGCCAAGCACTCCAACCTTGATCATGTGCATCCTTTCTTTCGCTCGCCCGCAATGGTAGCGCCACCTAAGCTGGGCGACTATGAAACGCCACACGACACTACTTATCCCGGGTGCCATTGCGGCGCTGCTGCTCGGCGCGTGCTCTGCGGACAACGACACCGGCACTGATTCCAATACCGACGCCACCGTTACAGCACCAACGTCGCAGAGCACGACCGCTACCTCGAGCGAAGCGGCGACGACCACTGACGTCTCCCCTGCCGCAGCAGCTGCCCCCGTAGAGCCACCCACCAAAGATGGGTTCTCGCTCGAAGACACACACATCCAGTCCGAGCAACTCGCCGAGATGATGATCGAAGACGTGCGTGCTGGTTCGCACGAGGGATACGACCGCCTCGTAGTGGAACTGTCTGGCACCGGTTCGCCGAGCGTGATCGCCGGGTACGACACCGACCCGCGCCAGCAGGCTTCCGGCTTCCCACTGAAACCCGCCGGTAATGCGTACTTCACGCTGATCATCCAGGGTGTGCCGCTAAGTATGTCTGCAGATGAGGCAGTCTTGGCTAAGTCCAGCCCTGCCGGCGTGGCGGCCGGCAGCATCACGGAGATCGCGGACGGCGGCGTGTTCGAAGCGGACGCCCAGTACGTTGTCGGTTTGGACAAGCAGCGCCCGTACAAGCTCAGCGTGCTTGAAAACCCGACCCGCATCGTCGTGGACTTTCAGAAGTAATGAACGCCACATCGTGGCTTGGGCTCGCCTTCGTCATCGGGGTGAGTGTCCTTGGGTTGTTCGTCTTGTGGCGCAAGTTGCGCGAGATTCAGCGCAGCGATCTTGACGACGACGCCAAGCGCCGCTGGGGCCTGCTTTTCGGTATCTCGCCGCTTGCCGGATTGTTTACGTGGAATCGTCGCGAAGAATTGCTCGGCCATCGTGACGATTCGGAAGAAACTTCCAGTGAGACAGGTCAAGGGAGAGCGTGATTGTGTTACGCTTCACACCATGCCAAGGCCACAGCCATCCGATAGCTTCGACGACCTGCTCGACGGCAGTGCCAAAACCGGTAAGCGCGACGTAAAACGCGCACCGCTCGGCCCTGACTCGCTGCTGTGGAAATGGGGCGCCGACAACCGCATTCAACTCCTGCGCGGCTACACCGGCGTGCTGCAGAATATGCACCCAGCCATCGGCCAGTCACTGCTGGACCACTCGAAGTTTTTCGAGGAGCCTTTCGCACGCCTTGAGCGCTCCACCCCTCAAATCATCGCGTCGATTTACGACGACCAGGACGTGATCGGTAAACAAATCCGCGATTACCACGTCGATATCAAGGGCAAACTCCGCGACGGCAAGCGCTACCACTCGCTCAACCCAGAAACCTACTGGTGGGCACACGCCACCTTCGTCTACCGTGTCATCCTCGCTCAGGAACTGTTCGGGACCCCGTTTACCCACGCGGAGAAAGACCAGATCGTGCGCGAAGGCGTGACCTGGTGGGACATGTACGGCCTGTCCGAGCGCCCTGTCATTGACAACTACGACGACCTGATCGCCTACATCGAAGAGATGGAAGACACCGTGCTTGAGCGCAACGATACCGTCGATTTCGCGCTGCGTACCGCCCGCGTCGAACCGGTGAAGGCACCGGATGGTGTCCCCGAGGCTGTGTGGAAGGTCATCTGGAAGCCGATCATGCGCAGCGTGATTTGGCTGACTGTTGGCACGCTCAACGACAAGGAGCGCCAGATCCTCGACCTTGAGTGGACGCACCGCGACCAGCGCCGCTTCAACCGAATCGCAAGGTTCATCCGCAGTGTGTTCAAAATCCTGCCTGAGGACAAGCGCTACATGGAGCCAGGGCGCTCGCTGATGATCAAAAACGGCATGATCTCCGGCAAGTACAAGGAACCGAAACTGATCACCCCGTACTCTCCGAAGAGCCAAGACGCAACGTCCGGCGGTTGCCCCGTCTAGCATCGGCGTTATGCTGCCAAAACGCCTCCGCGAACAACCACTGCCCGCACACCTTCAGAGCGAGCTCGTCGCCCTGACGACGAACCACGGCGGCGAGGTGATCTCCGTCGCATCTCCGCTTATCGACGAGCCCCTCGGCACCGTCCCCGCAGGCACCACAGACGACGTGGATGAGGCGTTTCGCCGCGCCCGTGTGGCGCAGCGTGCGTGGGCGGAGCGCAGCCTGGCGGATCGCACCGCGGTGTTCGACGCGTTCCATTCGCTGGTCTACCGGCACCGCGACGTGCTGGCGGACATCGTGCAGCTCGAGACCGGCAAGGACCGAACGGCAGCGTTCGACGAAGTGCTCGACGTGCTCAATAATGCCCGGTACTACGCCCGCAACGCAGCAACGTTTCTGGCAGAGAAACGACGCCCGGGTGCTCTACCTCTGCTGACCCGTGCGCGGGAGCAACGCATCCCCGTCGGTGTTGTCGGCCAGATCAGTCCGTGGAACTACCCGCTTTCCCTGGCTATTTCTGATGCCATCCCGGCTCTTATCGCTGGCAACGCTGTAGTGGCGAAGCCGGATTGGAAGACGCCGTTTTCGTGTCTCGTCGTCAAGCAACTGCTCGTGGAGGCTGGCCTTCCAGCGGACGTGTTCCAAGTCGTGACAGGCTCCGGCCAAAAAGTCGGCGGTGCGATAGCCGAGCGGTGCGACTACCTGATGTTCACCGGCTCCACCGCCACGGGCAAGAAACTGGGCCGCACTGTCGGCGAACGGCTCATCGGCTATTCCGCGGAACTCGGCGGCAAAAACACGATGATCGTCGCGCCGGACGCCGACGTACAAAAGCACGCGCGCACAATGGCTATCGCGTGCTTCTCCAACGCGGGTCAGTTGTGTGTGTCCATCGAACGCATCTACGTCCACACAGACATTTACGACGACTTCCTGCACGCGTTCACCCACTCCACCGAATCACTCACCTTGGGCAAGGGACTGAACTGGGACTATGACATGGGCTCGCTTATCGACGATACCCAGCTCAAACGGGTGCAGACCTACGTCGACGACGCCGTAGCGAAGGGTGCACGGGTGGTCACCGGTGGCACACCTCGCCCAGATGTTGGTCCTCTCCACTTCGCGCCTACCGTTCTCGCAGACCTACCCGCTGACGCGAACCTGCGTGAGGAAGAGGTGTTCGGCCCCGTCGTGTATGTCCAGCGTGTGGGCAGCGTCGATGAGGCGATCGATCTGGCAAACGCCCTCCCCTACGGACTTAACGCCTCCGTGTTTGCATCCCCGCACACCGCCTGGGAGATCGCGCGCCGCGTTGAAGCCGGCAGCGTGACGATCAACGACGGCTACGCCGCTACATGGGGCTCGATGGCAACCCCGCTGGGCGGGGTAAAGGAATCCGGGATGGGCCGGCGCCACGGACGCGACGGGATGACCAAGTACACCGAGGTGAAAAACATCGCACAGCAACGCATCGTGTCTATGCGCGGCCCACACGCGATGCCGAAGCGGCTCTACGGCCCGCTCATGACCTCGGCACTGGCGCTTGGCAAAAGGTTGCGTCTTCTGCCCTAGCAAGACAAAACGGGCGCTTCCCCAACTGGGAAGCGCCCATGATGTTTGCGAAAAACTACGCGTTGTCCTCCACCGGGACAAGCGAGATCTTGCCACGGTTGTCGATGTCGCGGATCTCAACCTCGACCTTGTCGCCGACGTTGATGACGTCCTCGACCTTCTCCACACGGGTGTTACCACCCAGGTTGGAGATGTGGATCAGGCCATCGGTGCCCGGGGTGATGGACACGAACGCGCCGAACGCCACGGTCTTGACCACGGTGCCCAGGTAGCGCTCGCCCACCTTCGGCATCTGCGGGTTCGCGATCGCATTGACCTTCTCAATCGCGGCGTCGGCAGCCTCACCAGAGGTGGCGGAGACGAACACGGTGCCATCGTCCTCGATGGAGATGTCTGCGCCGGTGTCCTCGGTGATCTGGTTGATGGTCTTGCCCTTCGGGCCGATCAGCTCGCCAATCTTGGATACCGGGATCTTCACAGTGGTGATCTTCGGTGCGAGCGGGTTCATCTCGTCCGGGCCGTCGATGACCTCAGCCATGGTGTCCAGGATAGCCTCGCGGGCGTCGCGGGCCTGGTTCAGCGCATCTGCAAGAACGCTGGACGGAATGCCGTCGAGCTTGGTGTCTAGCTGCAGGGCGGTGATGAACTCGCGGGTACCGGCGACCTTAAAGTCCATGTCGCCGAACGCGTCTTCGGCACCGAGGATGTCGGTCAACGCAACGTATTCGGTTTCACCGTTGACCTCGCCGGAGACCAGACCCATCGCGATACCCGCAACCGGTGCTGCCAGCGGCACACCAGCGTTGTACAGCGACAGCGTGGAAGCACACACGGAGCCCATCGAGGTCGAGCCGTTAGAACCGAGCGCCTCGGAAACCTGACGGATCGTGTACGGGAACACCTCACGCGACGGGATCACCGGCTCAAGGGCACGCTCGGCGAGCGCACCGTGGCCGATTTCGCGGCGCTTCGGAGAGCCGACGCGTCCGGTTTCACCAGTGGAGTACGGCGGGAAGTTGTAGTGGTGGATGTAGCGCTTGGACTCCTCCGGGTGCAGCGAGTCGAGGTGCTGCTCCATCTTCAGCATGTCCAGGGTGGTCACGCCGAGAATCTGGGTCTCGCCACGCTCGAACAACGCAGAGCCGTGGGCACGCGGGATGAGCTCCACCTCGACGCCGAGGTCGCGGATATCGGTCACGCCGCGGCCGTCGATACGGAAGCCCTCGGTGAGGATCTTCTCGCGCACGATCTGCTTCTGCAATGCGTTGTACGCGGCGCGGATTTCCTTCGATGCTGCGTCGCGCTCCTCGCGCTCGTCATCGTCGATATCGAAGGAGTCGAACAGATCTTCCTCGATGTCTTCCATGTACTCGTTGGTGGCGTTCTCACGCTCAGCCTTCGATGCAATGGTCATCAGCTTGGCCAGCTTCTTCGCAGCCTTCTTCTCAACGGCCTTGAACACCTTCTCGGAGTACGCCGGGAAGAGCGGGAATTCCTTCTGCTCGGTGGAAACCTCGCTGGTAAGCGCACGCTGCGCACGGCACAGGGTCTCGATGTACGGCTTGGCAGCCTCGAGACCTTCTGCAACGGTCTTCTCAGTCGGGGCTGGGTAGCCCTTCTTGATCTGCTCGACCACGTTCACGCCGGCGCCAGCCTCCACCATCATGATGGCGACATCTTCCTCGGTCTTGCGGCCACGCTTGCGCTCAACCATGCGGCCAGCAACGACCATTTCGAACAGGCAACGCTCGTGCTGCTCATAGTTCGGGAATGCGACCCACTGGCCCTCGGGGTGCTTATCGTCGGCAAGCAGTGCCATGCGCACGCCACCAACCGGTCCGGACACCGGCAGGCCGGAAAGCTGCGTCGCGGCGGACGCGCCGTTGATCGCGACAACGTCGTAGTACTCCTCCGGGTGCTGCGACAGCACCGTGATGACCACCTGCACCTCGTTACGCAGGCCCTTAACAAAGGTCGGGCGCAGCGGGCGGTCAATCAGACGGCATGCCAGGATCGCCTGGGTAGACGGGCGGCCCTCACGGCGGAAGAACGAGCCCGGGATCTTACCCGCGGCGTACATGCGCTCTTCAACGTCAACGGTCAGCGGGAAGAAGTCGAATCCTTCGCGCGGTTGGTTGGATGCGGTGGTGGTGGCCAGCATCATGGTCTCTTCGTCGAGGTACGTGGTGACGGAACCATCGGCCTGGCGTGCGAGCTGGCCAGTCTCGAAACGAATGGTGCGGGTGCCGAAGTCGCCGTTGTCCAGTGTGGCTACTGCTTCGGTGACTCCGAAGTCTTCATCTACGTGGACATCAAACGAGTTGTTTGGCTTAAAGTTGCGCAAAAGATCCCTCTCCTTCGAAGGCGTGTTGGCGATCATCGGTGCCGCCATGTCATAGGTGTTCTTGCAACGGGCAGCAATAATAGCAAAAAACGCCCCACCGTGCAGGTGAGGCGTTATTTTTTGCGCTATTGCTTAGCGACGAAGACCCAGACGGGCAATGAGATCACGGTAGCGATCAACATTGTTCTCGCGCAGGTACTTCAGCAGGCCACGACGACGACCGACGAGCAGCAGCAGGCCACGACGGGAGTGGTGGTCGTGCTGGTGGTCCTTCAGGTGCTCGGTCAGGTTGTTGATACGCGCGGTGAGCAGCGCAACCTGTGCCTCGGTGGAACCGGTGTCGGTCTCGTGGATGCCGTACTCCTTGAGGATTTCGGCCTTCTTCTCAGTGGACAGTGCCATGAGGTGCTCCTTGGTTGTTTCAGTTCGCGTTCTACGGAAAAAGTCTGTGCTGCACCATAACTGCCGCGAACCACAGTCGTCTGGCGCAAGACCTCAAAGAGGTTACACGACCGGCGTGGACTGCGCCAAACTCGTCAGACGTCGCATGAACTCCTCGAGAAAACCTGCGGTGTCTACCGTGACGGCCACTGCGGCGGACTTGTCCGGGTCGTTCAGGCGGGTTTCGTCGCCAATCGTGCGCCCACGCGTCTCGCCCTCGGTGTCCACCTTCATGTTGATGCCAAGCGTGTCCACCAAACCCGGCTGGATAGCCACGGCTACGGCGAGCGGGTCGTGCAGGCCGCAGCCGCCGAGGTGCGGCGAGGTGGTCTTGTAGGCGTTGATGTAGTAGTTCGTGATGTCGGCCAGGAATGTGCCACCGGTGGTGCCCAACTCGGCCCACGTCGCGGTTTCTTTGGTGGTCAACAGTGTTTGTAGCGTGACGTCGAGACCGATCATGGTGACGTTGCGCAGCTGGCGGAACAGCAGGTCGGTTGCTTCGGGGTCCTGGTTGATGTTCGCTTCGGACCAGGCGGTGACGTTGCCTGGGACGGTGAGCGCGCCGCCCATCATCACGATGTTGGCATTTTCACGGAACACGTTGGATGCCTCGACCGCTGCCGCGATTGTGGTGGACGGGCCTGTGGGCACGATGATGAGGTCTTCGCCGTACGCCGTAACCGATTCGACGAGGAAGTCCACCGCAGACGTCGATTCCACCTGACGCGTCGGATCAGGGATCTCCACCTCGCCAATGCCATTTTTGCCGTGGATGAACGCGGAGATCTCCTGGACCTCGAAGGAGTCCTTCGCGCGCGCGTGGTCTGGGCCTGCGAACACCGGAATGTCTGTGCGGCCAAACAGCTCCAAGATGGCAAGGGTGTTGCGCACTGAATCCTCGACAACCACGTTGCCGTAGGTGCAGGTCACGCCGATGAGTTCTACTTCGGGCGACGCGAGTGCGTACGCCAGTGCCAGGGCATCGTCGATGCCGGTGTCTAGGTCCAGGATCAGCTTCGTGGTCATGCACCGAGAATATCGCGGGTGGTGTCCACATCGCGCGCCATGTGCTCAAGTAATTCCTCAACGGAGTCAAACTTGACCATGTCGCGAACCTTGCCCACGAACTCCACTCGGGCCATCCGCCCGTACAGGTCAGCGTCGCGGTCGAGCACAAACGACTCAACGCTGCGCCGGTTGTCGCCAAACGTGGGGTTCGTCCCCACGGAGATCGCCGCTGGGTAGCGCACGCCGGGTTCCATGTCGCCGTCGATGGGGGCGTCGTCGATGATGGTGAGCCAGCCCGCGTAGACACCGTCAGCCGGGATCGCAGCCGCATCGGATGCGTACTGGTTGGCCGTCGGGTATCCCAGTTCCTTGCCGCCACGGCCGGCACCACGTTCAATCGGTGCGATCACAGAGAACGGCCGTCCCATGTAGTCGGTCGCCGTTTGTACGTTTCCGCCGGAGAGTTCGTCGCGGATGGCGGTGGAGCAGACCTTGACACCGCCGTCGGAAAGCAATCGCACAATCGTCACGTCGATGCCTGCGCGCTCCCCTAGCTGCGCCATGGTTGTAGCGGTGCCTGCGGCATCTTTTCCAAAGGTGAAATTCTCCCCCACCAGCACGTGGCGGGCGCGCAGTTGGCCCACGAGTACGTCCTCCACGTACCCCTCGGGCGAAACCCCGCCGAGCTCGTGCCGGAAATCAATGACAAGCAAGTAGTCCACGCCCAACTCAGCGATGTGGCGGGCGCGCTCCTCAAGCGACATCAGCGCCGCAGGCGTGTGACCTGGTGCGAATACCGTCACGGGGTGCGGGTCAAAGGTCATGACCACGCTCGGCACACCGAGTTCACGTGCGGTATCCACGGCCTTCGAGATCAGCAGTTGGTGGCCTCTGTGCACACCGTCAAAGACGCCGATAGTGACGACGGTGCCACCAGGCTCGCCAAACGTTTCCGGCACTGCGTCGAGGCCACGCAAAATATCCACGGGGGACACAGTACGGCATACTTCAAAAGCATGAACGATCCCCTCGAAAAGTCCGGCATTGTTGTCGTCGATAAGCCTCAGGGCTTGACGAGTCATGACGTGGTCGCGCGACTGCGCCGCTTCTTTGGCACGCGCAAGGTTGGCCACGCTGGCACGCTCGACCCGATGGCCACGGGCGTGCTTGTCGCAGGCATTGAGCGCGGCACGAAGCTGCTGGCGCACCTGGTCGCAGAGGACAAGGTCTACGAAACGACGATCCGCCTCGGTGCGTCCACGACCACAGATGATGCGGAGGGCGAGATCACCGAAACGCACGACGCGTCTGAGGTAACCGACGACGCGATCCACGAGCAGATCGCACTGCTGACCGGCGATATCATGCAGGTTCCGTCGAAGGTGTCCGCGATCAAGATCGATGGGCGCCGAGCCCACGAACTGGTGCGCGCCGGTGAGGAGGTCACCATTCCTCCCCGCCCCGTGACCGTCCACGCTTTCGATGTCAGCGAGATCCGCCACCACGATGGCGTCGTCGACATCGACGCCCGCGTGCATTGTTCCTCCGGCACCTATATCCGCTCGCTGGGCCGCGACCTCGGCGCAGCACTGGGGGTTGGCGGGCATTTGATTGCTTTGCGACGAACCTCCGTCGGCCCATTCTCCATCGACGACGCGCACACCCTCGAAGGGTTGGAAGACAATGCTGTGTTGTCGCTGACCATGGATGAGACACTGACCCGCTCGTGGCCGGTGCTTGATGTCAATACTGATGAATACGCGGCGCTCTCCATGGGCAAGTGGCTCGAGCCGCGCGGTTTGAAGGGCGTGCACGCCGCCGTCGGACCAGACGGCAAAGCAGTCGCCCTAGTGAAAGAGCAGGGCAAGCGCCTAGCCACGGTGTTTGTGGCGCGGCCATCCACGCTTTAGCGCTTAGCGCACGTACGTGGAAGCCACCACGTAGCCACCACGGACCACCCAGCGGCCCTCAAACACCGGCACCGGCGCGGGACGGGCGAGGAGCTGCGAGACAAACGTGCCGTCGGCGCGCAACTCAATTTCGGCTTCGTCGAAATCTAGCCAACGCCGTGTCATCGGAAACCAGCACTTGTAGGTCGCTTCCTTGGCGCAAAACAGCAGCCGGTCGGCCCATTGCTGCCCCTGCTCACGCATACCGTTGACCATCGCAATCTCAGTATCACTGGCGATCGACTCCAGCACCCCGTCTGGCAGCGATTCTGCCGGCTCCGCATCGAGCCCCATCGACAGTACGTACCGGGTTGGTGCTGCGACAGCGGCGCGCAGGCCATCGGTATGGGTCAGCGAGCCGGTAAACCCCTCTGGCCACAACGGCATACCGCGTTCCCCGCGCAGGATCGCGCCTGCAGATTCCACGCCCAGTTCGCGCAGTGCCTGGTGTGCGCACCAGCGGGCATCGCCGAACTCTCCCTTGCGCAGGTCCACCGCAGTCTTTACTTCTTGGCGCTCCGCCGGGTGCAGGTCGTCGTAGCGGGTGAGGTCGCCGGCGTCGTCGGTAAGTAAAAAGACGCAGCGTGCTTCTGGAGGAAACAGCGAAATATCTTGCATCACTATTCAACCTCCATGACCGGGTACGGGAATTGCCGCGTGGACGGGTGGTGGCGCCACTCGCGCGGATAGCCCAGGGAAACCTCAATGTGGTCGACGCCATCGACCTTGGTCACCCCCGGCATGTGCAGGTGACCGTACACCACTGCCTGCGCGTTGTAGCGCTTGGGCCATGTCCTGGTGTGCCGGGTCCCGCACCACAGGGCGATTTCAGACCACATCATGCGCTGCACCGGCTCCTGCACCAGCGGCCAGTGGTTGACCAGAATCGTCGGCCCGCTAATGCGGGATAAGCGTTTGGTGGTGTACGCCAAACGGTCCCAGCACCAGCCACGGATATCCACAAATGGTGCGATGGCAAACTCGTCTGTCATCACCACGTTGTTGTCGTGGGCGGCCTGCAGGGCTTCGTCGACAGTCATTTCCCTGCTGCGGAACGAATAGTCGTACAGCGTAAATAGCGGCGCGATGGTCACTCCGCCGAACACCGGATAGCGATCTTCCGGGGTAATCACACCGATAGCGCGCATCGCTTGAACCAGCATGGCGTACTTTTCTCGGCCGCGGTACCTGTCCGCAGAACGGCAAAATAGCTCGTGGTTGCCGGGCACCCAGATGACGGTGTCGAACCGACTGGCCAGTTCTGTCATCACTTCAACGATGAGTTCGAACCGTTCGGCCACGTCGCCAGCGACGATGAGCCAGTCAGACGGGTCAGTAGGCTGGATGTCGTCGATTTTTGGGCCGTTGAGCTTCACTGCGGCGTGCAGGTCGCTGACTGCCCAGAGTGTCGTGGTCATGCGTCATTCCTACCATCACCGCTTGTCACTGCCCATCGCATGGAACGGAACCTGTGCACTACACCTACGAGGCGCACAAGGATTTGGCCGAGTTGTCCGACCCAAATACCGGTCAGGCCCCAGCCGAAGAAACCGGAAGCGATGATGATCGGCAGCGCAACCCCGAGCAGAGAAAACAGTGTCAGGTTGCGCAGGTACGCCGCATCCGCCGCACCAAGCAGCACCCCGTCGAGCGCAAACACCGCTCCCCCGGCGATGATCATGGCGATAAACAACAGCCACGGCAGCTGCAGCGTATCGACGACCGCCTGATCCTGCGTAAACAAACCCAGAATCGGCTCACGGAACAACGCGAACACCACGGCCAGCACGACCGCGAAGACCATCGAGTACTTCAGTGCGTGCTCACCAACGGCGCGTGCGTCCTGCGCCCCTGCCCGCCCCAAAGCCGAGCCGGTCAGGGTCTGCGCCGCAATAGCCAGCGAATCAAGCACGAGTGTGAGGAAGTTCCACAGCTGCAGCATCAACTGGTGAGCAGCAAGCGCAACCACGCCGAAGCGACCAGCAACTGCAGCAGCGGTCAGCAACGAGACTTGAAACGATAACGACCGCAAAATCAGGTCGCGGCCTAACACGAGCTGCTTGGAAATCACCGACCACTGCGGCGCCCAGCTCCGGCCCGACGTCCGGTGCTCCCTGATAAGAAACACCACGAACAACGTCGACGTGATCCCCATGCCAATCACGTTGGATATCGCGGAGCCCACAAGCCCGTACTGGTTCACCAATAACGGCAACGAGATCGCGCCGGGAATGAGGCCACACAACGTTAAGTAAAACGGCAATCGCGTATTTTGCACGCCGCGCATCCAGCCATTTCCGGCCATGACGATCAGCGTCATCGGGATGGCGAATGCGGATACACGCATCCAGGACGCAGCGCGCACACTCGTGTCAACGTCACCTGCAAGCGCCATCGCCAACGGCTGGGCGAACACCCACACAATCAGCGCCAAGATCGCGCCCACCCCGAGCGCTACCCAGGTAGCTTGTACACCTTCCTCGACTGCCTGATCGCGTTTTCCGGCACCATAAAACCGCGAGCTTCGCGCCGTCGTGCCATAGGACAAAAACGTTAATTGGGTTGTCACGGTCGACTGAATGGCAGCGCCTGCAGCGAGTGCAGCCAGCTGCGCGGTGCCGAGCCTGCCAACGACAGCGGTATCCAGCAGGAGATACAGCGGGTTGGCTGCCAGCACGCCGAGCGCGGGCAGCGCGAGCATCAAGATATCCCGCGCGGTTGGTGTGCGGGCAGCGTCCGCGCCCCTCATCGGTCGGCGGGTTCTGGCAACGCGTCGAGCAGGTCGCGGACGACCTCAGAGCGCGAACCGGTGGCCGAGTACCCCGCTGCTGCCTTGTGTCCGCCACCGCCAAGAGAGCGCGCGACGGTTGAAACGTTCAGCACCGTAGAACGCAGCGACATCGCCCAATGCTTGCTGCTGTACTGCTTCAACACCACGCCGACGTCGGTGCCTTCAAGGGCACGGGCGTAGTCGATGATCGCCTCGACCGTTGGCTGGCTCATGCGCGCTAACAACCCCGTGGGAATGGTGAGCACTGCAACGGAGAGCCCCTTGACCGGAATGATCTGGGTTTCCGCCAACACCGCGCCCATGAGCTGGAGGTCAGTCGCACTCATCGTGTCCATCAGGTCCAGCGCAATCTGGCGAGTATTCAGGCCGTAGCCCATCAGCTCCGCGGCCAAACGGTGCATCCTCGGTGTGCCCCACCGGAAGCTGCCGGTGTCGGTGACCAAGCCCGCGTACAGGCAGTACGCGATGTCCTCGTCAAGCTCCACCCCAAGATGATCAAGCAACTCGCGGATCATCGTTGTGGTCGATTCGGACTCGACGATCAAATTCATGTCGCCGAAACCGGGGTTGGTGTTGTGGTGATCGATGACAACAACGCGCGACGGGTTATCCGTAACATCGACCAGGAATGCTCCGGTGCGATCTGCGGAGGCACAATCCACGGTGACAACAAGGCCATCCTCCGGCAAAGTTTCGCCGTAGATGATCTCATCGACTCCCGGGATAGTGCGCATATTCGCCGGGTGCGGCAACGGCTGGCCAATGTAAACGTCGTTGTCGATACCAAGCGCCGTGAGCCCCTTTGCGAGCGCACACGCCGACCCGATCGCATCCGCATCGGGGTTGATGTGTGCGACCACGTTGACGCGGTCCGCGGCGCGGATACGAGCGGCAACCTCGGCAAATAGCGGAGCATGCTCCGCAAACAGCTGGCTGTTCAGGGCACTACTCCCCTTCACCGGAGCGCTTGTACGGGTCAGCATCGCCAGCCGGCTTCGCATTTGCGCGCAGCTTTGCTAGCTCCTCATCACGCGCGCGGGCACGGTTGAGCAGCTCCTCCATGTGCGCGGAAGCTTCCGGCACGGTATCGCGCTCAAACGAGATGGTCGGCGTGAACCGAACCGAAAGCTGATCACCCACGATCTTGCGGATCTGCCCGCGAGCACGGTTGAGCGCCTCAGCGGCCTGCTCGTAGTCAGGTTCGTCGTCGATCTCTTGGCCACGCACTGTGTAGTAAATGGTGGCGTCATGAAGGTCCCCGGTGACTCGGGTGTCGGTCACAGTGACCAACTCCAGCCGGCGGTCCTTAATCTCCCGCTCAATCGCGGAAGCAACAATCGTCTGAATCTGCTTCGCCAACCGCTGGGCGCGGGTGTTATCAGCCATGTCACTCCTCCTCAAAACTTCTGCATAGTGTAACCCCCGCCGAGCACGTGCGTGCGGGGCGGGGGTTTCGTCGATAAGCAATTGCTTTGCGACGACTAGTCGCGCGGAACCTCGACCATCTCGTAGGTCTGAATGATGTCGCCCACCTGGATATCCGGGTAGGACAGCACCATGCCGCACTCGTAGCCCTTGGCTACCTCGTTGACGTCGTCCTTCTCGCGGCGCAGCGAATCGATCGACGCATCCGGAGTAATGACGTTGCCGTCGCGGACCAGGCGCAGCTTCGCACCGCGCTTGACCTTGCCCTCGGTAACCATGCAACCTGCGATGAGGCCGACTGCGGAAGCCTTGAAGATCTGACGGATCTCGGCTTCGCCCAGGTCGCGCTCTTCGTAGATCGGCTTGAGCATGCCCTTGAGCGCCTGCTCCACATCCTCGATCGCCTGGTAGATGACCGAGTAGTAGCGGATCTCCACGCCTTCGGCATTCGCCTCTTCCGTGGCCTTGCCGTCCGCGCGGACGTTGAAGCCAATGATGATGGCGTCGGATGCCGCCGCGAGGGTGACGTTGGTCTGGGTCACAGCACCGACGCCACGGTCGATGATGTTGACCTGCACCTCGTCGTCGACCTCGATCTTGAGCAGCGCCTCCTCGAGGGCTTCCACCGAACCGGCGTTGTCGCCCTTGAGGATGAGGTTGAGCTGGCTGCGCTCCTTGAGAGCCTGATCCAGGTTCTCCAAAGAGACACGCTTCTTACGACGTGCCTGCATCGCCGCACGCTGACGAGCGTCACGCTGCGCAGCAATCTGGCGAGCCACACGGTCATCCTCAACCACGAGCAAGTTGTCGCCCGGGCCAGGAACACCGTTGAGGCCCTGGACCTGAACCGGACGGGACGGGCCTGCCTCTTCCACGTCCTCGCCCCACTCGTCGACCATGCGACGCACGCGACCGAAGTTGCCGCCGACGACAATCGAGTCACCGACACGCAGGGTGCCGCGCTGCACGATGACGGTGGACACCGGGCCACGGCCACGGTCCAGGTGGGACTCGATGGCAATACCTTGTGCGTCCATGTCTGGGTTCGCCGTGAGCTCAAGCGCCGCATCTGCGGTCAGGAGCACAGCCTCCAGCAGGTTGTCGATACCGGTGCCCTGCTTTGCGGAGATGTCAATGAACATGGTGTCGCCGCCGTACTCTTCCGGCACGAGGCCGTACTCGGTGAGCTGGCCACGGATCTTCTCCGGGGAAGCCTCCGGCTTATCCACCTTGTTCACTGCAACCACGATCGGCAGTTCCGCAGCCTTGGCGTGGTTAATCGCCTCAACGGTCTGCGGCATGACGCCGTCGTCCGCTGCCACCACGAGGATGGCCAAGTCGGTCGACTTCGCACCACGGGCACGCATGGCGGTAAACGCCTCGTGGCCCGGGGTATCCAGGAACGTGATCTTACGCGGGTGGCCGTCGAGGGTGACCTCGGTCTGGTATGCACCAATGCCCTGGGTAATACCGCCGGCCTCGCCACGACCCACGTTTGCCTTGCGGATGGAGTCCAACAGGCGGGTCTTACCGTGGTCGACGTGACCCATGACGGAGACCACTGGAGGACGCTGCTCGAGCTCCTCTTCGCCGCCTTCGTCCTCACCGAACTGCAGGTCGAAGGATTCGAGCAGTTCACGGTCCTCGTCCTCCGGCGAGACAATCTGGACCTCGTAGTTGATCTCAGCGCCGAGCAGCTGCAGGGTGTCCTCAGACACGGACTGCGTTGCCGTCACCATCTCACCGAGGTTGAACAGCGCCTGCACCAGCGACGATGCATCGGTGTTGATCTTCTCAGCGAGGTCAGACAGGGTCGCGCCTTGGCGCAGGCGAACGGTCTTGCCACCGCCGTCGGGGAGACGAACGCCACCGATGACGTTCGGCTTGTGCATCTCCTCGTACTCAGCCCTCTTCTGGCCCTTGGACTTGCGGCGCTTGCCGGGTGCACCACCCGGACGGCCGAATGCACCTGCGGTACCGCCGCGACGTCCGCCGCGACCGCGGAAACCGCCACCCGGTCCGCCGAAACCGCCACGCTGTGGCCCGTTCTGGCCACCACGGCCACGACCACGGCCACCGCCGCGGCCACCAGCCGGTGCAGCCTTCGCAGGCATTTGTGTCGGCGACGGACCTGCCGGCATATCCGCCGGGGACGGACGGTTGCCGCCACCCTGACGGGCACCACCCGGGCGTGGGCCGCCCTGGCCCTGGCCACCGCGACCCTGCCCCGGACGTCCACCCGGACGCGGCGGGCGCTGCCCACCGCCGGTATTGGACGAGAACGGGTTGTTAGCAACGCGCGGGCGTCCACCAGGCTTCGGCATCGGGCGAGGCATACCGCCCGGAGTCGGGCCGTCCTTCTTCGCAGCAGCCGGCTTCGGCGCTGCAGGCTTTGGAGCTGCGGGTTTAGGAGCTGCGGGTTTAGGTGCGCCCGGCTTCGGGGCGGAACCCGCAGGCTTCGGCGTTGCAGGCTTCGGTGCGCCCGGCTTCGGGGCGCCTGGCTTCTGGGCCGGCTCACCCGCAGCCTTCGCAGCCGGTGCCTTCGGAGCAGCCGGAGCCGGCTTCGGCTTCGCAGCCTCGCCCGGCTTTGGTGCGGAACCGGCGGGCTTCGGCGCTGCAGGCTTGGCACGGTTCTGGCCAGGCTTCTTCAGCGGCGGTTTCGCCGGAGTCGGTGCTTCCTTCTTTTCGTTGTCGTCTGCGCCACCGCCATTGAGCTTGGCGTAGTGCGCCTTCATCTTCTTGATGACAGGCGGCTCAATGGTCGACGACGCCGTCTTCACAAACTCACCCTGTTCTTTCAGGGTTGCGAGTAATTCCTTACTTGTTACGCCGAGCTGCTTAGCCAACTCGTGTACGCGTAGCTTTCCGGACACATGTCTCCTTGTTGTTCATGCTAGGAGCCCAGTGCCCTTCGGCTACCGGCCCCTAGACGTGGTCAGTGACTTTCATCGCTGATGCTGCTTCATGGTTGCGTACTCATCAGTGTTCGGTCTTTCCTTCATTCTCTGGGTCGACCGCCTCGGCGCTTCTGCTTTGCGACGAGGCGAGGTACGTACGTACATGACCTAGGTCTACTTTCGCAGACAGACGGAGCGCTCGCCCAAAGGCTCGGCGTTGTTCCGCCAGCTCGACTGCGTCCAACGACGGGGTAATCCATGCTCCCCGACCAGGCAGTTTCCGGTCCGGGTCGGCGAGGATCTTCCCCGGCACGTCCGGATCGGCGACCACGCGCAACAGTTCGACGTCGGGGTGAGTTTTTCGGGTGGCAATACAGGTACGTGTGCGGATGGGGTGCTTACGCATTCCGCTCATTCGCATCCTTCCCGCAACCTATCTGCCGTCTAACACTGTGCCGTTATGTCTCACACCGGCGCACTCGTGTGCGTGGTGGGCCGCCGCACCCAACGTGCGGACGCAAAGCCGTTAAACACTGTACGCGAAAACCCGCAGAATCTGTACTTCCTGCGGGTTTCATAAACGTTGGCAAAGACCTTATTCGTCGTCGGCGATATCAGCGTCGGAGCGGATGTCGATCTTCCAGCCGGTCAGGCGCGCAGCCAGTCGAGCGTTTTGCCCTTCCTTGCCGATTGCAAGAGAAAGTTGGTAGTCCGGCACCGTCACACGAGCTGCCTGCATCTCAGCGTCGATCACCGTGACATCCACCACTTTCGAGGGGGCCAGGGAGTTGCCGACGTACTTCGCCGGGTCTGCATCCCAGTCGATGATGTCGATCTTCTCGCCGCCTAGCTGCTGCATGATGTTGGTCACGCGAGCACCACGCGGACCGATGCACGCACCCTTGGCGTTGACGCCCTTGACGGTTGCGCGAACCGCGACCTTGGAGCGGTGGCCGGCCTCACGTGCAATGCTGACAATCTCCACTGATCCGTCTGCAACCTCCGGCACTTCAAGCGCGAACAGGCCTCGAACCAACTCGGGGTGCGTGCGCGACAGGTTGACCTGCACGCGCTTATCGCCCTTGTTCACACCCACCACGTAAGCCTTGATGCGGTCACCGTGGCGCAGAACCTCGCCCGGGATCTTCTCTGCCGGCAGCAGGATGCCGTCCTGCGGGTCTGCCTCCGTACCGAGCTGGACGATGCTGATGCCGCGCGCCTCTGCGTGGGCATCGCGCTGGACCAGCCCAGAGACAATCTGGCCCTCGAGTTCGGCGTACTCGCCGTAAACGCGGCCAGCCTCCGCTTGGCGCAGACGGCCCTTGATCGCGTCACGCACGGCGACGGAACCAATTCGGGAGAAGTTCACCGGCGTGTCGTCGTATTCAGAGATGACTTCGCCTTCGGCGTCGAGCTCGCTGACGATAACGGCAACGTCGCCCGTTTCGGTGTCAATGTCCACACGCGCCTTGGAACGCTCCGTACCGCTTTCCTCCTTGAACTCGCGGTATGAAAACAGCAACGCGTTTGCGATGGTGGTCAGCAGATCCTCCATCGAAATGCCTTGCTGCTCTTCGATGGTTTTCAGCGCGTTCAAGTCGATATTCACTTGTTTCCTTCCTGTGCCGCCGCTGCGGCTTCGAGCTCTGCAAACGTCTGATCCGCCAGCTCAACTTCTGCTGCTGGCGGCGCGTTGAACTCAATTTCTACCACTGCACCAGCAATTTCTGAAACCGGTGCAATTCGCACCTCATCGCCCTTTTTCGACGAACGCACCAGCGCAACATGCTCCTGCGCCTCATCCAGTACGGCGATGCGCCACTTCTGCTCACCCGCCTTAATCAGACGGCCCTGGTTGCGACGGAAGTGTCGCGGCTGCGTCAGCGGCATATCCACACCAGGGGTGGTCAGTTCAAGCGTGTATCCGGCGCCGAAGTTGACTTCCCCGCGCTGCTCGAGGTCGTCGAAAAGCGTTGATAGCTCATTGGACACTTCCTCCAACTCATCCAGCGTCGGGTGCGTATCCGAGTCGAGCGCAATAACGACCTGCGATTTCTTCCCCGCCTTGACGGTGCGAATGTTCTCAATGTCCATCGCGTACGCCTTCACGACAGGGGCGACCAATTGTTCAAGTTCGTTATTTGTGGGAAATGCCATGCGTCAAACCTAGCGTGTAACGTGCAGCGGGTGAAGAAACTGCTTGTTTTGCCAGCTGTACTGCTCCTGACCAGTTGCACAGTGATGGATGTTGTCGGCCCTCGCGCCAACGGCGAGATCATGTCGCTGGCCAAGCAGGCCTCCGCTGATTGGGTGTTCGGGGAGCACCCCGAGTGGGCGGAACTGCGCAAGTTCCAGAGCGAGCAGCTTCAAGACGAAGCACTGCGCCTGTGCGGCACGGACGAAACTGGACAGACCCCGCAGTCCTGCAACGTCGGGTATGGCGACACCGACCTTCCGGCAGCCGCGGACGGCGCAGCCCTTTTGGAGCACACCGTCACCGCCGCCGACAAGGTGCCTGACGATTCGGTTGACCTCGTAGTAGCCCAAGCCATCGATGCGCTTGCGCTCACTCCAGTCGAGATCACTCTCGAGGGCCCGCTTGACGACGACGCCGCGACCCAATCCGCCGCCGACCTCCTCGCCCGCGAAAACGCGATGTATTACGGCCTCGGCCTCGCGCTCGCCCATGCCGACGAGGCTTTGCGCACCCGCATTAGCGAGCTGCGCGAGGCGTCCCACGAACGCACCGAGGCGCTTACGGAACTGCTCGGCGACACAGACGGCCAATCGTTAGTTCCCGCCGCCGGATACACCCTCGCGGACGGCTACAACGACCCCCAGACAACGCAAGAGGCCACCGCGCTCGTCGAAACGATGCACGGTGACCTTGTCAAACAGTGGCGCTACGCCGCCGCTCACGCAGAGACCAAGCAGTGGCGCAAGGCGGCAATCCAACTCGCCGCCCACGCCCAGCGGGCCTAGCCGTCGCGTCTAGCCTGAGCGCCTAGCCGCGGCGCTCTGCGACCAGCTCCTGGACCTTCGCCACGATCTCGTCGGCAGGGACTTCGAGAGTCTCACCACCGCGGATACGCAGCTCGACGATGCCGTCTGCGAATGCGCGGCCCAGGATCACGATGAACGGCATGCCGAGCAGTTCCGCATCCTTGAACTTGACGCCTGGGGAGACCTTCGGGCGGTCGTCGAACAGCACCTCGAGCCCGGCGTCGGAGAGTTCTGCAGCGATGCGGTCGCCTGCCTCGAGCGCAGCAGCGTCCTTGTTCGCCACAGCCACATGCACCTGGTACGGGGCGATCTCCACCGGCCAGACCAGGCCCTTGTCGTCGTGGCGCTGCTCCGCCACCACAGCGAGCATGCGAGAGATACCGATGCCGTAGGAACCCATGGTCGGCACGGCACGCTTGCCGTTTTCGTCCAGGATCTGCACGTCCATGGCTTCGGTGTACTTGCGGCCCAGCTGGAAGATGTGGCCAAGCTCGATGCCGCGGGCGAGTTTCACGGTGCCGTTGCCGGACGGCGACGGGTCGCCTTCCTTGATCTCGGCGGCCTCGATGTAGCCGTCGACGGTGAAGTCGCGACCAGCGACCAGTCCGACGACGTGCTTCTGCGGAGCGTCCGCACCGGTGATCCACGCGGAGCCGTCAACCACACGCGGGTCCGCGAGGACACGCACACCGTTGGCCTGGAGCGCACGCGGGCCAACGTAGCCCTTGACCAGGAAATCACTCTTGGCAAAGTCCTCGTCGCTAGCCAACTCGAAGGTCGCCGGCTCGAGCGATGATTCCAGGCGCTTCTCGTCCAGTTCGCGGTCACCCGGGATGAGCACGCCGACCAACTGTGGGCCGACCGGCTTGCCGTCCTCATCCACGGCGCGCGGATCGTTGACCTTGATCATCATGCACTTGAGGGTGTCGGAGGCTTCGGCAGGGCGGTCGTCGATAAGCACTCCTGCGCTCTGCGCCCACTTAACGAGTGCTGCGATGGTCTCGGAATTCGGGGTGTCGTGATCGACAGCCTCAGGCAGCCCTTCGACCGCACGGGCTTCCGGAGCAACCGTGGTCACAGCCTCAACGTTGGCTGCATAATCGCCCGCGGTGGAAACGACAAAAGTGTCCTCGCCGTTGTCGGAGTACGCGAGGAACTCCTCGGATGCGGAGCCACCCATGGCACCGGAGGTGGCCTGGCAGATCTCGTACTTCAGTCCCACACGGTCGAAGATGCGCTGGTAGGTCGCACGGTGGTTTGCATACGACTCATCCAGACCCTCGTCCGACATGTCGAAGGAGTAGGAATCCTTCATCACAAACTCACGCCCGCGAAGGATGCCCGCGCGCGGACGTGCCTCGTCGCGGTACTTCGTCTGAATCTGGTACAGCGTGACCGGGAAATCCTTATACGACGAGTACAGATCCTTCACCGCCGTGGTGAACATCTCCTCGTGCGTCGGGCCGAGCAGCATGTCCGCACCCTTGCGGTCCTTCAGGCGGAACAAGTCATCGCCGTATTCGGTCCAACGGTTCGTCGCCTCGTAGGGCTCGCGCGGCAGCAGTGCCGGGAACAGCAGTTCCTGGCCACCCATTGCGTCCATCTCCTCGCGCACCACACCCTCGATCTTGCGCAGCGCACGCAGACCAAGCGGCAGCCAGGAGTACACGCCCGGCGCGGCGCGGCGGACGTAACCAGCACGGACAAGCAGTTTGTGGCTCGGCACTTCAGCGTCGGCCGGGTCTTCGCGCAGAGTGCGCAGGAACAGCGTGGACAGGCGAGTAATCATGCGGGGCAGTTTACCCGGTAGCTTGTTCGTCATGCTGATCGTCCTCCCTCCTTCCGAAACCAAAGCGCCCGGCGGCACCGACGCTGCGATGTCGTTGTCGTTTCCGTCGTTGGATCCCATTCGCAATTCGCTTCTCGACGAACTCACCCACACCCTCGTCGACACCCCCGCCTCCAAGCAGGCAGAGGCGGAGGAGAACCTCACGTTGCGTGACAATCCGGTGATGCCTGCCATCGAGCGCTACACCGGGGTGCTGTACGACTCGCTCGATGCCTCCACGTTGTCCGACGATGCGCTATCGCGCCTTGCCGTGGGCTCCGCGCTGTTCGGCGTAGTCCGTGCGGGCGACCTCATCCCCCGCTACCGCCTGTCCGCCGGAATGAAACTGGACGGCAAAACGTTGCGCGCCTGGTGGGGCTCCGCCGTGACGGATGCACTTGCAGACTGCGGCTTTGTCATCGACATGCGCTCCGGCGCCTACCAGAACCTCGGCCCTGTGCCCGGCGCGCTGACCATCCGCGTGGAACAGGCCGACACCGGCAAGGTGGTCAGCCACTTCAACAAGAAGTACAAGGGCGAGCTGGCCCGGGTTCTGGCGCCACACGACGCTGCGTCTGCTTCGGAGGTCGTGGATCTGTCCGTGGCTGCGGGCTTCGACGTGTCTGTCGACGGCACGCTGCTGACCATGCGTGTGTAGGTGTCACGCCGCCTGGGTGTGTGCTGCCCCGTTGTCTGCTTCTCGCGCCTGGGCGAGGGCGAGCAGGGCGCGGGCGTCGTCGACAAACTCGCCTTCCTTAAACAACAGATCATGCGGCGACGCCCTGAGCAGGAACACACCACGTTTGAGCAGATGTTTCTCCCGCTTGCGCTCTTGTCGCAGCGTCTCGTCGGTTTTCTTAAACGTGACCCCGTCGTATTTGTAATCCCCGTCGATCTCCAGGATCAGCGCCCCGAGGCGAAGATCTACCTCGTAGCCGGCGAACATGCCGTTGACGATCCAGCGGTCCGCTACCCGCTCGATCAGCACCGCTCGCGCATAGGACTCGAACGGCGACCGCGAGTTATCCACCGCGTATCGCAGCACTTTCCGCAACACACCTATCCCCTTGACCCGTCCGAGCCTGTCGGCTTCCGTCTCCACGGTCGCACGATCCGTGTGGTGTTTGAGCACCCAGTCCATCGCCACCAGCCCCTCCCTGAACCCGTAGCGCAGGGCGATCTCGAACGCGGTGGTCAGCTCGTCGGTAACGCGCAATGTGTCAAAGTGCTTGATCACAGTCTCGCAGTTGCGCGCACGATGATAGACGGTATTGTCCGGCCACTGTCTTCTCGATGGCGTCCTGCCGTTCGGGAGCAACAGTTCTACCGGTTCGTTTGAGTCCGTGGTCACCAGCCACATCCCCAGCACGCGTGCTGCAGACCTGCCAGCCAGCGCCGCCTTCCTCGCTGCCTGACCTGCTGCGACCGCCTGCACCCAGCGCTTTTCGTAAAACGCCAACGCGTGAAAGTCGGCCTGTAGCATCGCATGCCTTGCCGACAACGCGACTGTCCTACCTGCTTGTGTATCTCTACGGTCGATCACCTTGCTCAGGATCTCCCGTTGCCTCCCCATATCCATGCCACAACGATTGCAGAGATCCCGTGTCGGCGGAAGACCCCGCCCGTTTTTGTGGATAACTTCGGGTAACTCCGGATACTTTCGCGCCGGTTATCCACAGCCTAAAAGACGATATCGTCTTTTAGCATTTGCGCGGATCTAAAACCCCAGGTCGCGGCTCCATCGCCGGCACAAAAGACGATATCGTCGTTTGGGCTGTGTCTAAGATCGCCTACATGCCTGCCCATTACCGTCGCTATGCCCTCGCTGCCCTGGCCTACGCAGCCGCGTTCGCGTATATCCTCCTGCGCTGGGATGCGATCCCCGACCCGGTGCCGGTCCATTTCAACGTCAACGGCGACGCGGACGGATTCGAACCGAAAACCCTGCTTCACGCGACGTTCTTGATCACAATCGGCATCGTCATCTCCATATCGATGCTCGCGTGCCTGCCGCCGAAAACCCTCGCACGACAGACCGTGGACGTACCGGAGGACAAGGCGTTGCCGTATTCGGAGACGGCGGCGGCGCGCGTCGAGAAGCTTTGCGATGCCACAGCCGATTTCATGTCGAAGACCCTCCTCGCTATGGCGGTCTTGTTCGCGCTGACCAACGTCTCGATGATGCTGCCGGACATCTCGCTGCCGTTCTGGCTGGAGATCGCACTGTGGATCGCATTCACCGTCTACATCGTCGTCGTAGCAATCCGCATGACCACGGCCAAGGACGGCATCGAACCCGACGAAGCGGAGCAACAACGCAACCACCTGCTGCGGATGCAGGGTGGCATGGGCACCTACAAGGAGCCGAACGACCCAATGGTCGCCGCGGTGCTTCCGCAGGCCCCGGGCAAGATCTCGGTCAACACGGCACACGCGCCGGGCAAGCGTTACCTGTGGCGTGTGATGACAAGCGTCGTCGCAGTCCTGGTTGTCTGTCTCCTGTTTGTGTTTATCTAACGGCTACAGCACGTTGAGGAACACCGTCACCACGAGGATGTTGACGAAGTCGATGAACATCCCGCCGACGATTGGTAAAACGAAAAACGCTAGGCGCGACGGCGAGTACTTCTGCACCACCGACTCCATGTTGGCTACACCGTTGGGGGTTGCGCCCATGCCAAAACCGCAGTGGCCGGCGGACAGGACGGCGGCGTCGTAGTCGCTGCCCATCGCTCGGAATGTGACAAAGCGGGCGAAGAGGAGCATCAGCACGGTCTGGGCGATGAGCAGAATGACAAGCGGGATGGCAAGGTCTGCCAGTTCCCACAGTTTGATCGTCATCAGTGCTTGCGCGAGGAAAAGTGCGAGCGCAACACTGCCGATGATCTCCACCTCTTGTGTGGGCACAAACTCGTGGTACTGGCGCTGGTTGCGCGTGTCTGAGATGTAGCGGAACAGAATGCCGACGAGCATGGCACCCAGGTAGTTCGGGAAGGCGGCTTTGTCGGTGAACTGGCTGATGATCCAGTTGATGCCGTCGGTGATGTAGGTGCCGATAAACATCGCGATGAGGATGACGATGAAGGCTTGCATGACCTGGTCGCTGCGCAGGTCTCGTCGATACGCAGTGAGCAAACTATCGTCCACGTCGACATTGCGGGTGCCGCTGGATTGGAGGCGGTTGCGTTTGATCAGACGGTCGCCGACAGGCCCGCCTATGAGCGAGCCCATCAGCAGGCCGAACGTTGCTGCGGTGTAGGCGACGGTTTCTGCGCGCTCCACACCCTGCGCCTCCACGAGCGGGGCCATACCACCGGAAACACCGTGGCCGCCGGTCATGGACACAGACCCGGTCATGAGCGCGAGCGCGGACGGGATGTCCACAATCGGCGCGAGCAGCACCGCAAGAAGGTTCTGTAGCACCACCAGCACAGAGGCGACGAGAAGGAAGCGGGTGACCATCTTGCCGGCTTTGCCAAGAAGCGCGACACTGGCGCCGAAGCCGACGGTGGTGAAGAACATCGTCATGAAGAAGCCCTGCAAGGTGGTGTCGAAGGTGATGTCCACCCAACCGGTGAGTTTGAACACCAGGTTGAACAGGGCGAAAAGGAACCCGCCGATCACCGGCGCTGGGATGGCGAAGCGCTCAAAGAACGCCACGTTGTTGCGCAGCCAGCGTCCAACGACGAGCAGGAGCACGGCGAAGCCGATGGTTTGGATCATGTTGAATTCAATCGCCATCGGCGGCCACCTCTCTGTTAGATGTCTGTCGATCTCGAAGAGTCTAAAGCGCGCACACGGTTTGTGACAAAGAACACGCTCCTTTGCTTCTCCCGGTAGCGTTTAAACCATGACCACAATCGACAACGCCCGCGCACTACTCGCCGACGCCAGCCGTATCGAGGTCTTCACCGGCGCCGGCATGAGCGCCGACAGTGGCCTTGTGACCTATCGCGACGCACAAACCGGGTTGTGGGAGAACGTGGACCCGCAGGCCATGGCGTCTATCGACGCCTGGCACACCGACCCGGACACAATGCTCGCCTGGTACCTCTGGCGCGCCCAACTCGCCCAGCGCGCCGAGCCAAATGCAGGACATCTCGCCATCGCGCAATCGCCGAAGACGACGGTAACCACGCAAAACATCGACAACCTTCACGAGCGTGCTGGCAGCGACAATGTCGTCCACCTGCACGGCTCGCTCTTCGCGTTTCGCTGTTCGCTTTGCGACGAGCCCTACACCGACCCAATCCCACTGCCCGAGGAGCCTGTCCCGACGATCACTCCGCCCCAGTGCCCGTTATGTGGCGGGCCGGTGCGTCCCGGCGTGGTGTGGTTCGGCGAGATGTTGCCCCAAGCTGAGTGGAAGGAGGCGGAGCGTCGCATGCGCACCGCTGACGCGTTGATCATCGTCGGCACTTCTGGCGTGGTCTACCCCGCCGCCGGCCTGCCGCTAATGGCGCACGCGCGCGAAATCCCCATCATTGAGGTCACCCCGATGCGCACGGACCTGTCGCATATCGCCGACGTGGTCATCGAGGACACCGCCGCCAACGCCCTGCCGAAGCTGCTGGGTTAGTAGTGGTACCGGGCTTGGAGAATCACCAAATCTGTCCCAGCGACCGTATAGACCAAGCGGTGTTCTTGCGTGATCCTCCTCGACCACGCCCCTTCAGCTCCGTACTTCAGCGGTTCGGGTTTCCCTATGCCTTCAAACGGATCCCTTAAGGTGTCGCGCAGAAGCTGGCTGACTCGCCTCAGCGTTTTCTTGTCGTTGCCCTGCCAGTACAGGTAGTCCTCCCACGCGTTGGTGGTCCACACAAGCCGCATTACGCGTCCAGGTCGATGTCGTGTTCGGCCACCGCCCCGTTGAGTGCTTCCTCGTAGGCCTGAGTCAGGCGTCGAGCATTCTCTGGCGACTTAAACAGGTAGGCAGTCTCAACCCATGCCGCGTAGTCATCTGCAGCCATCAATACTGCATTACCGTGACGCGACACGATTTCAACGGGATCGCGATCATTGTTCACACGCTCGATGAGCGGATATAGCGTGCGCCGCGCTTCAGATGCACTGATAGACATCACAACCTCCTCCGAGTGGTACCGCAATACGGTACCACACTCTAGAGTGAAGCACGCAGGACCGTGAAGGTCTTATCGCGGGTGACCTGCTCCACGGCGCCGAACCTTTGCTCCACCTCGCCGCGGTAACGCAGGTGCGAATTGTGGACCAGGTAGAGCGTGCCGCCCGGCGCGAGTAGTCGCTTGGAGGCGTCGAGGAGGTGCTGGACGAGGGTTGCGTCGACCGTGGTCCCGTCGTGGAACGGTGGGTTGAGCGCAATGGTGTCGAAGGAGCCGTCCGGGAACTGTGAGCCGGCGTCATCCCAGGTCGCATTCAGCCCGATGGCGCGGGCGGAGAGCACCGCGTCTGCGTCAGCGTCTGTGGCCACTGCCTCCAAGCCACGCGTGACAGAGCCGTTGCCGCACCCCAGGTCCAACAGTCGTCCAGGCTCTGCCGGCAGGCAGGAGCGCAGCAGTTCCCCACCACGGTCGGGCTTCGCCCCTGAGAACACGCCTCCGATGGCGACAAGTCCATCGCCGCGTACGGGCTCATAGGACACCTCGCGCGGCCCAGACGCCACAAGACAGCGAAACTTCCCGCGCCCACGGGAGGCCGCCACCTGGTCGAACGATTCGCCCAGCACCACATTCATGCCACGAGACAAGTGTTTATTGTTCGCGCCGAACACCACCCGCGCCGAAGCAAACCCAGCTCCCGCAATCGAGCGTGCCAGGTAGTCCAGCCGCGCCAGGGGCTTCGGCATCTCCCCAATCGCAACGGCTGTGCCTGAAGAACCGGCAAGGTAGTCGTCGATACGCATATCGCCCGCAATCTCCGCACCGAGCGACGCTGCTTCCTGGCAGCGTGAGTAGTCGGAGTCCAAAAACACGACCTTCGCCCCAGCAGCGAGTGCGGTGCGGGTGAGATCGAGTGTCGGGTCGTTGCACACGAGGACGACCTCTCCCGCAGCAACATCGGCCGTGTCCCAAATCAGACTATCCAGCGTGCGCAAGGCCTGCGACCTCCCCAAAAACGTACACAGCAGGCGAAGTCACATCGTTGTTCTCCATCACATCCGGCAGGGTGGCCGCGGTAGCGAAGAACACGCGCTGCGCGTCGGTTTCGCCTTCCTGGATCACCGCTGCGGGCGTATCCGGGGACAGCGATGCCTCCAGCAGCTTCTCGACGATCGCACGCACGTTGCGCACCCCCATCACCACCACGATGGTGCCGCCGACCTGTGCAAGCGCGGACCAATCCACGAGCGACTTGGGATGCTCCGGCGGCAAGTGTCCCGACACCACGGTGAACGCATGCGTCACCCCGCGTTGCGTCACGGGCACGTTTGCCGCCGCAGGAACGGACACCGCGGACGTCACGCCCGGGATTACCGAGCACTCAAGACCGGCAGCCGCGCATGCCTGCAGCTCCTCAAAGCCGCGACCGAACACGTACGGGTCGCCGCCTTTGAGCCGCACGACCTGCTTGCCCTCACGCGCATAGGACACCAGCATCTCGTTGATGCGCTCCTGCGCGACCTGGCGCGCGTAGGGCAACTTGGCCACGTCCACGACTTCTTTGCCGGTCAGATCCAGAAAATCCTCAAGCTCCGCGGCCGGCCCAAGGTGATCCGCAAGGATTACGTCCGCTGCTTCCAGCGCGCGCAAGCCTCGGATGGTGAGCAGGTCCCATGCGCCTGGGCCGCCGCCGACAAGAGTGATGTGGCCTTTCGTCATAGCGACACAGTCTAGGGTGGCACCATGACACGACCCCAGCTCGACCACACATTCGCCGAGAACCTGCCCGAGCTCGCCCACGCTGAACCAGGCAGAAGGTTTGAGAACCCGCAGATGGTTGCTCTCAACGAGCCTCTCGCACAAGAACTTGGGCTCGATGTCGCTTGGTTGCGTAGCAGCGACGGCCTCGCCTGGCTTACCGGCGCCCAGGGCGGGCACGCATTGGCATATGCGGGCCATCAGTTCGGTCAGTTTGTGCCATTGCTTGGCGACGGCCGCGCGTTGCTGCTCGGCAACATCGCCGGCCACGAGATCCAACTCAAAGGATCCGGCCTGACAGTGTTTTCACGGCGTGGATCTGACGGCGTCGGTGCGATCGGCCCGATGTTGCGCGAACACCTCGTCTCTACGTTCATGCACGCCGTCGGCGTACCGACGACACGTTCCCTCGCAGTACTTACCACCGGCGAAAAGGTGATCCGCCAAAACGGCGCCGTACCCGGCGGCATCGTGGTCCGCGTGGCGAAAAGCCATCTTCGTGTCGGCAGCGTCCAGTACGCGGCAACGCAATCCGAGGACCTTGTACGCCAGATCGTCACCGCTGCCGGTTTCGACAATGCAGCCAGCCTGCTCGAAACCGTCACCCGCCGCCACTTCGACCTGGTTGCGCACTGGATGCGCATCGGTTTCGTCCACGGGGTGATGAACACCGACAACGTGGCACTCTCAGGCGAAACGATCGACTACGGGCCATGCGCGTTCACGGAGCGCTTCGACGCCGCAGCGTCGTTTTCATCTATCGACAGGCAAGGCCGCTACGCCTTTGGCAACCAACCGAGCATCATCGCCTGGAACATGGCTCGCCTGGCAGAGGCGCTTTACCCCTTGCTGGGTCAGGATTATGTTGACGCCTACATCAAAACAGTCCAGCCAACCTGGGACGAGGCGTGGCAGCGTTGGATCGGCGACGACCACGAGGGGCTCAACAACGCCATCGACATCACCACCTACAACCGCGAACACGGCATCAACGGCGATCCAGGACCGATCTTCGTCCCGCGCAACCACATGCTGCAGGACGCGATAGACGCCGCTGAGTTGCACGGTGATTACGCGAAGTACAACGAACTGCTCGCGGCAGTATCCGACCCGTACAACGAACAGGCCGGGCCCGAATGGATGACCCGGCCGGAAGGACAAATGCCCTACGTCACCTTCTGCGGGACGTAGGGCAGCCAGTTCAGTGAAGCGAGCGGATTAATCCTCGAGCTTCAGCGTCTTCTGGGTCCATGCCCACTGCTCCTCGTACGCCTTCTGGTCGTGCTTGAGCGACTTGCCGTACGTGGGGAACATCTCGTGGAGCTTGTCAGCCCACTCGATCATGCGCTCGCCGAAGCAACGCTCCAACAGCTCGAGCATCGCAGCCGGGGTAATCGACGCGCCCGGGGATGCGCCGAGGATGCCCGCGATGGTGCCGTTCTGGTCGTTGACCAGAGCGGTACCGAACTCCAAGGTGCCGAAACGCGGGAATGCTGCCGGCTTGATCACCTGCACGCGCTGGCCGGCGACGACAACGTCCCAGTCCTTGCCGTCTGCCATCGGGTAGTACTCGTGCAGCACGTCCATCTTGCCGTCGAAGTTACGGAAAACCTCTTCAACCAGGTACTTGACCAGGCCGATATTGGTTGCCGCGACACCGAGGTAGGACGGGATGTTGTCCAGACGGATGGACTTGAACAGGTCCAGGTAGGAGCCTTCCTTCAAGAACTTCGGGGTCCAGCCGCCGTATGGGCCGAAGAGCAGGGACTCTTCGCCATCGACAACGCGCAGGTCCAGGTGCGGAACAGACATCGGTGGGGCACCAACCTTGGCCTTGCCGTACACCTTTGCCTTGTGCTGCTGGACGAGTTCCGGGTTGGTGGTCTTGAGCCACAAACCGGAGATCGGGAAGCCCGCGTAACCGTGAACCTCTGGAACGCCTGCCTTGCGCAGCAGGTCCAGGGCGTAGCCGCCAGCGCCGATGAACACGAAGCGTGCACGGACGACCTGCTTGTCACCGGTGCGAACGTTCTTCACGGTGACCTTCCAGAAGTTGCCCTCACGCTTGAGGTTGAGCACTTCGTGGCCGTAGCGGATCTTGGTGCCGCTTTCCTGAGCGGACTCCAGGAACTGCTTGGTCAGGGAACCGTAGTTGATGTCAGTGCCGGCATCAGTCCAGGAAATTGCGACCGGCTCAGCGTCGAAGTCGCGGCCTTGTGCCATCAGCGGCAGCTTCTCAGCGAACTTCTCGCGGTCATCGGTGAACTGCATCTCCGGGAACATGTGGTTCGCAGAAAGCTTGTCGTAGCGCTTACGCAGGTATGCAATCTGGTCTTCGCCCTGGGCGAAGGAAACGTGCGGCACCGGGTTGATAAAGGCGCGCGGGTCCTTGATCACACCGTTTTCTACCTGGTGGGACCAAAACTGGCGGGCGACCTGGAACTTCTCGTTGATCGCCATCGCCTTAGAGACGTCGATTCGACCGTTCTTTTCCGGGGTGTAGTTCAGTTCGCAGAGAGCGGAGTGACCCGTACCAGCGTTGTTGAACGCGTACGAGGATTCCTCGGCGGGACCATCGAGGCGCTCGAAGATCACCTGGCTCCACTCGGGCTCCAGTTCGTGCAACATCGAGCACAGGGTGGCGCTCATAATGCCAGCGCCAACGTGCAGGATGTCCACCTCGTCCGCGTACTTATTACCACCGTTGTCAGACATGCGTAGTCATCCTTATAGTGTTTCGACAATTTTTGGAGTACAGACATTCTACGTCTATCTGCACCGGAACGTGCATAGGCCCGAATTATGACACGGCCCACACCCGCTTTCGGGTCAGTATCATCAGCCCCATGAATCAAACAGAAGAAGCATCCCTCGACACACTTACCTGGAAACCGGACGTGCTCGGTAAAAATTACGAGCATGCGCGTCTGCAATTAGATAAGGACCCCGACACGGGACATGCACCGGAGGCGGTGTTGGTCCGGGACGTGAGGTCGTCGACAAGCAATAAGCCCGCGGTGCTGTGGGTCCACGGCATGTCGGACTACTTCTTCCACAACCATGTTGCCGACGAGTTCGTGGAACGCGGTTACCCCTTTTACGCGCTGGATCTGCGCCGTTGTGGCCGCGCGCACACGAAGGGCCAGCGCTTCCACTTCACGCTGGATATGCGTCGTTACTTCGAGGAACTCACGACGGCGCTGCGGCTCATCGCGCGCGAGCATGGCTCGGTCGTTGTGCTCGCACACTCCACTGGCGGGTTGATTGTTCCGCTGTGGGCGGATCATTTACGACGAGAATCGCCCGCGGATCATGCACTGCTTCAAGGAATCGCGCTCAACAGCCCGTGGTTGGACCTGCAGTACCCGACCTGGCAGGTGAAGCTCCTGCGCCCAGTACTGAACACGCTTGGAGCCATTTTCCCGTCTATCCCACTGCCGGGCGGCGGGCTGGGCACCTATGGCACCTCTATCCACGAGAGCAAACACGGCGAATGGAGCTTCAACACGACCTGGAAACCGCTGGTCGGTCACCGCAAGTACTTCGGCTGGATCCGGGCAGTACTTAAAGGACAGGAACAAATCCACAAGGGCGATGTTGATACCGGTGTGCCAACGCTGACCCTGTGCTCCTCGCACTCGTATCTGGGCAAGGAGTACTCCCCCGCCGCCGACACGGCCGATACTGTGCTTGATGTCGACCAGATCCAGCGTTGGGCACCGACACTTGGGAAAGATTCACAAGTGCGAGTTATCGACGGCGCCCGCCACGACGTTTTCCTCTCCGAACGCCATGCCCGCGAGTCCGCGTTCAAGGCGACGTTTACGTGGCTAGACGATCTCACCGGGGCGCAGTAACGTCTAAACCCAATCCATACATATATATAGAGGAGACGAGCATGTCTGCTGTGGCGACGAATTCCACCCACTACGACCTCATTATCGTGGGCACCGGTTCCGGCAACTCGATCCTGACCCCGGACTTCGATGACAAGAAGGTCGCTATCGTCGAAAAGGGCAAATTCGGTGGAACGTGCCTGAACGTGGGTTGCATCCCGACGAAGATGTACGTCCTGGCCGCCGAGCACGCCTTTGCCGCACGCGAGGCCGGCAAACTCGGTGTTGATCTTGAGTTCCATGGCGCCGACTGGGATGCCATCAAGGAACGTGTTTTTGATAACCGGATCGACCTCATCGCCAAGGGCGGCGAAAACTACCGCCGCAATGAGTGCGACAACGTCACCGTCTACGACATGGAGGCCTCCTTTGTCGGACCGAAGACCCTGAAGACAGGTCGCGGTGGCACAGAGGAAACGATTACCGCAGACACGATCGTTCTCGCCGCCGGTGCGCGTCCGTTTATCCCCGAGTGGGCCGAGGACGTCACCTATCACACCAACGAGGACGTCATGCGCCTCGACGAACTGCCAAAGTCGATGACCATCGTTGGCGGCGGCTTTATCGCCATGGAGTTTGCGCACGTCTTCGATGCCCTGGGCACCGACGTAACCATCATCAGCCGCTCTCCCCTGCTGCGTCCGCTCGACGAGGATCTGCGCGATCCGTTCAACGAGATCGCCACACAGCGCTACACCACCCACATCGGCCGCACGGTCGCATCAGCCACCGAGAATGGCGGCCAGGTGACGCTCACGCTTGACGACGACACCCAGGTGACCTCCGACGCCCTCCTCATCGCCACCGGTCGCATCCCGAACAGTGACACCCTCAACGTTGTAGCGGGTGGCATCGAAACGCATGACGACGGCCGCGTAAAAGTCGACGAGTTCGGCCGCACGACCGCTGAGGGTGTGTGGTCGCTTGGTGATCTCTCTTCCCCCTACCAACTCAAGCACGTTGCCAACGCCGAGATGCGTGCGGTGACCCACAACGTCCTTGCCACCTGGCGTGACAACGGCGCGCTCGTCCCGATGCCGCACGACCATGTTCCGTCGGCGATCTTCACCCACCCGCAGATCGCCACCGTCGGCCTGACCGAGCAGCAAGCAATCGAGGCCAGCCACGATGTCACCGTCAAGGTCCAGAACTATGGCGACGTTGCATACGGCTGGGCGCTGGAGGACAGCACCGGACTGGTGAAGCTCATAGCGGATCGCACCACCGGCAAACTGCTTGGCGCGCACTATATGGGCCCACAGGCTTCCACCCTGATACAGCAAATGATCACCGTCATGGCCTACGACCTTGACCTTCGAGAGTTCCCTCGCGGCCAGTACTGGATCCACCCAGCACTGGCCGAAGTGACGGAAAACGCGATCCTGGGCCTTGATCTGACTTTCAAAGAAGTCTAAACCTATCCTTTACCCCCTAATTTGGGGGCCATTCAACAAAGCCGCTGGGACAACTGCCCAAGAAGCGAAAAGCGCACGTTGCGATTGTTATCAACCCGCAATCATTCCCAGCGGACACACAGAGACTCCAACCTTTTGATGATCTTTGCATCAAATCGCACACCAAACTTGCACGATGCTGGAAACGATCGGCTATTGTCGTTGCAGACACCGGGACCGAGCCTCTAAGGCTTGCTATCGGTCCTAGGAGCTCAATGCCCCTGGACTTCTTTGAATTCCACCCGGACGTCGTGCAAGAACTATCAGAGAAGGATTTCGTTTCATGCGTAATTTCCGTAAGGCAGCCCTCGCCGGCGCAACCGCCGTCGCTGTGGCATTCGGCTCCACCGCAGTCGCAACCGCTGAGACCAAGAAGCCGGAGGCAACCCCGACCCCGACGCTGACCGCTTACCCTGCACCGGTCCGCGACCAGAAGCCGGGCGTTGACAACGACGCTGAGAAGACCAACGGTTCCTCCACCAAGCTGGGCAACAAGCTCGGCGTTTGGGAAGAGAAGGACGGCAAGGTCCAGGTTAACGGCGTTGACGGCCGCGCAATCTTCGGCTCCGCCAAGAAGGAAAATGGCTTCGACAACCAGCCGACCTACGCAAAGGTTGGTTACGGTCTGACCGTCTTCACCGCTGTCTCCGCAGTCATCGGCCTCATTGTTGGCCCGCTGTACAACTTCATCGTTCACGGCCCGGTCAAGTTCTAATAACGCGGATTTCCGCTAACCACTTCCAACTCATATTTCGAAAGAAGGAATAAGATGCGTAACTTCCGCACCGCTGCAGTTGCTTCCGCAACCGCTCTGACCGTCTTTGTTGGCGGCACCGCTATCGCTTCCGCTCAGTCGTCTGAGAAGCCGGAGACCACCGCTACTGCCGAGCAGAACGGCCAGGACGACACCAAGAAGCCGGAAGAGAAGAAGTCCAACAAGCAGGTCATCTTCGCTGGCAAGCAGGATAAGGGCATTAAGGCAGACGGCACCGAGCAGGCTGACAAGTCCTTCGGCGACGTCGTCAAGGACGGCACCAAGGGCCTCTTCAACAAGCAGGGTTCTTCCCAGTACTTCACCAAGGAAGACACCGCGACCCCGTTCTACCCGACCGACGCTTTCGGCGAGAAGACCAACCCTGAGGCTGTCCCGCAGTGGGCACGCTACTGGATCGACGGCACCATCGTCGCTGGTATCGGTGCTCTCGTCGGTCTCGTGATCGCTGGCATCAACTTCGCTTCCTACAACGGCTTCATCCAGCTGCCGAAGTTCTAAGTTAACTTCGTCGTAGGACGATCGAAACCCGCTGCTTTGGCAGCGGGTTTTCGCTTTGGTCAGTGTCGGCCTTGCAAGCTATAAATGTGTACCCCGCAGGGATGATTCCTGCGGGGCACACTTGCATCTACCGGTACAGCGTCTACTCCCCCAGCATGTGCTGGCCAGCTGCCACATCCGCATCCGGGATTGTCAGGATCTCATTACCGTCGTCGGTGATCACGATAGTGTGCTCGAACTGCGCGGTGTACTCACCATCGACGTTCTGTACCGTCCAGCCGTCGTCCCACACGGTGTACGGCAACTCACCCAGGTTGATCATGGGCTCGACGGTGAGCGTCATCCCCGGCTCGAGAACATCCGTGTAGGCATCCGAGTCATAGTGCAGGACGACGAGGCCGTTGTGGAACGTCGTGCCCACACCGTGTCCGGTGAAGTCGGTGACTACGTTGTAGCCGAAACGCTTCGCGTACGCCTCGATCACGCGCCCGATGACGTTGATCTCACGGCCCGGCTTTGCAGCCTTAATGCCACGCATCATGGCCTGGTATGTGCGGTCCACAAGGTCCTTGTGTTCCTGTGCAACGTTGCCCGCGAAGAACGTGGCGTTGGTGTCGCCGTGTACACCGTTCTTGTAAGCAGTGACGTCAATGTTGACGATGTCGCCTTCCTGGATCACCGTCGTGTCCGGGATGCCGTGGCACACAATCTCATTGAGCGACACGCAGGAAGACTTTGTAAAGCCGCGGTAACCAAGCGTGGACGGGTACGCACCATGCTCGATGAGGTAGTCGTGCACGATCCCGTCGATCTCATCGGTGGTTTTGCCCGGCGCAACCGCCGCACCGGCAAGGGCAAGGGCGTTCGCGGCGATCTTGGATGCCTCGCGCATCGCTTCAATCGTCTCGGGGGTTTGGATGACCGGTTCGCCGACGTTTTCTTGGACGTCGTCTTTCCAGGCGTACTCCGGACGCTCAATGTGCTCCGGGACCTTACGCACTGGGGTTGGTTTACCTGGTGTTAGTAGTCCTCTTGGATTCATAAAGGCCATGGTAGTACCGCAGCCAAATTGGCCCTGCGGCAGCTAGCCAGCTTTCTGATCTATCCCAGCGGCAAGTTGGCAAGCATCGTGTTCGTCAGCGCGACTGCCGCTTCAGAACCACCGCCGAGGACCACCAGGGTTGCAAACGCGATGTCGTCTTCCACGCGGTAGCCGGTGAACCAGGAGTGGGACCCACCGTTGATTTCGGCCTCGCCGGTTTTGCCGCGAATATCGCCGCCGGCACTCATGCCGCCTGCGGTACCGCCCGGCCCGGTCACGGCAGCCATGATCTGGCGCAGCTGATCGATCGCTTCCGGTGGAAGGGGCTGCACGTCCTCGCTGAGTTTCGTTTCCTCGCCCTGCACCAGGTACGGCACCGGCAATGACCCACGCGCGGCCGTCGCAGAAACCAGTGCCATGCCGAAAGGGCTGGCAAGGTCGAGGCCCTGGCCGTAGCCGGCCTCAGTGCGGTCGAGGGGCTCCTCCCCGACCGGGATCGAGCCAGTGATTGTCTCTACCCCTGGGATCTGCATATCGACCCCGAGACCAAACTGCTTACCCACGTCCTGCAACTCACCTGGGGCGAGACGCGTCGACATGTCCGCAAACGTGGTGTTGCACGAACGCGCAAACGCCGTCTCCAACGGCACGGTGCCGAGGCTGAAGCCTCCGTAGTTGGTCACGATGCGCCCATACAGGTTCATCGGGCCCGGACACGGCACCGGCGAGCCTGGTGTGAGCCCTTGCCGTGCAAGCCCCGCCGCTGCGGTGATGATCTTAAATGTCGAGCCAGGCGGGTACTGGCCCATCGTCGCCAGATTGCCTTGCGCATCCGCAGCCGGGGTCTGCGCAATAGCCAGAATCCCGCCCGTAGACGGCCTGATGGCCACAATCATGGCCTGCTGCCCGGCAACGGGTTCGAGCGCACGCTCAGCGGCTTCCTGGACGCGGTGATCCAAGCTAATGTGCACCGCCGGCGCCGGTGCAGGATCCTGACGGGTGATCTCCTCGTACGACGCACCATTTTCGTTGACAATGTCGACGCTCCAGCCGGAATCACCAACCAAATCATCGCGCACCAACTCGCCCACGCGCGCCATAATGTCGGGCGCGAAGCCCGGCTTTGCGTTAACCATGGCGGCTTCTTCGTTGAGCCGGACACCGGGCTCGTTGCTAAGCGCTGCTTCAACAGCATCTCGCGCTGCTGCCGGCACCACCGCCACCGAATACACACCGGAGGCGCGCTCGAGCTCGTCCTTCAACGTGTCTGCATCGCGGAGCGGCACGCCACGGTCCTGCTCGTGCGCCCGGGCGAGAGCACCGCTGATCGCAGATGCCGCAGCACCGGCGGTGCGCATCTCGTTGGTATCCACCAACACCCGATACGCGATGCCGGGCTTTAACAACTCCACCCCATCAGAGGACACGACACTCGCCTGTGCGGGAGCGATCGCGCGCAGCTCCAAATGCTGGTGCGCACCCAGACGCGGGTGCAACACCGACGGCTGCCAGCGCACCGTCCACTTCTCGCCAGATTGTGTCAGCGTCATCTGCGCGTCGTACTTCAACTCACGGTCACGCGGCAATTGCCACGCCAACTCGTACGTCGCGGTGGCTAGATTCTCCTCCTGGCGCACATCTTTCAGCGTCGCCGTGACGTCTTCTGCCTGCAAACCATCCCAGGTCGCGTTCGTGGAATCAGCCGCGGACGTCGGATTGTCAATCGCAGACGACTCGACGTCGCGACGCTCCAGCGCCTCCAAAAACGCACTCGCTGCTGGCTCAGCATCATTGGGGCGCGGGGTGCATGCGCTTATCGACGACGCAAGCACCACCCCGGCAACAACTGCGACGACACGACGCATACTAGCGGGTGACCTTGACCTCAGCCTTGGCGCCAGCGACCTCCTCGAGGCCCTGCTCCTCAGCAATACGCAGCGCGTGAGCAATCAGCGTTTCCACAATCTTCGACTCCGGCACGGTCTCCACAACCTCGCCCTTGACAAAGATCTGGCCCTTACCGTTACCGGAAGCTACACCAAGGTCAGCGTCGCGCGCCTCGCCCGGACCGTTGACAACACAGCCCATGACGGCCACACGCAGCGGGAACTCCATGCCATCCAGGCCAGCGGTGACCTCCTCGGCCAACTTGTACACGTCCACCTGGGCGCGACCACAGGACGGGCAGGAAACGATCTCCAACTTGCGCGGACGCAAGTTCATCGACTGCAGAATCTGGTCACCGACCTTGATCTCTTCCACCGGGTCAGCGGAAAGAGACACACGAATCGTGTCGCCGATACCCTGCGACAACAGGGCACCGAAGGCGACGGACGACTTAATCGTGCCCATGAACTTCGGACCAGCTTCCGTCACACCGAGGTGCAACGGGTAATCCGTCTTCTCTGCCAACTGGCGGTACGCCTCGACCATCAGCACCGGGTCCGAGTGCTTTACGGAAATCGCAATATCGCCGTAGCCGTACTCTTCGAACAAGCCAGCCTCGTAGATCGCGGACTCCACCAGCGCTTCTGGCGTGGCCTTGCCGTACTTCTCCAGCAGGCGCTTATCCAGCGAGCCACCGTTGACGCCGATACGGATCGGGATGCCTGCGTCACCGGCTGCCTTTGCAACCTCCTTGACGCGGCCGTCGAACTCCTTGATGTTGCCCGGGTTCACACGCACAGCTGCGCAACCGGCGTCGATCGCAGCGAAGATGTACTTCGGCTGGAAGTGAATATCGGCGATCACCGGGATCGGCGACTTTGCAGCAATTGCTGGCAACGCTTCCGCATCGACCGTCTTCGGGCACGCGACACGCACAATGTCGCAGCCAGCCGTGGTCAACTGCGCAATCTGCTGCAAGGTGGCGTTGATGTCGTGCGTCTTCGTCGTGGTCATCGACTGCACCGTGATCGGGTGATCGGAGCCAACACCGACACCTCCAACCATCAGTTGGCGGGTCTTACGACGTGGGGCCAGGGTGGGTGCCGGACCTTCAGGGATGCCTAATCCGATGGGGGTACTCATGGTGGATAACTCTAGCACCGTCACCCAAAAAGATTGACGGGGTTCACCACGTCTGCCGCCATCACCAACACACCAACAACAAGCAGCAGCGCCGCCATGAAATAGGTCAGTGGCATCAGCTTCTCGTAGTTTGCCGGGCCGACTGGTGGCAGGCCACGGAGTCGTCGCAAAGCATTGCGAATCTTCTCGTAAATAACCACCGCAATATGGCCACCATCAAGCGGTGGAAGCGGCACGAGATTAAACAACGCCAGGAAGAAGTTCAGGCTGGCCAGCATCATCCAAAACGCCGGCCACTGGTCGCGTTCCACCAGCTCGCCGCCGGTGCGCGAGGCCCCAATCACACTGATGGGGCCCTCAATGTCGCGCTCCCCGCCGAAGATCGATGCGACAACCCCCGGGATCTTGCCCGGAAACGCCATCAACCCGTCAACGGACGCACGAAGCATCTGACCGGTAAACTTGGCCGTCGCCGGCACCGCCTCGACAGGCCCGAATTGCTTCACCGCATCCTTGACCGGAGCTGCGGCGATGCCCACCGCGCCGACGTCGATACGCTCGCCCGTCGAAGGATCGATGCGCTCGACCCGCGCCACGGGGACATCAATGCTTTGCGACGACCCACCGCGCTCCACCTCAAGCGCGACCATCTCCCCCGGACGCTGCGCAACATAAGTACGCAGATCCGCGAATGTCTCGATTGGTTCGTCGTCGACCGCAACCAACGTGTCGCCCACCTGTACACCCGCTTGGCCCGCAGGACCAGGTCCGCTGCACTCCGCCAGAGTTTTCTCATCCACCTGGTCGGCAACACAGACGACCTGGCCCACCTTCGGGGTGAAATCCGCGTACGGGTTCCGGATACCTGATGAGACAGCAACCCCAAAAATGATCACGACGCCGATCAAGATGTTCATCACGATCCCGCCGGAGAGCACCGCAATACGCTGCCACGCAGGCTTTTTCACCATCGCGTGCGGCGCTTCCTCCTCGGTGACCGGATCCATCGCCGTCATCCCCGCAATGTCACAGAACCCACCGAACGGCAGCGCAGCAATCCCATACTCTGTTCCGCCCCGTTTCACCGACCACAACGTTGGCCCGAAACCGACAAAAAACCGGCGCACTCGCATGCCAAACGCACGCGCAGTGAACATGTGGCCTGCTTCGTGCAGCGCAATCGAAGCAGTGATTGCAAGCGCGAAAAGCACAATCCCCAACACACTCATCGCGCTTCACCCCACAGCACACACAGCGAAGAGGTGCGGGCACACCGCCCGCACCTCAAGGGTCTAACGCTCAATGCGCGCAATCGCCGCGGCGACTCGCTCACGCGTACGGGACTCAACCCGCATCACATCAAACACATCGCTCGGGACTGCGGCGAACTCGTCGGCCTCGTCCAGGACCTCCCCGATAATGTCCACGATCTCCGGGAACTTAATGCGACCCGCGAAGAACGCCTCTACCGCTGCTTCGTTAGCAGCGTTGTAAATAGCCGGGTACGGATCACCCTTCTTGGCCACCTCACGGGCCAGACACACAGCAGGGAACACCTCGTTGTCCAGCGGCTCAAACTCCCACGAGAATGCCTGCGAGAAATCCAACGGCTCCTGCACATCCGGCACACGGTTCGGCCAATCCAGCGCGTGCGCGATAGGCAGCTTCATCGACGGCGGCGAAGCCTGTGCAAGCGTTGCACCGTCCGTAAACGTGACCAACGAGTGAATCACGGACTGCGGGTGAATCGTGACGTCGATCTTGTCCGGATCCATGTCGAACAACATGGCCGCCTCAATCAGCTCAAGGCCCTTGTTCACCAGAGTCGAAGAGTTAATGGTGTTCATCGTTCCCATCGACCAGGTCGGGTGTACCACGGCTTCTTCCGTGGTCACCTCCATGAGACCCTCGCGCTCCCAGCCACGGAACGGACCACCCGATGCGGTAAGAACAAGGCGAGCGATTTCGCTACGGCGAGTGCCGCGCATGCACTGCGCCATTGCCGAGTGCTCCGAATCAACCGGAACAATCTGACCCGGCTTTGCAGCGTCGAGCACGATACGGCCACCCGCTACAAGCGATTCTTTGTTAGCCAACGCAAGTGTCGCATCCGAGCGCAGCGCAGCCATGGTTGCCGGCAGGCCCGAGGCACCAACGAGTGCGTTGAGCACCACGTCAGCTTCCTGCGATTCAACGAGCGCAGCAGCGGAGTTCTCGCCAGTGATCACGTAACCGCCAAGCGCACGGGAGACTTCCTTCGCACCCTCAATATTGCGCACGGCAATCTGGTCGGCGCTCAGGCCAAACTCCTGCGCCTGCTCAATAGCAGCCTTAGGATTGGCGCCACCAATGGCAATCCCGACAATGTTGAACTTGTCGCGGTTTTCGCGGATCACCTCCACAGCCTGTGAGCCAATGGAACCGGTCGAACCTAAAATTACAACGTTTCGCACGCAACCATTGTGACACGTTTTGATTCATTTCGGCACTTGAACTGGATTAAACCCCCGAGGTGGTGCGAAAGTTTGAACACATTGGGGGCTATTGTCACCTTTTTCGCGCTCTGTGTGCGATGATGGGCAGCGATAGTTTCATCATTTCCAGGTGATCGTGTTTGCGATCGATCCCGTGTTAACAAGGAGCGTTGCAGTGGCCCACGCAAAGGAAAGCGCACCCCAGGTGTACAACGGTGTATCCGAGGCTGACGTCCCGTCCGCCAAATTTGGTTGGAGTGCGCTGAGCGACCGCGCCATCCAGCTGGCAGGTTGGATTTCCGTCGCGTTCCTCGTCGCCTACAACTTTGGCAACCACCAGGGCCACGTTGAGACCATTTGGCTCATCGCACTGGCCGTCCTCATTGCTCTCGCACTGATCCTTCTGGCTACCAAGCCGAAGCTCAACCAGGTGCGCACCGTGACGTCGCACAACAAGCCGGTCGGCTACGTGGAGCGTGACTGGACCTACGACCAGGCCACCCTCTCCGGCGACGTCTACGAGTCGCTGACCGATAGCCAGCTGCGCGCCCTCAACATCGAGCCGAGCCGTGTTGCACACCTGCGCAACACTGCACCGGCGCAGGCACGCGAAAACGTAGAGGTCATCGAGGTCGAGTCCAAGACCGGCAAGCACGCCCTCTAAAATCTTTTCGACGAAATACCGCCGCACCTTCCAACGAAGGTGCGGCGGTATTTTCATGCCGTCTGCCTGAGCGGACTAGCCACTCTTTTCGTCGGCTGCCAACTGCCCGCAAGCGGCCGCGATCTCTTGGCCCTTGGTGTCGCGCACCGTGCAAGGCACGCCTTGGGCGATCACACGGCGGACGAACTCGTCCTGCCGATCCTTCGGCGACGCATCCCACTTCGATCCCGGTGTCGGGTTGAGCGGAATGAGATTCACGTGCACCAGCGAACCCAACGCGCTGTGAAGCTTCTTGCCCAACATGTCAGCGCGGAAGTTCTGATCGTTCATGTCGCGAATCAAGGCGTACTCAATGGAGACACGGCGCCCCGTCTGGTCCGCGTAGTAGCGGGCCGCATCAAGCACTTCGGCTACCTCGAAGCGGTTGTTGATCGGGACCAACTCGTCGCGCAATTCATCGTCCGGTGTGTGCAGACTCACTGCGAGTGTGCAGGACAGCCCTTCATCCGCGAGCATACGAATCTGCGGTGCAAGTCCGACAGTGGATACCGTCACGTTGCGCTGGGAGATGCCAAAGCCAGCAGGCGACGGCTGCGTAATCTGGCGAACAGCAGAGACCACACGCTTGTAGTTAGCCAGTGGCTCCCCCATCCCCATAAACACAATGTTGGATAGGCGGGAGCCTTCTGCCTCCATCATTGCGGCCGCAGCGCGCACCTGGTCCACGATCTCCGCGGTGGACAGGTTACGGTCCAGGCCACCCTGACCGGTCGCACAGAACGGGCATGCCATGCCGCAGCCCGCCTGCGAGGAGATGCACAACGTCGCGCGACCTGGGTAACGCATCAGCACCGACTCCAGCAAGATGCCATCGTGCAGACGCCACAGCGTCTTCGTGGTATCACCGTTGTCGGTCTCCACGGTGCGCACGGGGGTCAACAACGTGGGAAAAAGTGCGTCCTTGACAAGCTGACGCTGGTTCTCGGGCAGATCCGTCATCGTCAGCGGATCTGCCTCAAACTTGCCGTAATAGTGACGCGCGATCTGATCAGCACGGAACTTCGGCAGCCCGAGTTCCTTCAACGCGTCGATTCGCTCCTGTGCCGACAGATCAGCGAAGTGCTTTGGCGGCATGCCACGCTTTGGGGCGAGCAGTTTGATCTCGGGAAAATCACTCATAGTGCGCCCCATCTTTGCATGTCGCACGAATGTTTTCGAATTACTAGGTCTGTGCTTAGGCGCTCATAAGCGTGATGGTCGTGAGCAGGATGTAGGTCGCCGCTGCTGCGGGAAGCATCCCGTCAAGTCGATCCATGATGCCACCATGCCCTGGCAGCAGGTTGGACATGTCTTTGATGCCCAGTTCACGCTTGAACTGGCTTTCCACCAAATCTCCCATCGTTGCGCAAATCACTAAAGCGATGCCGAGCACAACGCCCATCCACCACGGGCCGTGAATGAGCAGCGTGACCACTAAGATGCCGGTGATGCTTCCGGCAACGATCGACCCAGCGAAGCCCTCCCAGGACTTGTTCGGGCTAATTGCCGGCGCCATCGGGTGCGAGCCAAACATCACGCCTGCAGCGAAACCACCCACATCGCTGGCAACAACGCACAGCATGAACGCCACAATGTAGGCGGAACCATCCACCCCACCTTGGCTAATCAAGGAAATCATTGCGGCGAACGTGCCAAACAGCGGAATCCACGCAAGCACGAACAGACTCACTGCCGTGTCGCGCAGGTAGTTCTCTGGTCGCTTGTTCCTGCCCTGGTGGAACATCCCCCAGAACATGACAACTAGAACGGTGAAGGCAAAACCCGCCACGAGCCCTGTAGTGCCATACGGCACGGAGGACCACAGCATGAGTTGGGCCATGATGATCAGCAGTGTGCGCGGCTGCTGGTAACCAGCTTCCCGCAGCCGGGTCATCACCTCCCACATCGCTCCTGCTACAGCGACGGCGACAAGTGGGTACCAGGCTTTGGGCCCCACCCATACGGCGGCAATGACAATCGCGCCGAGCACAACACCGGTCGTAATGGCGGTCGGCAGATCACGCCCCGGGTTGTTCTTCGGCTTCGGCGCATGCACCGGCCAGCGGCTCGGCGTGGCGCGCTCCTCCTGATCAGCAGCAGGCACGCTAGACCTCCAGCAGTTCGGCTTCCTTACGCTGAACGATCTCATCGACCTGAGCAACGTAGGACTGGGTGGTCTTGTCCAGCGCCTTCTCGGCGGTCACGACCTCATCCTCACCAGCGTCGCCGTCTTTCTGAATCTTCTTCAGCGCTTCCATGCCCTGGCGACGGATATTACGGATGGCAATCTTGCCGTCCTCGCCCTTCTGCTTCGCCTGCTTGACCAGGTCACGGCGGCGTTCCTCGGTGAGCTGCGGGATAGACACACGGATGACCTGGCCGTCATCCGTCGGGTTCACACCGAGATCAGAGTTACGGATTGCGTTCTCGATCTCACCCATGGTGGACATGTCGTACGGCTTGATCAGCAGCATGCGCGGCTCCGGCACGGAAATCGTCGCCATCTGGTTAATCGGCGTCGGTGCACCGTAGAAGTCAGCCATCACACCGTTGAACATCGCCGGGTTCGCACGTCCGGTACGAATCGTGGCCAACTCGTCACGAGCGTGCTCAACAGAAGCGGTCATGCGCTCTTCGGCATCCAGCAATACGTCATCAATCATGGGGAAAACCCTACCTTTTCTCTATTCGGCGTCCCTACTAACCTACCAGCGCGACTGGCACCTACACTGGCGCCATGCTGCATCCCGCGTTCACGTTGCCCCCAAGCACACACACGCGGCCGCGCCCAAACGTTGGACGTCTGGCTGGTTGGCAGATTCCGGTCAAAGACGGCACCGACGTTGCTGGCATGACCACTACCCACGGCAGCCCTGCACGCGCCTACACCGCAACAGCAACCGATCCGTTTATCTCCAATCTTTTGGCGCACGGCGTCGCCATCCACGGCAAGACGCTGACCTCGGAGCTGGGCGCGACCTGCTACGCAGAGCGCCCTGACGTTCCCGTGCTCGAGTCGCCGGCCTACCCCGGCTGCACCCCAGGTGGCTCTTCTACTGGCGCCGCAGTTGTGGTGGCCGACGGCACCGTTCGCGCCGCACACGGCACCGATGCCGGCGGATCCATACGCGTGCCAGCTGCAGCGTGCGAGATCGTCGGCTTCAAACCCGCAAGCAAAGGTATCGCCGCACATGGGTTTCTCACCCAAGACGTCGCGGATCAATTCACGTTGTGGGGTTGGCACCGCCGCATCAAAGGCAAGCGGCTCCGAATCGGTGTGCTTACCGACGGTATCTTCGCGCGGCCGGATGTGGAGGATCGGCGAGGTGCGCTCGTCGAAAAGCTTGCGAGTGCTCTCGACTTTGAAGTGGTGCAGCTCAAGCCGTATCGCGAATCGCTGGAAACCTACGCCCACTTCACGACCACAATCACCGCGAGTTTCAACCTGACGGATCCGCTCGACAGCGGATACATCGGCTGGCTCGTCGAGCAATCCCACAAGCTGACCAACAGCGACCTTGACGCCGCCGAGCAACACCGCCGGGATTTGCCTCACCTCATCGCCTCCCAATGGGACGTCGATGTAGTGCTCTCCCCCACGCTCGCATTCGCACCACCCCGGATCGGCTATTTCCCCTCTCTCACGCCAGAAGCGAGCTTCCACGCGCAAACCGAATGGTCACCGTGGTGCTCGCTGTACAACATGCTCGGCACCCCTGCGATTGCACTCGGCGGGGTGCACCTTGGCAGCCTTACGCTCACCGGGCCGGAACTGCTCACGGTGGCGCAGCATATTGAGACGCTGTTAGGCGACTAGCGTACCTACCTGCTCGCCGCCAACCGCGCGGGCGATGTTTCCTTCCTTGAGCAGATTAAACACCAGGATCGGCATGTTGTTGTCCATACAGAGACTAAATGCGGTGGCATCCGCAACCTTGAGGCCAAGTTCAATGACCTCGCGAGGGGAAATCTCGGAGTAGAGCTTCGCATCGGGGTTCTCGCGCGGGTCGGAGTCGTAGACACCGTCCACACCCTTAGCCATGAGCAGCACCTCGCAGCCGATCTCCAGCGCACGCTGCGCGGCCGTGGTGTCCGTGGAGAAGTACGGCATACCCATACCCGCACCGAAGATGACCACGCGGCCCTTCTCCAGATGGCGTGCTGCACGCAGTGGCAGGTACGGCTCTGCAATCTGCGCCATGTTGATCGAAGTTTGGACGCGGCAATCGATGCCCATCTGCTGCAAGAAGTCCTGCAACGCAAGGCAGTTCATGACAGTGCCGAGCATGCCCATGTAGTCCGAGCGCGCACGGTCCATGCCGCGCTGCTGCAGCTGAGCGCCGCGGAAGAAGTTGCCGCCACCGATCACGACAGCGACCTCGGTGCCGGAGCGCGCGACATCTGCGATCTGGCGGGCGACGGACTCGACTACGTCGGGGTCGATGCCAACCTTGCCGCCGCCGAACATCTCACCCCCCAGCTTCAGCATGACTCGCTTGAAACCTGTGCGGTTGGGGTTGAGGTCAGTCACCGAAAACGCTCCTTTGCGCGGATCAGCCAATTGCAAAATGTTCGGAACCGATCTTAGCCACGCAACGCGTTGAGTTCAGAACTGCTTGCTTAACGACGACAACCCCGCACCACCCGTCCCCCTAATCGGGACAGACAGTACGGGGTTGCACCGCGTGTGAGGCTATGAAACCTCTCGCCTGGCTTATGCCTGGCCGACCTCGAAGCGGACGAAGTCGGTGATCTCGATGCCGTTCTCGTCAGCGAACTGCTTCACGGTCTTCTTGGAGTCAGCCAGGGACGGCTGGTCGAGCAGGACGACGTCCTTGAAGAAGCCACCCATGCGGCCCTCGACAATCTTCTCGATGGCAGCTTCCGGCTTGCCCTCGTTGCGGGTGATCTCTTCCTGAACCGCACGCTCCTTCTCAACAACGTCGGCCGGGACAGCCTCCTTGTTGAGGTAACGAGCCTTCATAGCAGCGATCTGCAGAGCCACCTGGTGTGCAGCCTCAGCGTTGTCACCGTTGTAGGCAACGAGTACGCCAACTGCCGGCGGAAGGTCAGCAGCCTTCTGGTGCAGGTACTTGGCAATGTTGTCGCCTTCGATGGTGGCAGCGCGGCGCAGTTCGAGCTTCTCGCCGATCTTTGCGGAGAGGCGCTCCAGCACCTCGTGTGCGGTCTCACCGTTGACGTCGGCCTTTGCCAGCTCCTCCTGGGAGTTCGCCTTCACTGCAGCAGCAGCCTCAGCGATCTGGTTGGCGATGTCCTTGAACTCCTGGTTCTTCGCCACGAAGTCGGTCTCGGAGTTGATCTCCACGATGGTGTTGCCGGAAACAGCAACGAGGCCCTCGAGGGCGTTGCGCTCAGCGCGCTTGCCCACGTCCTTCGCACCCTTGATGCGGAGGTTCTCAACGGCCTTGTCGAAGTCGCCGTCGGTTTCCTCGAGTGCCTTCTTGCAGTCGAGCATGCCGGAGCCGGTGATCTCGCGGAGCTTCTTGACGTCAGCAGCAGTGTAGTTCGCCATATTGGGCGATCCTCCTCGTGAAAGTTTTACGTAAAGGTATTCAACCGTTTCAAGCGTAGCCGACGATCTGGCCGGCGGCATGACTTGCCACGTGTGGAAAATACGAACACCCCGGTCCGCCGCGTCCCGGCCGGTAATCGGCGGACGTGAGCGGAACGCGGGGTGTGCGTGAATCCTGGCCGAAGCCAGGCGGCTTACGCCTGGGTTGCGGACTTGCAGTGTCCTTGAGACTTAGGCGTCCTTGCCCTCAGCCTGCTCAGCAGCGCGGACGGCTGCCGGCTGCTCAACCTCTGCAACTTCCTGCGGAGCAGCGGTCTCTGCAGCAACAGCGGCCTTAGCAGCATCGGCTGCGGAAACCTCGTCGGAAGCAGCGGCCTGTGCAGCAGCCTCGGCTGCCTCAGCCTGACGCTTCGCGTCGGTGTCGCCTGCAGCGTCACGTGCAGCTGCGAGCTGACGCTCTTCGCGCTGCTGCTTACCAGCGATGACAGCCTCGCCCACGACGTGGGTGAGCAGCTTGACAGCGCCGATGGCGTCGTCGTTGCCCGGGATCGGGAAATCGACAACATCCGGGTCGCAGTTCGTGTCCAGAACAGCGACGACCGGGATGCGGAGCTTCTGCGCCTCGTTGACGGCGATGTGCTCCTTGTTGGTGTCCACGATCCACAGAGCGGACGGAGCCTTGGTCATCTCGGAGATGCCACCCAGGACACGCTCGAGCTTCACGCGCTCGCGGGTCAGCATGAGGATTTCCTTCTTGCCGCGACCTGCGTAGCCGTCCTCGGCTGCGTCCATCGCCTGAAGTTCCTTCATGCGACCGATACGCTTGGATACGGTCTGGAAGTTGGTGAGCATGCCACCCAGCCAGCGGTGCGTGACGTACGGCATGCCGACACGCTGCGCCTCTTCCTGGATCGGCTCCTGTGCCTGCTTCTTGGTGCCGACGAACAGGATGGTGCCGCCGTGTGCGACGGTTTCCTTGACAAACTCGTATGCCTCATCGATGTAGGTCAGCGTCTGCTGCAGGTCGATGATGTAGATGCCGTTGCGCTCCGTGAAGATGAAGCGACGCATCTTCGGGTTCCAGCGACGCGTCTGGTGACCAAAGTGGACACCTGCGTCGAGGAGTTCACGCATGGTTACAACTGCCATGGGAATGTCTCCTTCGGAGAAAGTAGTTCGGTTACTTATAAGTCTCACGTGCGGGTTTTTATCCCTCACCCTGGCACCGTGCCTGCCCCGCACCCCTGTGAGAGGGACCGTTGCTGAGCAGCCATTGTTCGGCGCGCGTAGTCAATTTATGCGGCGCTCTACGGTGCTGCACAAACTGCCCCGGCAACCTTACCCGCATGAGCCCTAAAAACCTAAACTCATCTGCGACGTTGTGGATAACTTCCCCTGGAGTCACACTAACCACCCCCGTTATCCACAGATTTTGCGCGAACCCTGGTTTTTTCCGCGCCGCAATGGTCCTTTGAGAGCATGCATTGCCTATCGACGACGCCACGCACCACCACAGCCACCATCCTGTTCGGAGCCCTACTGTGGTGCTCCCCCGCCACCGCCCTTGCCTGGGTCGATCCCGCGGCAGGCACACCGTATCCCCGCGCGGTATCCCGTCCTGCGTCAATCCCGGAGGAAAATTGGAAGCCTGGCCACCGTGGCGTGGATCTGCCTTTGAAGCTCAACGCGCCTGTGCTCGCTGCGGGCGACGGGGTTGTGGCGTTCGTCGGCACTGTCGCGGACACTCCTGTGATCTCGATTGACCACCCAGGGGGCATTCGCACGACCTACCAGCCAGTGCGCTCAGACCTCAAGGCTGGCGACAACGTTACGGAAGGCCACATCATTGGCAGACTTGCGCGCGCCACAAGCCACTTTGCTGGCGAACACGACGGACTGCACTGGGGTGCGCTTACAGGACCTGACAAGTACATCGATCCGCTCACACTGCTGGAGCCACCGAGAATACGACTTAAGCCCGTGGATGCGCCTGGTCGTAGACGTTTTTGAGCCGCTGCGCCGAGACGTGCGTGTAGATTTGCGTGGTTTGCAGGCTTGAGTGCCCAAGCATTTCCTGCACAACACGCAGATCCGCTCCGCCTTCGAGCATGTGCGTCGCGGCCGTGTGGCGAAGGGTGTGCGGACTGATGTCGCTGACACCGGCACGTTGCCCGGCGCGCTCGACAACGCGGCGCACTTGGCGTTGGTCGATGCGCCCGCCACGGGATCCGACGAATACCGCATCCTCTGCTTTGCCATTGGCCAGTTCGGAGCGCCCGAACTCGAGCCACTCGTTGAGCGCCAGTGTTGCTTCGCGCCCGAATGGGACCACGCGTTGTTTGTTGCCTTTGCCGGTCACGCGGGCAAGCCCGCGAGCCAAGTCAATGTCGGCGAGGTTGAGACCGGTGAGTTCGCCAACACGCATGCCGGTGGCGTAGAGCAGCTCGAGCATGGCTCGGTCACGGAGGTGTTCGGCGGGGTGGGCGTCGTCGGCGGTATCCGCCTCGACGAGTTCTGTGGCACGCTCCCCGCGTACGACGTTGGGCAGCGCGCGATTCACTTTTGGTGCTTTGAGGCGGGCTGCTGCGTCGTGGTCGATGTAGCCCTGGCGGTACGCCCATGTAGAGAATGCGCGCGCGGCTGCGGTACGGCGCGCAAGGGTGGCTCGGCTGCGCCCGGCGGTCAGTGCGTCGGCCAGCCAGGTGCGAAGCGCCTCCAGGGTGAACGCGTCGAAGGTGTCTGCGTACCCGGCGAGTGTCGCCAGGTCGGAGACATACCCCTTCACTGTGTTTGGGGAGCGCCCGAGCACAAGCGAGGCGTAGTCGGCGAAATCGCCGACGCCCGCTTGCACTTGCCCTACGCTTTCACTCATGTCGCAGGAGTTTACTCGCTAACCAATATTCACTTGGTTATTCACTCGGTGCGGGACCATTCCTTCCGCTCGCGCTGCACCACTCCCCGCTTGGCCAGGTCCATCAGAATGTGCACCGTCAGTCCGATGGAAAGGCCAGCGTCTGCCGCGATCTCTTCAGCCGTTCGCGATCCTTCGCCTGCTCGTGGCAGTGCGTCGTAAATGCGCAGTTCGTTGTGGCTGAGTTGCTGCGTCAATGTCGGCGGGTACTTCATTTCCATCTGCTCGCCCGCATCGAAATCCCCCGTATGCACGATGTGCTCGTGAATCTGGTCGGCGTTGAGCACCATCGCCGCCTGCTTGTTCTGAATGGCGAGGTTCGTGCCGAGCGACTCCGTTGCAGTTATGGGGCCCGGCACTGCCATCGTTTGTTTATTCATTGCATTGGCCCACTTCAGCGTGTTTAACGCACCTGAGCGAAACGCCGCTTCCACCAGCAGGGTGCCCTGGGTCAGCCCTGCTACGAGACGGTTACGGGTGAGGAACCTGTGCCGGTCCGGGGTCGTGCCGGGTGGGTACTCGGTGACAATGGCTCCCCCGGCGCGCACAACCCGATCGAAGAGTGGCTCGTTGCTCAGCGGGTAGACGTACCCCGGCCCGCAGGCAGCGACCACGATGGTGGGTGCGCCGCAGTCGAGGGCCGCCTGGTGTGCGATCGTGTCGATGCCCAGTGCACCACCGGAGACGATCGTGTACTGGTGTTTTGCCAAACCCCGCACAAGGTCATCGGTAGCGTGACGTCCATACTGCGTTGCTGTTCGTGTACCGACAACGCCGACCGACTGTGCAAGTAGCTTCGCAAGGTCTGCTTCACCTTTTACCCACAGCGCGTGTGGTGCAACCGCTTCTTCGTTCAGGGAAAGTTTTCGATCATCGTCCGGATACTCACAGTGGAACGTGGGCTTGATGTTCTCTCCAGGCCAGCCTGGCGAGTCTGGAGTCAGCAACGTATACCCAGCGGCCTGGGCACGAGCGAGATCCTGCGCAGGTTGGTCCCACGTATAGCGGTTTTGCGTCTGCGGTCCTAGGGCCCCGATCCAGCTTGCACGCGTGCGCACACCGTGGGCAATCTCGTCCGCGCTTCGCCCGTTGGCAATGAACTCCTGAATGTGGATCGAGGGTCCCTCGACAACACGGCTGAGATACGCCCAGGATTCTGGCGAACTTACATTCCTCATGCCGCCACCTCCTCTGGTGCGGTGCGCATATCGACCGCGCGAGCCACATGGTCGATATCCGGTTGCGCCACGCCTTCCAGATCCGCAAGCGTCCACGCCACCTTCAGGCTCCGATCCACGCCACGCTGCGTGATACTTCCGGTGCGCAGCAGCGAGGACAGGTAGGCCATCGCTGCTTCGTCCGCGGGAAATTGCTTGCGGATCAAAGTTGGGGCAACGCGAGCGTTGACGGACTCGTCGATACCAGCCTGCGACCAGCGCTCTTGGGCACGCTCGCGCGCCTGCATGACACGCTCGGCGATGACTGCCGACGACTCCGCGTCACCCGGGGTAACCACCGTGGAATCCGCTGAGGTCTGGATGAACACATCCAGCCGGTCGAGCAACGGGCCGGAAACGTTGGATAAGTGCCGGGCCCGCTCAGCCACCCGACACGTGCAATTGCCGTTGACCCGCTGGCACGCACACGGGTTCGCAGCCAGAACGATTTGCGTATCAGCCGGGTAGACAACTTCCCGACGCGAGCGCGTCAGGCGCACCTCACGCTTTTCTAGCGGGATCCGAAGCGCGTCGAGAACGTGCGCAGAAATCTCCGAGGCTTCGTCGAGGAACAGCACCCCATGGTGGGCCTGGCTGACCACCCCGGGGCGAGGCACTCCTGAACCGCCGCCGATGAGCGCCGCCCTGGTCAACGACGGATGTGGGGCGATAAACGGCCGGTTGGACACAATGCCGCCACTGGAAATTCCCGCAGCCGAGTGCAGCGCCGTGACTTCCACCATCTCCTCGATGTTCAGCGGCGGCAAGATAGAAGGCAGCCGCTCTGCCAGCATCGACTTGCCGGAGCCAGGCGGGCCGATCATCATCACGTGGTGCCCACCGGCTGCGGCGACCTCGAGGGCCTCGCGCTCCACAGTCATTCCGGCGATGTCACTGAAGTCCGCGACCGCTGCAGCGTGTTGGACCTCCGGCTCGCCGACGGTATCCAGCGTTGTCTCCCCGATGAGCCACTGCCACACCTGCGCCAGCGAATCTGCCACAAGGATGTTCTTCATGCCGAGCAGTGAGGCTTCTGCGGCGTTCTCTCGTGGAACGACGACGATGTCGGGTCCAGTGGTGGAGTCGTCGTGAAGCATTGCAATCAGCATCGGCAACACGCCGTCCACTCGGCGCAACGAACCATCCAACGCCAGCTCTCCGAGCAGCATTGTGCTCTCTAGTCTGCGCTGCACCCGCGGATCCAAACTGCCCAAGACGGCAGCTGCAATCGGTAAGTCGAAGTGCGAGCCCGTCTTCGGCAAATGCGCCGGCGACAACGACACCATGATCTTCGTACGTGGCCAAGGAAGCTGCGAGTTGGAGATCGCAGTGCGAATCCGGTCGCGCGACTCTTTCACCGCAGCATCGCCCAACCCCACCATGTGGATCCCCGGAAGACCCGGGCCGACGTTGGCCTCCACAGTGACAAGCCGAGCCGTGATGCCCTCAACTGTTGCGCTGATCGTGCTAGCAAGCGGCATCTTCCACCCCCAAGTAACGACGAAGGACGAAATCATCGCCATCGGTGACGCACTCCACGACGTCGAAACGGATAGCGCGAACCCCCAACGCAGGATGCTCTCGCATCCACTGCGCAGCGCAACGACGCATCGTGCGCAACTTCTTCGCAGTGACCGCCTCCGCAGCACCGAACGCGCCACCCCTGCGCGACTTCACCTCGACGAACACAATCGTGCCGTCTTCGTCTTCAACGACTGCGTCAATCTCCCCTGCAGCAACGCGTTCTCGCTGACCAAGGACGGTATACCCTTGCTCCGCGTACCAGCGAGCCGCAGCACGTTCCCCCAATACGCCCAACTCCTGTTGGGCCGCATACCTGGCGTGCATACATTCCCCCTTATTGTCTTTTAGCACCAAAACATCTGGTACCTATTAGACGGGCAAATGCACGCCCCGGTTCCCTACTCTGGGAATGTCAGCTCAGGTTTATCCAACTCTTCAATGTTGACGTCCTTGTAGGTGATCACACGCACGTAACGCACAAAGCGCACCGCACGGTACATGTCCCACACCCACGCATCCGACATGAGAACCTCGTAGTAGACGTCGCCCCCCTCCGTGTGCGGAATCAGCTTCACCGCATTAGCCAGGTAGAAGCGGCGGTCCGTCTCCACAACGTAGGAGAACTGGCTCGCCACGTCGCGGTACTCGCGGTACAGGGACAGCTCAACTTCTGCCTCGTAGTTGTCAAGATCCTCGGCGCTCATACATGACCCCTTAGCTCAGTGTGAAACCTGTCAGCGTCCCTGACGTTCGCATAACTATAACGATGTTCCGGGCTCGCCCCGTGGCGGCGCACCGCGTCCATATGCACCTTTGTTGAATAGCCCTTGTGGCCCTCCAACCCGTACTGCGGATAGTCCCGAGCCATCTCCACAACGAGCCTGTCGCGGCTCACCTTTGCCAGCACACTCGCCGCAGCGATACAACGCGCGGTGTAGTCACCGCCGACAACTGGCAGTTGCGGTGCGCGAAGCCCCGGCACACGAAACGCGTCCACGAGCACGTAACCCGGATGGACGTCCAAGCCTGCGACGGCGCGCCGGGCCCCATCCAGGTTGGCGTGTTGGATCCCGCGCCGATCAATCTCCGCCGCGGGAATGTGGATGACGCGGTAGGAAACGGCGGCGTTGCGGATTTCGTCGAAAAGCAACTCGCGCTTCTTCGCCGAGAGTTTCTTCGAATCCGTCAACCCCTCAAGCGCAGCAATCGGCTTGATGGGCAAGACGCACGCAGCGATGGTTACAGGGCCGAAGCACGCACCCCGGCCAGCCTCATCAACCCCCGCCACCGGCCCCAGCCCGGCCTTGTCCAACGCGACCTCGTAGGTGCGTAACTGCTTAAGACGGCGCACTACCCTACTGCTGAATGTCCGGGTCCGACACACCCTGAAGGCGGTTCAGCGGGAAAACAACCGCCTGCACCTTGCCGCGGATATTCTCCTCCGGAATAGTTCCCTGGAACTGATCCCCCAAGTGGTAGCGAGAGTCCAGCGAGTTGGTGCGGTTATCGCCCATCATGAAGTAGTGGCCTTCCGGCACCGTCACCGGGCCGAAGTACGGACCACCACACGCATCCGAACCGGTCTCCTCATCCACCGGGTAGAAGTTCGGCTGCAAGATGTACGACTGATCGATCGGCTTACCATCAACCATGACCGCCGGGTCGCCCGCCTGACACGAGACAGTCTGTCCGCCGGTAGCGATGATGCGCTTGACCAACGTGTTTTCATCCTTGGGCACCAAACCAACCCAGGAACCCACCTCCTGCAACCCACGAATCGCAGGGTTCGAAGAACGGTTGGAGGAAAAACCCGTGTTCCACGAATCCGTACCGGCGAACACGATGACATCACCCGGCTCAGGGTCCGAGAAGTAATAGCTGACCTTCTCCACAAAAATGCGGTCGCCCGAACCGTCCTCGCCATGCAGCGTTGGCTCCATCGACGCCGACGGAATGACATACAGCCGGCCGATAAACGTTTGCAGCACGAACATGATCACCAACGTGAGCACAACTACCACCGGGATCTCGACGTACCAGGGAAGGTTCTGCTTCTCGTCGCTGCTGTCAGCGCCATTTGCAGCGCCGTTTGCAGGGCGGTCTGCAGCGTTCACCTCATACGATGCATCCTCGGCAGCGTACGGGTTGTGCGGCTTAGGGGTCTGGGGCTGCCCGTTGGCGGGCACATTCGCGTTGGTCACGCCGGATAGGTTAGCACCGCACCCCGACACCCTGAGAACGCAACGTGCCCCGCCCGAGAAACTCGGACGGGGCACGTGGTGCGGCTAAAACTAGCGACGCTCCTTAATACGAGCAGCCTTACCGCGCAGATCGCGCATGTAGTACAGCTTCGCACGACGGACGTCACCCTTGCGGACGACCTCAATCTTCTCCAGGTTCGGGGAGTGCACCGGGAAGGTACGCTCAACGCCGATGCCGAAGGAAACCTTGCGGACGGTGAAGGTCTCGCGGATACCGCTGCCCTGGCGACGCACAACGAAGCCAGTGAACACCTGAGTACGGGTCACAGAACCCTCGATAACCTTAACGTGAACGTCAAGGGTATCGCCCGGGCGGAAGTCCGGGATATCGTCACGGAGCTGGCCTGCGTCAACCAGATCAATAATGCCGTTGCTCATGAAAGCAATCCTTTTCGTTTTCGGACAGAGGACCCTGGCGGCACTTCCCTAATCAGGGCGCTCGGCCGGTTCGTGTCGATTACAACAACCTGCAGCATTCTACATACTGCCCGGTCACTTCCCAAATCCGGCACGTTTGAGTGCGTCCGCCATCGAGCCAGCTGCTTGACGACGATCACCGCCCCGGTTCTGGTTTCGCCCCTGGCGCTGCTTCTGACCGCCACGGTTCTGGCCACTGCGCTGTTTCTGGCTGTTGGGCTGGCCGGGCTCGTCGTCAAGCCGCAGGCTCAACCCAATGCGGTTGCGAGCGACATCCACATCCATCACCTTGACCTTGACCACCTCGCCGGAGCGCACCACCTCGTGCGGGTCAGAGACAAACTTGTGGCTCATCGCGGAGACGTGAACCAGACCATCCTGGTGCACACCCACATCCACGAACGCGCCGAAAGCGGCAACATTGGTCACGGTTCCCTCGAGGATCATGCCGGGCTTGAGATCCTTGACCTCGTTGACGCCTTCCTTGAACTCCGCAGTTTTAAACTCAGGGCGCGGGTCGCGCCCCGGCTTGTCCAGCTCGGCGAGAATGTCGGTCACGGTAGGCACACCGAAAGTGTCGTCAGCGAAATCCGCCGGCTTGAGTTTGGTGAGTACCGCCGTGTTGCCGATGAGTTGCTCGGTGTTCAGGCCCGTCGCCTGGGCGACGCGCTCCACCACCGGGTAAGCCTCCGGGTGTACCGCTGAGCCATCGAGCGGGTTCGTCCCGCCCTGGATACGCAGGAAGCCAGCGGCCTGCTCGAAAGCCTTCGGCCCCAGACGCGGAACCTTGCCCAACTCCTTGCGGGTAGCAAAACTGCCGTGCTCGTCGCGGTACGCCACGATGTTCTTCGCCACCGTGCCGGACAGACCAGCGACACGCTCAAGCAGCGGTGCCGAAGCGGTATTGACGTCCACGCCAACTGAGTTCACCGCATCCTCCACCACAGCGTCCAACGTCTGTGCGAGCCCCGTTTGATTCACGTCGTGCTGGTACTGGCCTACGCCGATCGACTTCGGGTCAACCTTGACCAGTTCCGCCAAAGGGTCCTGCAAACGGCGAGCAATGGACACTGCGGAGCGCAGCGAGACATCCATGTCCGGGAACTCCTCCGCCGCAATCGGGCTCGCCGAATAGACCGACGCGCCTGATTCGGACACAACCACCGGAGTCGGGCGCTTGCCGCCAGCCTGCGCAATGAGGTCCGCTACCTCGCCGGCGAGCTTCTCCGACTCGCGCGAGGCGGTGCCGTTGCCAATGGCGATGAGTTCCACCCCGTGCTGTGCTGCCAACGAAGCCAACTCCGCGCGCGACGCGTCCCAACGGTTCTGCGGCTGGTGCGGGTAGACGATTGTCGTGGCCAGCACCTTGCCGGTGCCGTCCACAACCGCGCACTTCACGCCGTTGCGATAGCCCGGGTCAAGCGCGAGCGTTGCGCGCTGACCTGCGGGGGCGGCGAGCAACACGTCACGCAGGTTGGTCTTGAACACCTGCAGCGCGCCCTCCTCGGCCTTTTCCTTCAGACGCATGCGGGTATCTAGGTTGGCCGACACCTGCAGTTTCGTGCGCCAACCCCACTGCACCGCCTTGGCCAGCCAGGCGGAGTCTTTCACCGGAAGATCGAAACGATCCGCAATCATGCCCTCAAAAACAGACTCGTCGCCCGGGTCAAGGTTGAGCGTGAGCACGCCCTCGTTCTCACCACGCAGCAACGCCAAAATGCGGTGGCTGGGCAGTTTGTCAAACGGCTCCGAGAAATCGAAGTAGTCCGCGAACTTCGCGCCTTCCTGCTCCTTGCCCTCAACAACCGAGGAGCGCATGGTGCCCTGCTCGTACACGCGGTCACGCACCGCACCGACCAGGTCGGCGTCAGTGGCGAACCGGTCCACCAGAATCGCGCGGGCACCGTCGAGTGCAGCCTTCGTGTCCGGGAATCCTTCGGAGAGGTACCTCTCGGCGAGGGTCTCGGGGGTGGCGGTGGGGTCGTCGATAAGCAACTGCGTCAAATCCTCAAGACCTGCCTCACGGGCGATATCCGCCTTAGTCTTGCGACGCTTCTTGTACGGCAGGTACAGGTCTTCGACGCGCGCCTTCGTGTCGGCTGCGAGAATCTCGCGTTTGAGATCGTCGGTAAGTTTGCCCTGCTCCTCAATACTTTCGAGCACCGCATTCTTACGCTCAGCGAGCTCGACGAGGTACGTGTTGCGCTCCTCAATATGGCGCAACTGCCCGTCGTCGAGCCCACCGGTGGCTTCCTTGCGGTAGCGGGAAATGAACGGCACGGTGTTGCCCTCGGCGAGCAGTTTCAGCGCCTGCTCGACCTGAGATTCCCGAATGTTGAGTTCGTTCGCGATGGTGACTGCGATTGATGTCATTCGGGCGATCTTAGTCGCGCCGTTGTTGTGCCAGCTTTACAGCAGCACCTGCGCCAGAATCGAGCCCACCACGCACGAAGTGAACACCGAGATCGCACCCGGAATCAGGAACGAGTGGTTGATCACAAACTTGCCAATTCGGGTGGTGCCAGTGCGGTCAAAACCGATGCAGGCAAGATCCGACGGGTAGGTCGGCAAAATCCAGTAGCCGTAGGCCGCACCGTAGAAGCCAACAATGACCTTCGGGTCGATGCCCAAGGCAAGCCCGATCGGGGCAATAGCGACCAGCGCCGCAGCCTGGGAGTTCACCAACTTGGACACAATCAGCAACACGATGGCATACGCCCACGGGGCAGCTTCCACAACAGAACCGAGGCTGGATTCGAGCTGGTCGATGTGCGCCGCGAAGAACGTATCCGCCATCCAGGCCACGCCAAACACGGAGAACACCGCGGTCATGCCTGCCTTGAACACCGGAGTCGAGGCGATCTTCTTGTGATCCACCTTGCAGAACAGCAAGATGATCGCACCGGCAAAGAGCATCACCATCTGGATGGCGAGGTTCATGGACAGCGGCTTCATGCCACCGTCACCGTCGTCGAACGCGGGACGCAGGCCCTCAAACGCGCCGAGAACAACCACGAACGCGATCGCACCGAGGAAGATCCACACCGCGTTGCGGGCGGACTTTGGAAAGACCTCATCCAAAAGCGAGTGGCTGGACTGCTTGATGGACTCCGCAAACGCCGGATCTTGCATACGCTCCTGGAACACCGGGTCTTTGTCCAGGTCCTTGCCGCGACGCAGCGACCACAACGCGGCCAGGATGACGCCGGAAAGCGAAGCCGGAATGGCAACCATAAGAATCTGCGGGATCGAATACGCCTTATCGATCACTCCGGCGTTCTCCGCCAAAATCGACGCGAGCGACACGGTGGCAACCGACACCGGCGAGGCTGTAATGCCCATCTGCGCCGAAGTGGACGCAACCGCCATGGGGCGCTCCGGGCGAATTCCCTTCTTCACCGCAATGTCCTCGATAATCGGGAACATGGTGTACACCACGTGGCCGGTACCGCACAGCACGGTGAGGAACCATGTGGTCACCGGAGCCAGCAGGGTGATCCGTTCGGGGTGGGCGCGAAGGAGCTTCTCGGCTTGCTGCATCATCACCTCCAATCCGCGCGATTGTTGGAGGGTCGCCGCACAGCCGATGACTGCGATGATGGTGAGCATAACGCCCACCGGTGGTTCGCCCGGCTCCAGACCGAAGACGAAGACCATAAACATCAGGCCGATGCCAGAGATCAGACCAAGCCCAAGGCCCCCGTACCGCGTGCCGAGCAGCAGGGCACCAAGAATGATGGCGATTTGAAGGACAATTGCGAGCCCCGAGGTGGGGTCGAGCACTGACGCGAGCATGGGTGTCCTTTCGTTTTGCAACGCGTGTAACACACCCAACTCTAAGCGAACAATGATCTGACCTTTAAATTATTGTGGGGTGATTTTCACCACCTCAGCAGGCATTACCCTGCCGTGTACCCGCTCCACTGCGTGCCCTTCGGCAACGCATCCGCAACCGCTTGCGTCGCATCCTCCAGCGACAGCGCGGTTCGCCCTTTTACCGTAAGCGTCGTTTCGTTCCGCTCGATCGTCTCCGCGCGGTAGCCTGCCTGTTTCAGCGCCCGTCGCAGTTGCTTTGCGACGACCCGCTGTCCGCCCACCTCGAACACCGACACAACCTCACGCGAATCCAGCATGAACCGGTCCTCTTCACTGAGCTCCACCTGTTCGAGCAATTCGGGCCTGACGGCACGGGTGCGTTTCAGCGACTGCTCACGACGCCACGCATCAACCTTCTTGTGGTCGCCAGAGGTAAGCACCTCCGGAGCCTCGATCCCCCGCCATACTCGTGGTTTTGTGTAACTCGGCCCCTCAAGCAACCCATCCGAGAAGCTGTCCTCCTCGTGGCTTTCAGTGTTGCCAAGCACTCCGGGGATCAACCGGGTGACTGCCTCCGCGATGACTAGCACGGCGACCTCGCCACCAATGAGTACATAGTCACCAATGGACACCTCACGCACCCGGTAGCGCTGCTTCGCATCCTCGAAGACACGCTGGTCGATTCCCTCGTAGCGCCCGCAAGCGAACACAATGTGTTCCTCGCGCGACCAGGCACGGGCATCCGCCTGCGTAAATGGCTTTCCGGCCGGTGTGGGAACGAGCAACAGCGGCTTTGAGGCGTCATCGCCTGCCACTGGGGATTCGTAAGGGCGTGGTGCAACGTTTGCGACATCGTCGTGACGCAACTTGTCATTCCGGTGCTTGGCCGCCGAGTCCAGCTCCGTGCCTGTGCGTCCCGCAGCGATATCGTCGAGCGCCGGCCCCCACACTTCCGGCTTCATCACCATGCCAGGACCACCGCCCAGAGGGGGCGCGTCTACCGACTTGTGGTTACCCGTCGCCCAATCACGCAGGTCATGCACTCCAACGGACAGGATGCCCTGCTCAATCGCCTTGCCCAGCAGCGCGTGGCGCAACGGGTCCAAGTACTCGGGAAAAATAGTGACGACATCGAGGCGAAGCGCTGGCTTCGGGTTAGACATCAAGTAGTCCCTCCGGCGGCGTAATCACCAGGTAGCCATCAGCGAGGTCAATATCCGGCACAAACTCCATCACGAAGGGCACGAGGACTTCCTTGCCGTGATAGTCGATCTCCAGAATCTTGCGATTCGGCGCATCCATCACGCCAGTAACCGCGCCAACTTCATCGCCGTCATGGCGGACCTTCAACCCGATGAGTTCGTGGTTGTAGTACTCGTCGGAATCCTCGTCGCGCTCCAGAGGTTCTGCAAAAAACTTCATGCCACGCAGACTGTCCGCAGCGGTGCGGTCTGGCACCTCCTCAAAACTGACGAGGAGGCGCTTCTGATGAGGCCGAACCGTCTTCACAGTCAAGTGCTGTTCCTTGCCAGCCTGGCGGCCAGTGAGCACCTCGCCGACAACAATGTGGTCTTCAGACTCGTCGGCGAGGAGCTCGACTGCTACCTCACCCTTCACGCCGTGCGACTTCACGACGCGGCCAATATTGAGCTCCATAATCGGCTACGGTAGCAGCCCCACAAATTGCCCTTGTCGGCCTACCAGACCTTGTCGCCACGAACCGTGGCGTCGAAGCCGCCGTCGATAAAGACAACCTGGCCGCACAGGTGGGTATTCTCCTCACTGGTCAGCCATGCAATAAAGCTGGCCGCGGCCTCTGCCGGCATCCAACCGTTCAGCGGCATCGGCACCTGTGCCAACTGCGCACGACCCTCGTCGGTGTTGCGCAGCTCTTCAGTCATCGGGGAAATCACAACGGCCGGCGCAATAGCGTTGAGCGCAATGCCCTTGCCAGCCCACTCCTCGGAGATCGCGTTCTTGCGCACCCAACGAGCAATGGCCTGCTTAGAGGACGAGTAGTTAAGGTATGCAACTTCGGGGCCCTGGTCAGCAAGTTCCTGACCACGCTTGACGGTGGCTTCCTCATCACCAGCAAGCATCGCTTCAATCAACTGGTCATCCGCCGGCTGCAGTGATGCGATCGACGCCGTCACCACAGCGCGCGGCGCATCCGACTTCTCCAGCAGCGGACGAAGCCCCTCAAGCGTTGCCACCGCGCCGAAGTAGTTCACCTGCGCGGTCTTCGGCGTCGGCGCCTGCATACCGGCATTCGCAATGACGCCATCGAGCTTGCCATCAGAAAGTTTGGTGGCCTCCTCGACAAGCGCCTGACGGCCCTCTGCGGTGGTCAGATCCGCATTGATATCCGCATTCGCAATATCGGCAGTAATCACCTTGTGACCGCGAGAGGTAAGCAACTCCGCAGTGGCCTTGCCAATGCCGCCCGCGCCACCAGTCACCAAAAACGTACGAGCCATGATCCGCTCCCCTTTCGATTAGGAAATGTCTGCATGCCCAACCGTACGCAAGTTTTACAAAGTCGCAGCACGAAAAACCCCGCATCGGCACGAAATGTGTGCGGGTGCGGGGTGTCGTCGATAAGCGAAAGGCTTATGCCTCCTCGGCCGGAGCCTCCTCGGACTCAGCCTCAGCAGCCTCGCCCTCAGCCTCTGCAGCCTCGGCCTCTGCGGCAGCTGCAGCCTCAGCAGCTGCCTTAGCCTCAGCGTCTTCCTTAGCCTTCTTGCGCTTCTCGGTGATCGCCTCAGCGGTCGGGCCGTTCTTAGCCTCTTCCAGAGCCTGGTTGAACAGGTCGAGCTTGGACGGCTTCTCCTCAGCAACCTTGAGGGTGCCCTCAGCACCGTCGAGGCCCTTGTGCTTCTGCCAGTCGCCGGTCACCTTCAGCAGCGCGAGCACCGGCTCGGTCGGCTGTGCGCCGACACCCAGCCAGTACTGAGCGCGCTCGGAATCGATGCGGATGAGCGACGGCTCTTCCTTCGGGTGGTAGATGCCGATGTTCTCGATGACAGCACCGTCACGACGGGTGCGAGCATCAGCGATGACGACACGGTACTGAGCGTTGCGGATCTTGCCAACGCGCTGCAGCTTGATCTTTACAGCCATGGTGTACTTCCTTTAGGTCACTGGGCAGTGCAGACACTCGCCGCTTCTCGACGAGCCGGTTCAACCCTTCTTATTTACCCTGCGCGTGCCTGGCCGGTCGACCATCCCCTCCCAGGCAACCTGGGAAGGATCCAGACGGATCCGGCGCGTACGCAGTTATAGACTTGTCGTGCCAAACGCCAACAATGACGTCAGACAACCTTTGACACCTTACGGGCTAAAACCCCAAGACACCAAACTCCCGCACGGCAATGCCTTGCAATGCCCCGGTGTGGCTGGTTCGGTCATGCAAAGTTCAGACTGTATGGTCTTTACCGATTGCGACGCGCATTGCCAGCTGCAATACACGTCGCCTGTAACGAAATAGAAGTAGTTGACAAGGTTGGACACGATGGCAGGACAATCGGCACAGTCGACAAAAGGCTCGACCGCATACCGCGTCGACCTCGATGGGCTGCGTGGATACGCCATCGCACTCGTCGTCCTGTTCCACGTCTTCGTCGGACGTGTCTCTGGTGGCGTCGACGTCTTCCTGCTGCTGTCCGGTTACTTTTTCCTTGGCGGGCAACTGCGATACGCTCTGCGTCCGAACCCAAACCTGAACCCGTGGTGGCCCCTGTGGCGCACCATCCGCCGACTCGTACCGGCGCTCGCACTTGTCATCGTTAGCGTTGTCCTTCTCGTTCTCGCGTTTACGCCAGAACTGATGAGCCAGCAGCTCGCGAGCCAAGTCACAGCGTCGATGCTGTACTACCAAAACTGGGAACTCATCGCCCAAAATGCCGACTACGCTGCAGCAAGCCAGGAAACATCCCCGCTACAGCACTTGTGGTCAATGTCGGTCCAGGGCCAGTTCTACATCTTCGGCATCCTCATGGGCACCCTGCTGGCCTTTGCGGTATCGAAGCTCAAAGCCAACCCTGTCTGGGCACGGCGCGTAGCTATCGGGGTGCTGGCGCTCATCACTATCGCCTCCTTCGCCTGGGCCTCCCGCTTCGGTTTCGTCGGCACCGGCGCCAACTACTACTCCACGTTCTCTCGCGCATGGGAACTCTCCCTCGGCGCACTGCTCGCCTTCGTACCAGCCGAGCGATTCTTCCCACAGCGTTTCGCCTGGTTCACTGCGCTACTCGGCGTCGCAATGATCACCATCACCGGCATCGTTATCCCAACGTCGCTCGCATTCCCCGGCCCCCTCACACTGCTGCCACTGACCGGTGCCGCACTGGTCATCCTGTCAGGCAACAGCAACGCTGTCTCCGGCGTGCTGGCATCTGCACCCATGACCTGGCTGGGCAAGATCGCTTACTCGCTCTACCTTTGGCACTGGCCGCTTTTGATCATCGTCACCGCCCTCGGCGGATACGCCGTTCCCCCAGCATGGCTCGGCGCATGTGTCATCGCCGTGTCCCTCGCCCTCGCACACATCACCCACATGCTGGTGGAAGATCCACTACGCCAGCATCGTGCGCGCCCGCGTGCCATGGATACGCCGGTGCGCGACGCGGGGTCGTCGCTACGCACGTGGCCCGGAAAATTCCGCGCAACGGGTGGTGTGCTCACCGCCGCTTTGTTTGCCGCAGCACTTGCCATCCAGCCAATCTGGAACGATCGTATCGACGACGCCGACAAACCCCTCGACCCCGCCATCTACCCAGGCGCACTCGCACTCGCCGGCGCCGAAGTCCCCGACGTCGAAGCCCGACCAGACCCGAACCTGGTTGCAGGCATCTACCCACCAATCGGGCTGGACAACTGCATGGTCTTCCTCCCCGAAGGCCCAGACATCATGCCGGGACCTCACTGCGTATACGGTGACCTGGAAGCCGACACCACCATCGCACTGGTCGGCGGCTCCCACATCGAACCATTCGGCATCCCACTGGACATCCTTGGCAAACGCCACGGCTTCAAAGTTGCAACATTCGTGCGCCAAGAATGCCCACTCGTCGTCGGAGGCCCCTGGGACCCCGCCAACGCCGACATTGTCTCGCCAGAATGCGCAGAATGGGGCGAGAACGCGTTCGCAGAACTCGTCGAACTCAACCCTGCCATGGTGATCTCCACCTCCACACGCCCCGCAGGTCACGCAGGCGGTGGCATCGCCTCTCAGGACTACGTGCCTGACGCATACGCAAACTTCTGGCAACGCCTCGCTGAATACGGCATCCCATTCGTCGGCCTGCGCGACAACCCATGGATGTTCAACCCCGACGGCGACCCAATGGACCCCAACCTGTGCCTCGTAGCCGGATACTCCGAAGCCGACTGCTCCATGGACGCACACGTGGTCTACTCCCCTGAAGACCCTGCGAAGTACTTCCTCGACGGCGGCTACAACCAGTGGGAAATCGACACCGCCAGCTGGTACTGCATCGACGGCATCTGCCCGCCGCAGATCGGCAACATTTACATCTACCGCGACCAGAATCACATCTCCAACGCGTACGCCGAATCGCTCGCCCCATTGATGTGGGAAGAGCTCACCCCGATCTTCAACAAGCTTGGGCTTATCGACGACACCACGCTGGCCCCCGAAACCGCCACCGACTCTGCCCAAGATGGCGAAGAGGCCAACACCCTCTAAAGTGCTGGCCTCTCCCCCCTTTGATCTGTGAAGCGTTCGCGCTGCGGCGCGCTGCGCGCTAGAAGAACTTCCCCTTCTGCATACGCTTCATCGCCTCGTTGAAATCGAGGTTGTTGAGATCCATGCCCTGCATGCCCGCAGGAAGCTGGCTCTGCAACTTTTCCAAATCCTTCATATCCGGCATACCGCCACCCATGCCCGGCATTCCTGGCATTCCTGGCATCCCTGGCATCTTCGGCATGCCCTGATTTCCACCGCGCTTCACCGGCTTGCGCTTGCCGTTCTTGCCCCGGCGACCCTTCGGCTTCTTCTTGGTAGCGCTTCGGCCCATGCCAGGCATACCCGGCAAGCCGAACTGGCTGGCCATCTGCCCCATCATCTTCTTCGCCTCGAAGAAGCGCTCCACCAACTGGTTCACATCCGAGACCTTCACACCGGAACCGTTAGCGATGCGCTTGCGGCGCGATGCGTTCAAAATCTTCGGATCCTGGCGCTCCTGAGGAGTCATACCGCGAATGATGGCCTGGATACGGTCGAGCTGCTTCTCGTCGACCATGTCCGCCATCTGGTTCATCTGCTTGCCGCCAGGCATCATCTTGAGCAGGTTGCCAATCGGCCCCATGCGACGAATCATGAGCAACTGGTCGAGGAAGTCCTCCAGTGTGAGTTCGCCGGAAGCCAACTTGGTTGCGGCTGCCTCAGCGTCCTGCTCGTTATAAGTCTGCTCAGCCTGCTCAATCAGCGACAGCAGATCACCCATGCCGAGAATACGGCTGGACATGCGGTCCGGGTGGAACACGTCGAAGTCGTCGAGCTTCTCGCCAGACGACGCAAACAGAATCGGCTTGCCCGTGACCTCACGGATGGACAGCGCGGCACCGCCACGGGCGTCGCCATCAAGTTTGGTCAGTGCAACACCAGTGAAGTCGACGCCAGCAGCGAACGCCTCGGCGGTAGACACCGCATCCTGACCGATCATCGCATCAATAACGAAAATGACCTCATCCGGATTCACTGCATCACGGATGTTGCGGGCCTGAGTCATCAGGGTCTCATCGATACCGAGGCGGCCCGCAGTATCGATGATGACCACATCGTTTTTGTTCTGCTTGGCGTGCTCAATACCCTGCTGCGCCACCGCAACCGGATCACCGTGCGAGGTGCCCATCTCGTGCTCATACGAGTCGATGGACGTACCCGGATCCGGGGCAAACGTCGGCACACCAGCGCGCTCACCAACAATCTGAAGCTGCTGCACCGCACCCGGACGCTGCAAGTCACACGCCACCAACATCGGGGTGTGGCCCTGCTTAGCCAAGTGCTTAGCCAACTTACCTGCCAGGGTGGTCTTACCAGCACCTTGCAGACCGGCGAGCATAATCACGGTCGGCGGGTTCTTCGCCAAATTCAACCGGCGAGTCTCACCGCCGAGAATGTTTGTCAGTTCCTCATCAACAATCTTGATGACCTGCTGCGCCGGATTCAGCGCTGCCGAAACATCGGCACCGAGGGCACGCTCCTTGACGCGCTTAATAAACGCACGCACAACCGGAAGCGACACGTCCGCCTCCAGCAACGCGATACGAATCTCGCGAGCCGTGGCGTTAATATCCTCCTCGGTGAGCTTGCCCTTGCCTCGCAGACCACCCAGGGCTGATTGGAGGCGGTCGGACAGTGACTCGAACACGGTGTGCACGCTCCCTTTTGCTTCTAGCGGAAAAGAATCCCCACAAGACTAGCGCGCGCCCCGGGTGATGGGCACATCACCGGGGGCGCGGGGTCGTCGACAAGCAAGCGCTTAGCCGAGAAGAGCGTCGACGAAACTCTCAACCTCAAACGGCGCAAGATCGTCCGCGCCCTCACCAAGACCAACCAGCTTTACCGGCACACCAAGTTCCTCCTGAACCTGGAAAACGATACCGCCCTTGGCGGTGCCGTCGAGCTTGGTCAGCACCACACCCGTGATGTCAACAACCTCACGGAAGACACGCGCCTGCGCAATGCCGTTCTGCCCCACCGTCGCGTCGAGCACCAGCAACACCTCATCGACGTTGCTCTTCTTCTCCACGACGCGCTTGACCTTGCCCAGCTGATCCATCAGACCCGTGGAGGTGTGCAGGCGGCCCGCCGTATCGACGAGCACCACATCAGCACCCTCGTCAACACCAGTTGCCACAGCATCGAAGGCCACCGAAGCCGGGTCCGCACCCTCCTTGCCACGAACCGTGGAAGCGCCGACGCGCTTGCCCCAGGTCTCCAACTGGTCCGCAGCCGCCGCGCGGAACGTATCCGCAGCACCAAGCACCACCGAGTGCCCCATAGACACGAGCACACGAGCAAGCTTGCCGGTAGTCGTCGTCTTACCGGTGCCGTTGACACCGACAACCAAGATCACGGCCGGTTTGCCGTCATTCGGCATCGCCTTAATCGAACGGTCGAGCTCCGGACGGGCAGCCTCAATCAGAGTTTCGCGCAGCATCGCACGAGCCTGCGCTTCGTTTTCCACACCACGCTCAGCGATCTTCTCGCGCAGGTTGTCCGTGATCTTCATCGTCAGACCCGCACCGATATCGGCCAAGATCAGCGTGTCTTCAATCTCCTCCCACGCGTCCTCGTCCAGATCGCCAGCGGAAAGAATGCCAAGCAGACCCTGGCCGATGGCGTTCTGAGAACGGGAAAGGCGGCCACGAAGCTTGCCCATGCGACCTGCTGCTGGAGCGATGTCATCGATCGGTTCGCTCGCGGGGGCCTCAACAACGACAGCCTCATCGGAAACCTCAGCGCCATCCTGGAGCGCCTCTTCAGCACCCTCTTGAGCCACTACAGCAGCCGCAGCAGCCTCCTCTGCCTCCGCCGTGTCTGGTGTGTCTGGCGCATCGGGCGTTTCCGATTCGGCCTCAGGGGTTTCTGCCTCATCGACAGCAGGTTCCGGCTCCGGTTCTGGAGCTGGCTTCGGCTCTGCTACCGGCTCAGGTTCTGGTGCCGGCTCCGGTTCTGGCACGGCACATTCTTCAACGACAGGCTCCTCCACAGTCCGCTCGGACGGCTCTGGCTGATCTACCTCCGTGCTGGTGGTGTCGTCGACAAGCAATGGCTCTTCATCAGGCGCAACTGCTTTCTCGATAACAGTCTTCGGCTCCTGCTCGGCCTTTTCAGGCTCGACTACCGGCAGAACCGGCTGGTCACGACGAATCGGCTCCGGCTGCTTCGGCTGAGCATCCGCCGGTGCGAAATTGAAACCGCCCTTCGCCTGATAATTGCCGGATTTCTCCTGCTGAGTGAGCTCCTTCGGCTCCTCCGGCTTCTCAAACGAAACGGTCTTCGACTCCTTGCGCTTCTTCCCCGCAACGACGATGCCCACGATGATCAGCACGGCAACGACGACCGCAACCGCCACCCAAAGGGCCGGGGAGTTCATCAACTCAGTGGTATTCATGCGTTCTAGTGTGCCAGCCGCCACGACACAAGGTGGAACAGCAATAGACACATTGCTTATCGACGAATCAACGCTGCAGGTCAGGCCCATCCATACGAACGGGTGTTCGAATGTGTGGCGATCGTGTCGGCCTGGTCTGTAGCTTCATTTTCAACTCAGTTAGCAGCACACGTAGCCGAGAGGGGGACCCATGACAACCATCATCGACCAACACGTCAACCAGATCACCGCTGGACTAGAAGCGCTGTCCAACCTCATGATGGAACCCGACTCCCTCCACCTCCTCGGCACCCACCAAGCAATAGAGCGGCTACACGGCTCATTGCCACTGCTCGGAAACGTCAACGCCGCCTTCGCACATCTCTGCACAAGGGACAATGCCGGATCCCTGGTCGGCGCCAACCATCCCGTGGAATACCTCACGCAACGCCTCGGCCTCTCCCGTGCCCAGGCGTTCGACCTCCTCAACCACGGCAAGCGCCTCTTCGGCGAGCCCGATATCCCAGCCCCACCAACTAACCCGGAACAAACCGAAGAGGAAAAGCGCGCCGCAGAAGAAGAAGCACAACGACGCAAAGAACAAGAAAAGAAAGCCCAGGAACGCGCCCGCAAGGCTGCACGAGAAAAGAAAGCCTCCGAAGAAAAGAAGCGCATTATCTCCAACGCGCTCAAGGACCTCAACGAACACGCCAACCCGGGCTACCTCGAGTGCTACTCCCAAGCCATGGAAGCCGCAGCACGCATGACCCCCGAAGAGCTCCGGAAGTTCGTCACCGACCTCGTCCGCAAAGCCAACCGCGCGGGGCTGGACTACGAAAAGAAAAAGGACCCCCTAGCCGCGTTTAAAAAACGAGGCATCTCCTTCGGACCCACCGATGCAGACGGCGGCTCCTACGCCCGGCTCTACCTCGACGCCGCATCACGCGCAAAATTCGAAGCAGCCCTCGCCGCCGGAGAAGCCCCCGGCTCTCACCTACCCGACGGCTCCAAAGACACCCGCACGAAACAACAACGCCGCTTCGACCAACTCATGCACATCCTGGATAACTACTCCCAGGCACGTATCACGCGCGACCGCGGCATCGGAACCGTTGTGGTGACACTGACCCTGGAAGATCTGGTCGGTGCTGATTGGCAAACACGCTTTTCCACCAATACCAGTGTGGATCTCACTGCCCTCGACATTCTTCACCTGGGCTTAGCAGGAGACACTTTTGCTCTCCAACTCGACTCTGCAACCGGTGTGCCACTATCACTCGGACGCGCCCGCCTCGCGTCGATTGAACAGCGCCTCGTCCTACTCGCTACCCAAGGTGTCTGCGCCTGGAACGGGTGCACCAAACCTGGCGTCGAACTCGAAGCCCACCACCTGCAGTCCTACCTCCACGGAGGTGTCACTGACCTCAATAACCTGATACTGCTATGTCGCGAACACCACAGATGCAACAACGACAACAGAGACGGAGCCGGTGGTAAGGGACACTTCGAAAAAGACCCCGACACCTGGGACATCACCCACCATCCAGCCGACGGCGGGCCACCGACCACGACCAGCACATGGCAGTTCGAACAGTCACCCGGTCAGCGGCATAAACGAAAAATTCGGGACAAACACCCAAGTTTCGACGACCAAGAACTACCGGGAACAGATCCACCCCTGTTCGCACCGGACACCGGGTAGCCATCTTGCGCTGTGCTACGCCCCAGGTGCTACGCCCCAGGCGCTGCACCGGCAGGTTGCATGCGTTGAGACAGCACTCGAGTGACGCCATCGCCACGCATAGTCACGCCATAAAGCACGTTCGCAACATCCATCGTTGGCTTCTGGTGCGTGATCACAATGAGCTGCGAATCCTGACGGAGTTCCTCCAGAAGGGCAATGAGCCGGCGCAGGTTGACGTCGTCGAGCGCCGCCTCAACTTCGTCGAGCACATAAAACGGACTTGGACGCGCACGGAAGATAGCGACCAGAAACGCCAAGGCTGTCAGCGATTTTTCACCACCGGAAAGCAGCGAAAGCCGCTTGACACGCTTCCCCGGTGGCCGGGCCTCAATTTCAATGCCGGTGGCCAACATGTCGTCTGGCTCGGTGAGCACCAAGCGCGCCTCACCACCCGGGAAGAGCGTCTGGAACACTCGCGGGAACTCGGCCTCCACATCCGTCCAGGCATCGGTGAACAACTGCAAGATCTGTGCGTCAACGTCCTCGATCACACCAGTGAGGTCTTTGCGCGCCTGAATAACATCATCAAGCTGCGTAGAAAGAAACGAATACCGCTCCTCCAACGCCTTGTATTCCTCCAATGCCAGCGGGTTGACCTTACCCAGCGCGCGCAGATCCTTTTCTGCCCGCTTGAGACGTTTCTCTTCTGCTTCGCGGTCAAAGTCCTCACCTGGGGTGTACCCATCAAGCAGATCGGCTACGGCGATGCCCAGGGTGGAGGTGATGTTGGCTTCGGCTTCGTCGATACGCACCTGTGCTTGCGAGCGGGCAATATCGGATGCGTGTGCGTTGTCGGTCAATCGAGACAATTGTTGGCGCGTGGCATTGACCTGCTGACGAGCTTGCTGCAACTGTCCCTGCAGGCTCGCCGTCTGGGCGGAGAGCTCATCGCGTTGCGCCGTCGCGCGTGCCAACGCGTCCTCGATTCGGGCGGCAAGGTCGCGCGCGTGCTTCTCGACGACCCCCGCTAGCTCCGCCTCTGCTCGACGCCTTGCCATCGCAGCGTCATGGCGGGCTTTCGCCTGACGTTCTTGCTCGGCTTGGCGGCGTAGCGCGTCTCCCTTGCCCACTTCCGCCTCTGCCCGCTGTTGTGCAGTACGCGCGGCGAGAACGGCCTCCATTTCCATGGATTTGATGTGGTTTAGCGCGTTTCGGGCAGCGTCGCGTTCGGCAGATGACGGCTCCTCGGGTGAGGCGGATACATCCGTGTCCACTCGGGTGAGGCGGTCGCGAGTTTCTTCCAGTTCGGCGCGGCGTTGCGCAAGCCGTGCGTCAGCTTCGTTGGCGCGCTGCGCAGCTCGTTCGTGCTCCGACTTGTTCGCTTCAGCTTGCTTGACCAAGCGGGTGCGATCGCGTCGCCAGGCTTCGAGTTCGGTGTCGTGTTCTCGAAGAGACGCACGCGCCGACGCGGCGTTGACTCGGGCTTCTTCCGCCGCAACCTTCGCACCTTCAAACGTGCCTGCGAGTTCGCTGAGTTGTTGGCGGGCCGTTTCAAGTTCCACGCGAGCAGCCTCGATGCGGGCGGAGACTTCAACCGTGGTTGCTTGCCCGGAGCCGGCTGCGATCCAGCCTTCGCCGACAAGTACGCCGTCGTGTGTGACGGCTCGCAACCTTGGGTCCTGCTCGACGACGGCACGTGCCGCCGCGACATTTTTTGCGACCACAGTGTCAGCGAGCAAACGTGTCACCGGACCAGCCACTGCATCGTCCAGCGTAACGTGGTCGAGCAGCCAGTCCACCTCAACGTCGGTCTCCAGGCGCCATGTCGAGCCGCCTCGTGTATCGACGACCACCGTACGACTCGCATTCCCCAACCGCGACACGGTCTCGTCGGACACATCACCTGCGAGCGCTTCGGCATAGTCGCCGAGGGCCGCCGCAAGCGCCGTTTCCAAACCTGCCTCTGTAGTCAGCAAACCCGCTAGCGGTGAGAAACCGTCGAGCAATTCGGCGGCATCCATTTTCGGCGTCTGCTCAGACAGCGTTGCAATGCGCGATTCAAGCGTTGCTACGTTGCGTTCGTGTTCGCGCTGCTCAGCACGAAGTTGCTCTAGGCGCTTCTCTGCAGCGTCAGATTCGGTGTGGGCGCGGGCGAATGCGGCGTCGAGTGGAGCGCGTTCCGCCTCAAACGCCGCGATGCGTTCCTCAACGGACACAACCTCAGCGTCAGCTTGGCGTGCACGTTCACGGGTTTCTTGAAGCGTCTCGTCGAAACGCCGAATCTCCTCCTCAGCAGCTTCAACCGCTTGCGCCTGCGATTCTTCTTGAGCAAGCAGTCGCACTACGCCTTCGCGACGGTCCGCGATCGCACGCACCTGCGCCATGTGTTCGCGCTCAGCTTCATCGAAAGCTTCCTGTCGTTCCGCGACTTCTTCTCGTACCGTTTCCAGCTGTTCTGCTGCTTCTTCGGCTGCTTCGACGGCTTCCGCGTAGCGTTCGTCGGCAATCCGTGCCCGTGCTTCGAGGTCTTCCGGGTCTTGCCCGGCATAGGCAACATCCGCGTTGTGGCTCCGAGCACGCTCCGATGCGATGCGTTCCGTAGCACTCGCCCGTTCCGCCAGCGTCGATAGCGCAAACCACACCTGCTGTGCTTCTTGTGCTTTGGGCTGTACTTCCTGCTGCTGTGCTTCGATGCTCTCCTGCGCTTCGGTGTATTCCTCGAGTTGCGCGGTAACGGTTTCTACCTGTTCTTCGAGGAGTTCGGCAGCACGGGCGGCGTCGGAAAGCTTCGCTCGCAAACGCACGACTTGGTCACCTGCGAGCTTGAGTTTGGCGTCGCGCAGTTCGGCCTGCACCGCCGCCCCACGTTTCGCGGCTTCTGCCTGCCGCGCCAACGGTTTGAGTTGCTTGCCCAGTTCGTCGGTGAGGTCGGTGAGGCGATCCAGGTTCGCCTGCATGCCGACAAGTTTGCGCTGTGCCTTCTCTTTACGACGACGGTGCTTCAGTACACCAGCGGCTTCTTCGATAAACGCGCGACGTTCTTCAGGGCGCGAATCAAGGATTTCGGAGAGTTTGCCCTGGCCGACAATGATGTGCATTTCGCGGCCGATACCGGAGTCGGACAGCAGCTCCTGAATGTCCATGAGACGTGCTTTGGAGCCGTTGATTTCGTATTCGGACGCACCGTCGCGGAACATGCGGCGAGTGATTGCTACATCGGTGTAGTCGATGGGCAATCGTTTGTCGGTGTTGTCGAAAGTAAGCGTGACTTCGGCACGTCCGAGTGGTTTGCGCCCGCCGGCACCGGCGAAGATGACGTCTTCCATCTTCCCGCCACGCAGGTTTTTCGCACCTTGCTCGCCCATCACCCACGCGAGTGCATCGACGACGTTGGATTTTCCCGAGCCGTTCGGCCCGACGACGGCGCAGATGCCCGGCTCGAATTTCATAGTTGTCGCGGACGCGAAGGACTTAAATCCTTTGAGCGTCAGCGATTTCAGGTGCATTCGCGCAATACTACCCGCTCGGGCGCGGCTTCTAACGTTCGTCGAACCCTACCGCACCCTTCGGTGCGCTGTACTGGGCTTGCACATGGTCCACGCGCCCAGGGCGCCCCGAACCAGAGGGTGTTTCCCGCAAGAGCATTTCAAGCTTTTCGACGCCACCCTGCTCCCCCTCCGCAACCACTTCAACGCGGCCATCTGCAAGGTTCTTGGCGTATCCCGCAAGCCCGAGTTCGAGGGCACGGGAGCGGGTCCACCAGCGAAACCCAACCCCCTGGACTTCGCCGTGGACGTGGGCGGTCATGCGTTTCTCAGCCATACCGCCCGAGAATACAACTTAGATGCGGTCGTCTGCGCTGCGTCGGGTGACGGGGTCGGAGCCGTCCCAGAACTCAACGTTCTTGACTTCCGGCAGCATGTCGCGGTGGAAGACAGGGTCTTCTCCTCGGCGACGCTGTTCGTTGTAGTTCTTCAGCAGCTTCAGCGCTACCCCGCCGAGCGGAACGATTGCGATGATGTTGAAAAGCGCCAGAAGACCGGCCATCGTGTCGCCGAGGGCCCAAACGAGCGGCACAGATCCGAACGCACCGAAGATGACGAAGCCGAGAACAACAATGCGGAACGTGGTCAACGCGGACTTGGAGTCGGTGAGGTACTGCAAATTAGCTTGCGCCAAGTAGTAGTTACCGATCACGGAAGAAAACGCCAGGAAGAACAGGATGAATGTGATGGCGTGTGCGCCCCAGGCGCCGACAGAATCGGCGAGTGCAGACTGCGTCAGCGAGGCACCCTGGATGTCATCGCGGCCATAGGTGATTGCGGGGCCGAGCAGCACAACAAACGCGGTGATGGAGCACACGAGCAGGGTGTCAAAGTACACGCCGAGGGCCTGCACAAGTCCCTGCTTAACGGGGTGAGACACGGTCGCAGTCGCGGCAGCATTTGGTGCCGAACCCATGCCTGCCTCGTTGGAGAACAAACCACGACGCATACCGTGTGCGAAGGCTGCGCCAACGGTCGCGCCCGCAACCTGCTTGAGGCCGAGAGCGTGGCCAACGATGAGTTCGAACATGCCTGGGATCTCGCGCCAATTGATCACCAGCACCGCGAGGCCAATCAAGATGTAGGCACCGGCCATGAACGGAACGATCACCTGGGTCCAAGATGCAATGCGGGTAACGCCACCGAAGATGATGAGCGCGGTGAGTGCGGCGACGACACCCGCCACGATGGTTTTCACAGCGACAGAGTCGTTGCCCAACGAACCGGAAACCGCTTCAGCAATCGAGTTGGTTTGGATGGCGTTGTATACAAAGCCGTAAGTGATGGCGAGGAAGGCAGAGAACAGCACCGCGAGTGGCTTCCATCCGAGGCCCCGGGTCATGTAGTAGGCCGGACCGCCGTGGTAGTTGCCGTCGCTGTCCTTGGTTTTCCACAGCTGGGCCAGCGTGGATTCGACGAATGCGGTCGCACCACCGAGCAAGGCGAGCATCCACATCCAGAACACCGCACCCGGGCCACCGATGGAGATTGCCAGTGCGACACCGGCGATGTTGCCGGTGCCGACACGAGAGGCGGCAGAGATGGTGAAAGCCTTGAAGGCCGACAAGCCACCGTACTCTTCATCGAGGTCGCGGCCCTCGCGGTCTTTGCCCTTCGGGGTTTCTGCAACGGCTTTGAGCATGTCCGGGAACATGCGGATTTGAACGAATAATGTGCGCAAGCCGAAGTAGATGCCGGCAGCAACGAGGAACCACGGTACGAGGCTCCAAATCACGCCATTGAGCGATCCCTCGACAAATGAGGTAGCTGAATCCATGGCGGGCAGCTTATCCCTGGGTTGTCTCAATTACCCAACGTGATCGAGCGCACTACCCCTCTATGGATTTGGTCTGTACCTCTCCGGGTTGGATTGGCCCGTGGGTGCCAAACTCGCGTTGCCAGTACAGCAGCGGGCAGTTTGCGGTAACTTCGGTGGCAGTGACGTCAACCAAGACGAGGAAGTGGTCCCCTGCTTCGATGATGCGGCTAACGTTGCCGGCGATCCAGGTGTGGTCGCCGGCAAGTTTCGGTGCGCCGTCGGCAATGCGCCAATCCACCCCCGCGAAACGATCCTCGAGCTTGTCAGCGAACCTGCGCGCCAACTCGTTCTGTTCGGTGGACAGCACGTTGATACCGATCGGTGAGCCGATCTCCAACCTCGCGAGCAGCGATGACTTCTGGTCTAGCGAGACCAGCACCATCGGTGGTTCGAGAGAAAGTGACATGAATGCGCTGACCGTTGTGCCGTGTGCCGATGCTTGCGTCCCTGTCGTCACAATGGCAACTGCAGCGGCAACCTGGGACATCGCGACTTTGAACGTCTGCTGATCAACCATGTCTTCTAACCTAGAGCACTTGGCAAACCGGGCAGTAATAACTGGAACGGCCGTTGATCACGGTGCGGGCGATCTCCGTTCCGCATCGCGCACAGGGTTTTCCGGCTTGACCGTATGCATTGAGAGAGCGTGCGAAGTATCCGGAGGCTCCGTTGACGTTGACATAGAGGGCATCGAAGCTCGTTCCGCCTTGCTCGAGCGCCCGGGCCATTACGTCACGCGATGCCTCAAGCACTGCTTCGGCGTCGCGTTGTCGCATGGTGCGCGCTTTACGCCAGGGTTTGAGGTTTGCAGACCACATTGCTTCATCGGCGTAGATCGAGCCGATTCCACTGACAATTTCTTGGTTGAGCAGCACCGTTTTCAGAGCCGAATTCTTCCGGCGCATCGCGCGCGCTGCCTCTCGCACATCAAATGCATCCTCGAAAGGGTCCGGCGCAATATGGCCCGCAGGACGTGGCACCCCATCGACAAGGTCGGTGTATTGCCAGAATCCGAACGTGCGCTGGTCGACGAAACACAGCTCACATTTGCCCATGTCTGCGCGAATTCGCAAATGCGGCGATGTCACTTCGCCATGCTTTGCGACGAGCATCTGCCCGCTCATCCTCAAATGCACCAGCACCGCTGCCCCATTGTCCAGCAGTAGCCACAAGTACTTGCCCCGTCGGCCCGTATCCACGACGGTACGTCCCGGCAGCACTCGCTCAAGATCAACTTCGTTGCCACGTGCCGCACGTGGGTGAAGCACTTCGACGCGGCCAAAGGTAAGGCCGACAATGTGCTGTTCAAGCCCCCGGCGGACCACCTCAACTTCTGGCAGTTCAGGCATGTTCTAGGGTCGCCTCGGCAGCGTGGTCGCGCAGGTATACCAGTGCCTGTTGCGCTGCTTCCTGTTCCGCGAGTTTCTTGTTCGGCCCTACGCCCTTACCTCGCACGACGCCGTTGATCAGTGCTTCGGCGTGGAAGGTCTGCTCATGGTCTGGACCAGTGGCTTCAGAGCGATACTCTGCAACAGGGAGCTTCAGTTCTGCCACACGAACTTGCAGTGCGGTCTTCCAGTCCTTGTTCTTCTTGCTTACCGTGGCGTGACGCAGTTTCTCGTCGAAAAGCCGCAGGATCACGTCGCGGGCAGTCGCGAATCCATGCTCGAGGTATATCGCGCCGAGCACAGCTTCTGTTGTGTCGGCAAGAATCGACTCTTTATCGCGCCCACCAGTCAGTTCTTCACCTTTGCCGATGAGAACGTGCTGGCCGAGGTTGATCTCACGGGCGATGTCGGACAAGCCGTAACGCGACACAATCGCTGCGCGCATTGGAGAAAGATCGGACTCGGGACGCGACGGGTAAAGCTCAAAGAGCTTAGTTGCCACGGTCAGACCTAAGATGGCGTCGCCGACGAACTCGAGTCGCTCGTTGTTGGGCAGTTGGTTGTGTTCGTTGGCGAACGAGCGGTGAGTCAGCGCAAGTTTGAGATTGTCGCGCTCGATGTTGACGCCCAGTTTTTCCAGCAGTGGCGCATGGTCTACTGCCCCATAGGCGTCTTCCCATGCCTGTTCGGCGTTGGCGGGTTTCCTGCGTGAACGGCTCACAGGAACTTCTCCAGATCTGCCCAACGCGGGTCGACGAGGTTGTTTTCTTCACCCGATACACCGTCCGGCACGGGAACGTCGGTATCTCCGGCACATTCTGGCTGGCAGGACGGGTTGAACGGCAGGTTAAGCCCAGCTTCGTTCACAAACCCTTGCTCTAGGTCGACAGTATCGCCTTCGACACGGGCAATTTCGTCCCCCGAGCCACGGTCTTCTTCTTCCTCTGCGTCTCCGGTGATGAAATCATCTGAAGTGGAAAACACTTCGGAGATCTGGAGCGTTTCGGTGGGGGTCAGATCTTTAAGGCAGCGCACACACTGGCCTACAAATTCGGCAGTCAGGGTCGCATCGACCATGATGCCGGAGCCAAGTGGGGTCAGGGTGGCTTCTATCTTGACCTCTCGGCCTTCAGGAATAGCGATCATTTCCGGGCCGATACGCGACGGGGATGGCCCCGTCTGCGTCAGGGTTTCCGGCAGTCCATCGCCTTTGAGGACGCCGGAAACATCAAATACGAAAGGATTGTTAGCCATAGCCCTTTCAGACTACAACGAATCGCTTCCCTTGCTAGTACTCGTCGGCTTCACCCTGGCCACGGCGAGCGCGGTCTGCACCGGAGACGCCCGCCCCACGACGCAGCGCGGAGCGGTCGGTGGAGACAGTGCGCAGCACGGTGTTGAGGGTCTCCTCGAACTCTGCGAGCTTGGAGTCGACATAGTCGTCGCACTCTGCGCGCAGGCGGGAGGATTCAGCGTGTGCGTCTTCGACGAGGCGATGTGCCTCTTCGTCTGCGCGACGCATGACCTCAGACTCGGAGATCAAGCGCTTCTGCTCCTTCAGGCCCTGGTCGACGGAGCGCTGGTATTCCTCGTTGCCGGTTTCCACAAGGTGATCGGCTTCGCGCTGAGCACTGTTGATGGTGGTTTCTGCAATGTCGCGAGCGCGGGTGATCATCATGTTCGACTCTTCCTCGGCGCCCGAGACGAGTCGAGTTGCGTGGTCCTGGGCGTCCGACAGCACCGTCTCCGATTCGGCTTGGGCGTCGGAAACGATGCGACGGGCGTCCTCTTCGGCGTCGCCAACGAGAACGTCGGCGCGTTCCTGGGCCCCGCGCAGGATTTCGTCCTGCTTGTCCAGAACGTCCTGGGCGTCGTCTAGATCGCCGGGCAGGGCGTTGCGGAGGTCGTCGAGAAGAGCGAGCATCTCATTGCGGGGCACCATGCAGTTGGAGGTCATCGGCACGCCGTAGGCCTGCTCCATCGTCTGCACTAACTCATCGAGGGCTTCAAAAACGCGGTACATAGTTGCACAGCGTACTGGATGAAGCTCTAAATCACGCCTTGCGCCAGCATCGCGTCGGCAACCTTTTTAAACCCAGCGATATTTGCGCCCACAACATAGTCGCCCGCGCGGTCATATTGCTCTGCGGTTCGTGCCGCGGTCTTGAAGATGTTGGACATGATGCGCTGCAGACGGTCGTCGGTGTATTCGAAGGACCAGGAGTCACGGGAAGCGTTTTGCTGCATCTCCAGGGCAGAGGTAGCAACACCACCGGCATTAGCCGCTTTACCTGGGCCGAAAGAGACCTTATTAGCCCGGAAGACCTCGGTCGCTTCGTGCGTGGACGGCATATTGGCGCCCTCCGCGACGTACTTCACACCGTTGTCGACGAGGCGTTGGGCATGCTCGCCGTTGAGCTCATTTTGGGTTGCACACGGCAAGGCAACGTCAGCTTCGAGGTCCCAAATGGAGCCGTCGGTGTGGTAGGTCGCCCCGGTGGCTTCTGCGACGTAGTCGGAAACGCGTCCGCGACGGTTTTCCTTGATGTCGATCAGCAGATCAACATCAACCCCATTCGGGGTCTCTACCCAGCCGGAGGAGTCGGAGAAGCCAACGACAGTTGCACCAAGCGCCTGCGCCTTCTTGATCGCGTACGTGGCAACGTTACCGGAACCCGAAACGATCACGCGTGCACCGTCAATGGATTCGCCGTTGGCACGCATCATTTCGTCGGTGAAGTACACGGCACCGTAGCCCGTGGCCTCCTTGCGCACGAGTGAGCCACCCCAAGTCAGACCCTTGCCGGTAAGGACGCCGGATTCGTGCTGGTTGACCAGGCGACGGTACTGGCCGAACAGGTAGCCGATTTCGCGCCCACCCACGCCGATGTCACCCGCGGGAACGTCGCGGTATTCGCCGATGTGGCGCCACAGTTCAGTCATGAAGGATTGGCAGAAGCGCATGATTTCGGCGTCGGACTTGCCCTTCGGGTCGAAGTCAGAGCCGCCCTTACCGCCGCCGATGGGCAGGCCGGTGAGCGAGTTTTTGAAGATCTGTTCAAAGCCAAGAAATTTGATGATGCCCAGGTTCACGCTCGGGTGGAATCGCAGACCGCCCTTGTAGGGGCCAAGTGCGGAGTTGAACTGGACACGGAAGCCGCGGTTGACGCGCACGTTGTTGTCATCGTCGATCCACGGGACGCGGAAGATGATCTGACGCTCCGGCTCGCAGAGGCGCTCGATGAGGCCGTAGTCGGCGTAGTGCGGGTCTTTTTCCAGGACGATCTTCAGAGAGTCGAGCACCTCGGCAACTGCTTGGTGGAACTCGGGTTCTCCCGCGTTTCGCTCGAGCACCCTGTCGTAAAAACTCGCAACTTCCTGGTCGATTGCACTCATGTGACCCCGCCTCCAATTTCTATAGGCTTGCAGAATTGTTTACCGGAAAGATGCTACAACACATCTCGCCCGCCCGCGGAATTTTGCGGTCTTCCGGTTAAACTTGCCCGCATGTCTTCCTCTTTCGACCCGGCTCCGTCGCCGAAAATCGTCATCGCCCCGGATTCGTTTAAGTCCACTGCTACTGCGCAGGAGGCTGCTGAATGGCTGGCAGAGGGTGTGACAAGCGTGATCCGCGATGCCCAAATCATCCTTGCCCCGATGGCCGACGGTGGCGAGGGCACGTCCGCGTTGTTTGAAGGGGAACGCATTTGCTTACCGACGACCACAGCAGACGGTCGCCTTAGCGAAGCCGAGTACACATTCCACGCCCCCTCCTCCACTGCCTATATCGATGTGTCTGCTGCTTCTGGGTTGCCCGCTGTGGAAAAGCCGGTCCCGCTGACCGGCGACACTTACGGCACCGGTGTGCTCATCGCTGATGCGGAGACCCGCGGCGCGAAACGTATCGTGCTTGGTCTCGGTGGCACCGCAACGGTCGATGGCGGTACCGGCATTCTGGTGGCGCTCGGTGTCAACCCCCTCGACGCTGCTGGCTATCAGCTAAAACCTGGCGGTGGCGCGTTGGAAAACCTTGCGGATTTCGACACTGCCAAAGTCAATGTCCCTGCTGGTGCTATGGAGTGGGTGCTGCTCACTGACACGTCTGCACCAGCAACAGGCCCGAACGGTGCAGCTCACGTGTTCGGCCCACAAAAGGGCGCGACCGCCGACGATGTTGAACTCTTGGACCGTGGCCTTGCTCGACTGTGCGAGGTCGCAGAGATCGACCCCACAACCCCGGGGCTTGGTGCGGCGGGCGGCGTCGGTATCGGCCTGACATGGCTTTCCGCCATGCTGCACGGGACCGATTCCCACGTACATATCGTGCCCGGCGCGCGCGTTGTCGCAGATTCCAACGGGCTGACTGAGCAGATCGATGGCGCTGCGTTGGTGATCACCGGCGAAGGTCGCTTCGATGGACAGACAGGCACCGGCAAGGTGGCGTCTGTGGTCGGCGAGCTTGCTGCGGAAGCAGGTGCGGTATTCGCGATTGCTGCAGGGCGTTTCGACGAGCAGCCCGCCGACGGAACTCTCGCAGTGACGCTGCCCGAGATTGACGACGTCCGCGAGCAGCTCGTTCGCGCCGGTGCGGAGATTGCGGTCGCTTACCTCAACACTTCAACTGTCCAGGGATAAATCGACGGGGCCTCGAACTTGTCCTGGTCCTCGAGCGCCACAGGGTCGCGTGGCAAGTCGCGCTTGGGGGTCAGGATGCGTGAGAGTCCCATAGCTAGGCGGTTGATACTGTCCGCGCCTTCGGACTCGATGCGGTAGCGGTGGATTTCAGCGTCGTCGGCTGGCTCGCCGCGGTCGTGTTCGTAGGTTTCGGTAAGCTGGGCGTGCACGGTGTCGTCGATACGCACTTGCTCCATAGTCACGCTGCCGGAGGTGAGCATTTCACGGCGCACCAGGATGTCGAGGGCGCGCTGGAATGCGTCGCGTACCTCTGGAGCTGCTGCGGGTGGGACGAGGACGTCGAATTGGATGACAGACATGGGCATAAGGCTAGACGCTTGGGGCGGTAGGGTGTCGTTCATGTCTCACGCTGCTGTCAACCCGACGCCCGCACAGCACACAGCGCTGCAACGCATGAAGGACGGCACGTTAAAGCAGGTCAACCCGTTCACCGGAACCCATGTGTGGACGGTGCCTGGCCGTGGCAACCGTCCGCTTCACACCCAGCCGAACGAACCTGCAGCACTTGGCCCCGGCGCGCACACCGATACGTGTAATTTCTGCGCGGACCGCATGCTGCATACTCCCCCGGAGCGTTCGCGGCTGGTGACTACCAGCACGGGTTTCGACATTCTGCGCAATGTCATGCCGGATGAACTCGATGCGACACAGGCCGACTTTCGGCGCGTGCCCAACCTGTTCGAGATCGTTTCTTACGACTACTGGCGCGAAAACTATGGTGCGGAAATGCCAAAAGATTGGCAGGAGCACATGGAGCGCTACCTGTCGGACCCGGCTGGCCGACGCCACGTGTTGGATATTGTGCGCACGCGCTTGTCTGCGTCGGGTCAGGATCCGGATCTGCCGGAAGAGAGACTGCTCGATATCGCCCCTGCATATTTCGGTGGTGGGCACGACGTAATCATTGCAAGGCGGCACTTTATCGACGACGCCCGCGACACCTCCGACCTCGCAGGCTCAGGCTCGCTCACTGCGGATGAGCACTACCAGTTCATCGCCTTCACCGTCGATTCGTTGCACGACCTCATCACTCACCACCGTCACGCCCGCTATGTTGTGGTGTTTCAAAACTGGCTCGCCGCAGCCGGCGCGTCCTTTGAACACCTGCATAAGCAGTTGGTTGCTATCGACGAGCATGGCGTCAACGCTGAGTCCGAAATCGCCAAGTTGCAGCAGCACCCGAACATGTACAACGACTGGGGTGTGAACCCCGCTTTCGACAACAACCTGGTCATCGCAGAGAACAACCACGCCGTCCTAGTTGCCGGTGTGGGGCACCGCTACCCCACGATGACGGTGTATTCGAAGTCGGAAGCATGCGAGCCATGGCTGCACACTGACGACGAGGTCCGTGCCATGTCGGACCTGCTCCACGCCGCACACGCCGCGACCGGTACCCGTGTGGCCACGAACGAAGAGTGGCACTACAAACCACACGATGTCGAGGTGCCAATGCCGTGGCGTATCAATGTGAAATGGCGCATCTCTACTGTTGCGGGTTTTGAGGGCGGCACGCAGATCTTCGTCAATACGCTTTCGCCCTTTGATGTCCACGACCGCGTCACCACGGAACTGGAGCGCTTGCGTGCCGTGGGAACGGTCGCGCCTAGTATCCGTATAGGCCAAGAATGCACGCCTAGGCCGAACGTGCTGCGCTATACCCAAGGTTTGGCCCCGAACGTAGAGAGGTAACGAGACTATGAGCAACATCGCCGACATCTTGGATACGTACCAGGTTGATGCAGCCTGGCAGCGCCGACTCTACGAGGAACTGCACGCTAACCCGGAGCTCTCCATGCACGAGGAGGAGACCTACCAGCGAATCCTGCATGAGTTGAAGCCGCTTGATTGCGAGGTTGTTGCCCCGATTGGCAAGTACGGCATCTGCGCAGTCTTTCGCAACGGTGAAGGCCCGACAGCGCTCTACCGAGCCGACTTTGATGGCCTTCCGGTCACGGAGCGCACCGGCGTACCGTTTGCTTCCCGCAAGGTGGTCACCACTGCGGATGGGCACACGACCGGCACGATGCACGCTTGCGGCCACGACATCCACACCACGGCTCTGCTGAGCTTGTGCCACGTCATGGACAACACGCGCGACCACTGGTCGGGCACGTTTATCGCATTGTTCCAGCCTGGCGAGGAGCTGGCTGCGGGCGCCCAAGACATGGCCGATGGCGGCCTGGCTGAGAAGGTGCCCACCCCGGACGTGGTGTTGGGCCTGCACGTGATGCCTGGTCGCGCTGGCGAGGTCATGTCCAAGCCCGGCCCGCAGTTCGCTGCTTGTGATTCGATCAGGGTGCACATTCCCGGCCGTTCGGCCCACGGTTCGATGCCGCACAACTCGGTGGATCCCACGTTTACTGCCGCGATGATTATCGCTCGTCTGCAGGCGATTGTGGGGCGTGAGGTCAATCCGGCGGATTTCGCGGTGGTCACCGTCGGCAGCATGAGTGCTGGGCGCGCGATCAATATCATTCCAGGGTCGGCGGAGTTGGTGCTCAACTGCCGTTTCTACGACGACAAGGTCAAGGCACGCGTGTATGCCGCCATCGAGCGTGTTGTCCATGCCGAGGTAGCTGCCTCGGGCGCGGAGGGCACGGCTGGCATCGAGTACTTTGCTCACGGCGAACTGTTGGACAACGACGAGGCGGTCTTTTCCGCAGTGCGCGCGAACTTCGATGCGGTGTTCGGTGAGGACTCGGTCACGTCGGATCCGAAGACGGTTTCCGAGGACTTCCCGATCATCGGTCAAACGTTTGGGGCGCCGTACCTCTTCTGGCTCATCGGATGCACCCCGCGCGACGTGTGGGATCGTGCTGTCGCGGAGGATAGGGTTGCCGAGGATGTTCCGGTCAACCATATGCCGAACTTCCTGCCGGATTATGAGCCCACGATTTCTGCTGCCACACGCTCGGCCGCAGTTGCTGTCTTGACCTACCTAGCTGGCTAACTGGCGGTACGCTTGGGCGCCATGACGTTCTCCAAGCAGTCACCCGCATTTGAGCAGACGATCGCAGGCCATGTCCGTGGCTTTGCCGGCAAGTCGCCGCAAGCCGCAACCGTAAAGAAGTTTTGGACCGGCTTGTCGGCCGCTGTCGTTGAGCAGATCGCCGACGATTGGGATGAAACTCGCAACACCTACCGCAAGACTCGTCGCGCTGCGTATTTCTCGGCGGAGTTTTTGCAGGGCCGTGCGCTGCTGAACAATCTGACGAACCTTGGGCTCGTCGATAAGGCTGAGACTGTGGCCCGCGAGTTGGGCCACGAGCTCTCCGACGTGTTGGAGGCAGAACACGACGCGGCACTGGGCAATGGCGGGCTCGGCCGCCTCGCCGCCTGCTTCTTGGATTCGGCAGCGACGCAGGACTATCCGCTGACCGGCTATGGCCTGCTGTACCGCTACGGGTTGTTCCGCCAGGAGTTCGAGGACGGCTTCCAGCGCGAGCACCCGGACCGTTGGAAGGAATCGTTCTACCCGTTTATCGTGCGTCGTGGCTCTGAGCAGCGCATTGTTCATTTCGACGACATGGATGTGCGCGCAATTCCGTACGACATGCCGATCACGGGTTACGGCACGAACAATGTGGGCACACTGCGTCTGTGGGACGCTTCCCCGATCGATGAGTTCGACTATGACGCGTTCAATTCTCAGCGCTTTGCCGACGCGATCCTTGAGCGCGAGGCTGTCCACGACATCACGCGTGTGCTCTACCCGAACGACACCACGTACGCCGGCAAGTTGCTGCGCGTGCGTCAGCAATACTTCTTCGTGTCTGCATCGTTGCAGGAACTTATCGACGACTACCGCGCCGCCCACGGCGACGACCTGCGCAACTTCCATAAGTACAACTCGATCCAGCTCAACGACACACACCCGGTGCTCGGCATTCCTGAGCTGATGCGTTTGCTTATGGACGAGCACGGACTCGGCTGGGACGACGCCTGGGAAGTCACCACCAACACGTTTGCCTACACCAACCATACGGTGCTGCAGGAGGCGCTGGAGACCTGGGAAGAGTCCATCTTCAAGCAGCTCTTCTGGCGCATCTGGGAGATTGTGGAAGAGATTGACCGCCGTTACCGCCTTGATATGGAGGCCCGCGGGGTGGATCCAGAAACGGCGCACCACCACTCCCCGATCCACGACGGTCGCGTCCACATGGCATGGATCGCCTGCTACGCCTCCTATTCGGTCAATGGTGTGGCTGCGCTTCACACGGAGATCATCAAACGCGACACGCTCGGCTTCTGGCACGGGCTGTATCCGGAACGTTTTAACAACAAAACCAACGGTGTGACCCCGCGCCGTTGGCTACGGATGTGCAACCCGCGTTTGTCTGAGTTGCTGGACCGTCTCGCGGGATCGGACGAGTGGGTCACCGACCTGTCCAAGCTGCAGGAACTGCGCCGCTTCGCGGACGACCCGGATATCATGCGCGAGCTGCGCGAGATCAAGGCAGCGAACAAGCGAGACTTCGCCGGATGGATCAACGCCCGCCAGGGTGCGGTGATCGACCCAGACTCGATCTTTGACACCCAGATCAAGCGTCTGCACGAGTACAAGCGCCAGTTGATGAACGCCCTGTACATCCTGGATCTGTACTTCCGCATCACCAAGGATGGCGAGCACAACATCCCGAAGCGCACGTTCATCTTTGGTGCGAAGGCGGCCCCGGGTTACGTCACGGCGAAGGGCATCATCAAGCTCATCAACACCATCGCTGAGCTGGTGAATAATGACCCCGTGGCGTCTCAGTACATCCACGTGGTGTTCGTGGAGAACTACAACGTCTCCCCCGCCGAGCAGATCATCCCGGCAACGGATGTCTCTGAGCAGATTTCCACCGCTGGCAAAGAGGCCTCGGGCACATCGAACATGAAGTTCATGATGAATGGCGCGCTCACGCTGGGCACGATGGACGGGGCGAATGTGGAGATCGTCGATGCCGTCGGCGAGGACAATGCTTACATCTTCGGCGCTCGCGAGGAGGACCTGCCGGAGTTGAAGACGCACTACAACCCGCGCCAGGTTGCGGAGCAGACCCCAGGGCTCATGCGCGCACTCGATGCGCTTGTCGACGGCACCTTGGATGACCGTGGCACCGGAGCCTTCCACGACATTCGCGCATCGCTTCTCGACGACAACGGCTACGGCGAGCGCGACGTCTTCTACGTCTTAGGCGACTTCGCTGATTTCCGTGCGACTCGCGACCGTATGTCCGCTGACTACTACGCCGACCAGGACGAGTGGGCGCGGAAGTGCTGGATCAACATTTGCGAGTCTGGCCGATTCTCCTCCGACCGCACCATCCGCGACTACGCCGACGAGGTCTGGAAGATCAGCCCGACCCCGATCGACTAGTGGCGCACCATGCGTTTGGTGGTGATCTTGTCCCGCTCATGGGTTTTCGACTCACCATCAAACGCAAAGCCTTGCTTGGTGTAGAAGGCCTGGGCGCGGTCGTTGAAGTCTGCCACCCAGAGAAATGCTGGTTCGCCGGGGTGGATGACGGCGTCGAGAAGCTTCGGCGCCACTCCGGTCCCTGCTGCGTCCTCGAGCAGGTACAGGTTGCGAAGTTCGGTGCGCTCGCCTGGGATGCCGTACGCCAACCCGATGATCTTTCCGTCAAACTCCGCGATTGCGACGCGGCCGTTCGGGTTGCGGAAGTACTCGACCCACTGTTGTTCGAGTGCTGCGTGATCGTCGAGGACGTCGTCGTCAATATGCCCCCGGAATGCTTGGGCACGGGAGCGGTAGTGCATGTCGGCAATGGCGATGGCGTCTTGTGCGCTTGCTTGTCGGATGCTGGCGTCCATGCGCGTCAACGCTATACGATTCCGAATCGATGATCCTGCTCATTGACAATTACGATTCATACACGTTCAACCTCGCCCACCTCATCGCCGAGGCTGCCGGCCGCGAACCACTCGTTGTGCCTGCTGGCGAGGGTGCTGACCTTCCACAGCGTGTGCGCGCCGGCGAGTTCAGCCACGTTGTGATCTCCCCCGGGCCAGGTACCCCCGAACGCGAGGAAGACTTTGGTACGTCCCGGCGCGTGATTGAGGCTGCCGCCGATTCCGGGGTCCCGCTGCTGGGCGTGTGTCTGGGACACCAGGGTCTGGCGATGCTCGCAGGGGCCTCCGTCACTCGTGCTCCGGAGCCTCGCCACGGGTTCGTTTCCACAATTACCCATTCCGGTGAGGGCATTTTCGCTGGTATTCCGCAGGGTTTTCAGGTGGTGCGCTACCACTCTCTGCACGTCGAGGAAATCCCCGGCGTCACCGTGCACGCTCGCAGCGAAGACGGCGTCATCCAGGCGCTCAAGGTCGATGGCGCTCCGCATTGGGGTGTGCAGTTCCACCCCGAATCGGTGCTGACTGAGCACGGCGCCGCGATCATGCGTAACTTCCTCGGCGGCTGGCGGTTGCTGCACCGCGAGGTGCCCGGCGCACTCGACTGCCAGCGCGTCTTCAACGCGATCAATCGCGACGGCAACGATGCGTTTTTCCTCGATTCCGCCGACCCCCGCGGGCGTTTCTCCATCCTCGGAGACACCGCGGGCGCCCTGTCGCGCTCGTTTCGCTATTCGCTTGGTAGCGACCCCGATATCCTCCACACCCTCCAACGCGAACTGTCCGCCCCTCTCCACGACGCGCCTGACCTGCCCTTTACCGGCGGTGTCATTGGGTACCTCGGCTACGAGTGCGCGGAGCTTACCCTTCCGATCACGCTGCGCCACCGCTCCCCATACCCGGACGCTTACTTTGTGCGCCCGCAATCGTTCATCGTTTACGACCACGAGGCCGAAATCGCCCACTTGTGTGCACTCGCCGGCGACGGCACGGATGCACTCCTTGACCGCCTCGAGAAGGCCTTGGACGGGGCGGACGGTGCGCGGGGGTCGTCGATTAGCAATGGTTCCTGGAGCAACCCCGACTACCTCGACTGCATCGAGAAAGCACAGGACCTGCTGCGCGCCGGTGAGAGTTACGAGGTCTGCCTGACCGACACCTACACCGCCGAAGCAACCGGCGAGATCTATGCGCCGCTGCGTGAGCACAACCCCGCGCCGTACGCCGCACACCTGATCTTCGACGGCGTGGAGGTCGCCAGCGCCTCACCCGAGCGCTTCCTCACTGTGCGCGGTCGCGAGGTGGAGGCCAAGCCGATCAAGGGCACCATCGCCGCTGATCAGGACCCCGCATTGCTTCACGACGACAAAACCCGCGCCGAAAACCTCATGATCGTCGATCTGCTCCGCAACGACCTTTCCCGCGTCTGCGAACCCGGCAGCGTACAGGTCCCGGGTCTGATGCAGGTGGAGTCGTATGCCACCGTGCACCAACTGGTTTCCACCATCACCGGGCAGCTACGCGAGGGAGCCACTGCCGTCGACGCCATCCGTGCCACCTTCCCGCCCGGTTCCATGACCGGCGCACCGAAACTACGGACGTGCGAAATCATCGACCGGCTGGAAACCTCCCCGCGCGGCGTCTACTCAGGCGCGCTCGGCTACATCGGGTTCGACGGCCAAGCCGACCTGTCGGTGGTCATCCGCACCGCAGTACGCGCCGGCTCCACTGTGACAGTCGGTGCAGGTGGCGCGATCGTACTCGCCTCCGACCCTTCCGCTGAGATCGCCGAGCGCAACCTGAAGCTGTCTCTTATACACATCTCCGAGCCCACGAGACAAGAGGCAATCTCG
>OJKZ01000009.1_pt1 | contig 162060 bp, 115 predicted proteins | sample 1596791 | NCBI WGS metagenome assembly OJKZ01 (sample SAMEA3904677, study PRJEB24821) | metagenome | biome: Builtin; feature: hospital; material: surface | place: USA | collected 2013-06-04 | reverse complement strand
TAATGAGGCAAAGAACTTCAACATTATGTCTAAAATCGCTCTTTTCTTTGTCGACAAAATGAAGGAAAAAAGCGGCAAAAGACTCATCACCCAATTCCGGACCAACGCCACTCTGAAGCCCTCCGAGCTGCTATCCATCAAGCTATGAGCCAATTCCCAAAAACGTCAGCCCTGCACGGGGGTAGAAAAAAGCTGAGGAAGGGCTTCCTTTGTGTAACTTTGCCATATGAGACCTACAGCTGACTTTCTGGAGGAAAGATTTGGAGAGTTCAATCAGACCTTCTTCGGGGACGCCCTACCCCCTATTCCCATCCTGCTGAGCGATGTCAAGAGCTACGCAGGTATGTATGTGCATCGTCGGCGTGCCTCCGGTGTGACCCGTCAGATCAAGATCAATGTCCGGATGGATCTTCCTCGCGAAGTATATGAGGACACGTTGCTCCACGAGATGATCCACTATGCGATCGACCTCTCAGGCAAGCGTGATGATGCGCCCCACGGGACGCTCTTTATGCAGATGATGGAGAGGATCAATAAGGAAGGTGGTCGTCACATAAGCGTCTCCCACCATCTACCGAGAGGGACGACCGATCACATCGATCGCCGTCCTCGCTGGCATATAGTTGCGGTACTAACTACCGCCAAAGGTCCTATGGTCAAGGTGTTGCCTCGGATCGCCCAACGCATCCGACGTTACTACGATGCCGTCATAGAGTCTCCCGAGATAAGTGAGATCCGTTTCTTTATGACCCGAAACCCCTACTTCAATCGCTACCCGGTCTCCGGAGCCTTCACGGCTCACCTGATAGACAGCGATGAACTGGAGCGGGAGCTCTCAGACGCCACACCCATACCGGATGACCTCCGGAGATAAGCCGAGAGCGACTGTGCCGGATCAGTAACTGGTAAACTTCAGCTCCAGTCCGGTCGTCTCTACGAGGCGAAACATCGTATTCATGATATGGATCGCAGTCCCGGCAGCCCCCTTCATCAGATTGTCCATCGAGGAGACGATGAGCAACTTGTCATCCAGCTTGGTGAGGTGGATGAGGGTGTTATTCGTATTCTGCGTGTCCCTCACGTCCGGGTATTCGTCCGTTACGTAGACAAAGGCTGAGGGGTCAAAGAAGTCAGTATACATTTTTTCTGCCTCCTCAGCGGTGAGGGGGGAGTTCATGTATATCGTTGAGTACATTCCCCTATTGAAGCCACCCCGCATAGGGATCATGCTGATCTTCTGATGGAACCCACCCTCCTGAAGGTCAGACAGCGTCCTGTAGATCTCGTCCTGCTGGTGGTGAGAGAAGGGGGAGTAGACGTGCATCTGATCGAAGATCGCCTCGTAGGAGAGCCCTTTGTCCTTCTCCGGACGAGCAAAGGCCTGAGTCTTACCGGAGATGCAGTGGATATGGAGGTCGCTCTGGAGGAGGCCCTCCCGTGCCAGAGGTAGGAGCGGAAGCTCCACGGCCTCGGCAAAAGAGCCGGGGACGGAGACGTACTGTGCATCGACGATCTCATCCTTATAGGCCTCGACCAGACCGTAGACAAAGGTCTTGTCCGCATCGACGGAGTGGCGGTGCTCATGACCGAAGTCGATCACGCGGATACCCTCCGGCATGGGATGACTCTCCAGGAAAGCACGCGACATCCCACTCGGCAGACAGATAAAGAGGACATCAAGCCCCTCGAAGTCCGCCTCATCAGTGAAGCGAAGGGTGCGCATACTGTGGAGATCATGATAGAGCTCCGAGACATTCATCCCGCTGCGCCACGGGGAGTAGATCATCCGGAGATCCACATCGGGGTGCTTGATTACGAGGCTGTACAGCTCCGCAACGGTGTAACCCTCACTGCCTACGATACCTACATTTATCATGCTTTGCTCTCATTATAGATTTTTGCCCTCTGCTCCGCCACGACGGGATCCTGCAGGTAGGTATCGAAGTCTGAGCGCTTATCGATGATGCCATTGGGTCCCAGCTCGATGATGCGATTGGCGACCGTCTGCATAAACTGGTGGTCGTGGCTCGCCATCAGGATATTACCGGGGAAGTTGATCAGTGTATTATTGAATGCCTGTATGCTCTCCAGATCCAGGTGATTGGTAGGAGAGTCGAGGACAAGGACATTGGCATTGGTGAGCATCATCCGTGCGATCATGCAGCGCATCTTCTCACCTCCGCTCAGGACCTTCACCTGCTTCTCCAGCTCCTCTCCGCGGAAGAGCATACGACCGAGGTACCCCTTGAGGTAGACCGCATTGGTGTCCTCAGAGAATTGTGCCAGCCAGTCCACAAGGTTCATCGTGGAGTCGAAGTACTTCCCATTCTCCAGCGGCAGGTAGGCAGAGGTGACCGTCTGCCCCCACTCGTAGTGTCCCTCGAGGGGCTTGCGATTTCCGTTGATGATCTCGAAGAATGCAGTCATCGCCCGAGGATCGTGTGAGAGGAAGACGATCTTGTCCTCCTTCTCCACATTGAAACTAACCCTCGAGAAGAGCAACTCCTCACCCGATCCATCGATCGTCGGAGCCTTTGCAGCCAGATCCTCTACGGTCAGGATCTTATTCCCCACCTCTCGGTCGGGAGTGAAGATGATCCCAGGGTAGCGTCTCGTGGATGGCTTGATCTCCTCGACATTGAGCTTATCCAGCATCTTCTTGCGCGAGGTGGTCTGCTTACTCTTGGCAACGTTAGCGGAGAAGCGACGGATGAATTCCTCCAGCTCCTTCTTCTTCTCCTCCATCTTCTTATTTTGCTGTTGGAGCTGCTTCAGCGCCAGCTGACTGCTCTCGTACCAGAAGTCATAGTTGCCCGGATAGAGAGTCACCTTACCATAGTCAATATCTACGGTGTCGGTGCAGACCGCATTGAGGAAGTGTCGGTCGTGACTGACGATCAGGACGGTATTGTCGATATCCTGGAGGTAGTCCTCCAGCCAAGCCACCGTATCGATATCAAGGTCGTTAGTCGGCTCATCGAGGAGCAGGTTGTCCGGTTTGCCGAAGAGGGCGCGAGCAAGGAGCACCCGCACCTTCTGCTTACCATTAAGGTTGGCCATCAGCTCTCCATGGAGCTCCTCCGGGATGCCGAGTCCACTCAGCAGCTGAGCCGCGTCACTCTCCGCATTCCACCCCTCCATAAGGGCAAACTTCTCCTCTAGATCTGCAGCACGAATGCCGTCAGCGTCAGAGAAATCCTCCTTGGCGTAAAGTGCATCCTTCTCCTCCTTCACCGCCCAGAGGGTACTATGTCCCTGCATGACGGTATCGAGCACCGTCTCATCGTCAAAGGCGAAGTGATCCTGCGATAGTACGGAGAGTCGCTCACTTGGTCCAAAGGTAATGGTGCCTCTCGTGGGTGATAGCTCTCCACTGATCATACGGAGCAGGGTAGACTTCCCTGCTCCATTGGCACCGATGACACCATAGCAATTCCCCGGGAGGAATTTCAGATTAACATCTTTAAAGAGGGTCTTCCCTCCAAATTGTATGGCGAGATCGTTGACTTCAATCATTCCTAATCATCCTAATATTAATGTGGGCGACAAAGGTATCAAAATTTGTCTATTTCATTCAGCCACATATCAGCCGAGGCATCGCTCGGCATACGCCAGCAGCCTCTCGGGGAGAGTGATACTGCTCCCACCTTAGGTCCGTCAGGGCTGCAGTTGCGCTTGAATTGCTGGGAGATGAAGCGCTTCACGAAGATCTTCATCCACTCCTTGAGCTGCTCCTTCGTGTAGTCGTCTCCAAAGGCATTCTGAGCAAGGTAGAGGATCTTAGCAGGAGAGTAAGCGCTGTAGATCATATGGAAGATAAAGAAGTCGTGCACCTCATATGGTCCGATCAGTTCCTCGGTACGCTGAGTAATCCGTCCATCCTCGGGAGAGGTGGAGGTAAGCTCCGGCGAGACCGGCGTGGCCACGATATCGAGCAAGACCTTCCTCAGCTCCGGCGATACATCCGGTTGCCCGGCGAGGTGAGTGACGATCATCTGCACGCTGGTCTTGGGGATCGAAGCATTGACGCCATACATACTCATATGGTCGCCATTGTAGGTACACCAGCCAAGTGCCAGCTCCGAGAGATCTCCGGTACCGATGACGATGCCGCCCTCCATATTTGCCAGATCCATCAGTATCTGAGTCCGCTCGCGTGCCTGGGCATTCTCGTAAGTAGTGTCCTGCGTCTCAGCATCGTGACCGATCAGTCTCAGATGATCCATGGCGGCTGCACTGATAGGTATCTCACGGCTATCGATATCCAGGAGCTCCATTAGCTTGTCCGCATTGGACTTCGTGCGATCGCTCGTTGCCTCGGCAGGCATGGTCACTCCGATGATCTGGCGAGTCGAGAGCCCGAGCACCTTACAGGCATAGCAGCAGACGAGCAGCGCCAGCGTGCTGTCCAGTCCACCACTCACACCGATGACCATCTTTGGATTATTGAGATGACGAAGGCGCTGCATGAGACCGGTCACCTGGATCTTAAATATCTCATCACTCCGCTCCTCAAGGTCCACGGTGCCGGGCATAAAGGGATTGCGCTCCACCGGACGCGTCATCACGTAGTCATCATCCTGCTCGGAGAGATCAAAGGGGACGACCATCAGTTTCTCTGTCGCATACTTCGTAGCCGCAGTGCGGAAGGTACTATTGAGCATCCGCTCAGTCCTGATGCGAGCGATGTCGATATCGCTGACGATCAGCTTCTCACTCAGATCAAAGCGCTCCATCTCCTTCAGGATCGTACCATTCTCTGCGATAAAGCCCTTGCCGGTATAGACTAAGTCTGTAGAGCTCTCACCATGTCCACAGCTACTGTAGACATATCCATTGATCGCCTGAGAGGAGAGCCCGGAGATCAGCGCACGGAGGTAGGAGTTCTTCCCGGCATTCTCATTACTTGCCGAGAGATTAAAGATGATGTGAGCCCCATGGAGCGACAGACGGACACCGGGAGTGATCGGCGCCCACATATCCTCGCAGATCTCCACTCCGATACCGACGTCCTTATGACGGAAGATCAAGTCGTGACCTATAGGCACCTCTTGGTCCCCGATCTCAATAGTCGAGTAGGCGAGCTCATAGGAGCTGGAGAACCAGCGCTTCTCCTGAAACTCCCTATAATTAGGCAGGAAAGTCTTCGGGATGGCACCCAAGATACGCCCTCCCTGTATGCCGACGGCGGCGTTGTAGAGCTTCTCCTCTGCCCTCAGAGGCATACCGACGAAGAAGAGTATGTCAGTATCCGCAGTACGATTGGCGAGCTCAAGCACAGCCTCCTCAGCCTGCTCTAGGAGGAAGGGTTGCAGGAGGAGATCGCCGGCGGTGTATCCGGTGATCGACAACTCTGGGAAGCCAAGGACCTCCACCTTCTGATCCACAGCTCGTCTGACGAGTGCCTCGATCCGATCGATATTGTAGAAGCAATCAGCAACTCGCACGAATGGTGCGGCAGCAGCCACCTTGATGTATCCGTATTTCATAACTTAAAGTAGGTATGTAGAGAGAGAGACCAGACGGTTAAGCTTGGTGAGTGTGGGTCTCTTCTTCGTCAAAGTTACCCCTTTAGTCTCATTTCCCCAAGTCCCCTATAGGGTGAATGACGGAATCCACCAGAGCTGAAGACTTGCCAATGTCATACTTTTTCGTGACCTTTGCACTGCAAAGAACGATATGGTGCCTTAGCAAAGTGGTTATGCACCGGACTGCAAATCCGTTTACGGCGGTTCGAATCCGCCAGGCACCTCTACAAGGAAGGGTCTCTAACGTAAAGTTAGAGACCCTTTTTACGTCGTAAGCCATAATATAAAAGCAATAAAAACAAGTCTCCGGCTCCTGCGTCACAGCCCCATCAATGTTAGCCAAAACTATTACCGGTAATAGTCGCGACTAATACCGATATTAGTTCGATCTAATACCGGTATTAGATTCATGGATCACGTGGTGCAGATAGTCAGTCTGTTATGGAGACCTTCACCCGTCCCCTCAAGTCCACGCTTTGTAGTGTCTTACAGAAGGCAGTCAACTACAAAATGGGTATCTTGTCCCCGTAACACTTAATCAACGCTCATGGATACAGAAACAGACGACAAATGGGGCGACACCCAGCTGACCGCCAGTAACGTGTCCGCAACCCGCCTGCTCAATCGAGCCGACTGGAGCGGATTCTTTGCCAGCAAGGGCTATACCGAGTCCTTCCCGATGGTGATCTACGCTCACGATGAGGCTGATCAGCTTTACTCTGATCTCATCACCGAGGCCGGACTGGCACAGTCTCCTGACCGCCAGCCACGACTTCGAATAGGTGCATTTACTCGATTTGCCGACTTAGAGGACGGTTCCACCGAGGGGGCAGCCTGGCTGGTCCTTGAGGGTCTTGATGGCGTGCAAGAGGAGCTACGACAAGACCTCATCACCCTACTCCTGAGCGGGACTGCGGACTGGCTCCGAGAGAGCTACACTATGGACAAGATCACTCCGCGGATCGACACGACGGAGGCCCTACCCGAGATCCTCGAGACCCTTGATCCGACCGAAAGGGGCACAGACTCCCTTATCTTCAGAGCCACCATCCGTCAGCAATAGCTTACTGCCACCAAAATTAATAAGGGAGCGAAAGAGAAGTCTCTTTCGCTCCCTTATCTTAGTAAGATCAACGGGTCAATACATATAGCCGATGGTCAGGAAGACAGTATGAGACTGACCATAAGGAGTCACATTCTTGTAGTTGTCCGCTGCCATCTCATCCGCATCCTTGATGGGGAAGCCATACTTGTATCCGGCGCCGAAGAAGAGCATATTCCCATACTTTAGAGGGATGCCAAGGTCGCACCGGACGAGTGGTCCAACACTGATCAGGCTGTAGTCGGAGTGAAGGTCTCCGGTAACACATCCACTTAGGGAAGGAATAACATAGACAGACCTCAGATCAAGCGGCACCTGTAGACCCGCAAAAGCATTGAAGCTAAAAAGGGTCACTCGCTTGATGAACTCCTGGGGCACCTCCACTTCATTGCGATCTTTCATCAAGAAGCTCGGATCCTCCGTTATCAGTGCTGTATCATCCACGAGGCAGGGCTGATTGAACCCCACAGACCCGCCATAGGTGAAATACGTACCGAGTGATGAGCGAAGCCCGAGGTAGGAGGCCATCCCAAAGTGTGGGGTTAGGTTTTTAGCCACATCCGCAGTGTAGATAAGCTCGCCCGACAGCGCATCAGTGACCATCTTATGTGGCGGCAGAGCGAGGACTTGACCCCGGTCATCCCTAATGACCAGCTCACCCTTGCGATGAGGATCGTAGTACTTCACTACTTTATCTATGTCCTCAAACTCCCACTTCAGTCCTCTCACATAGCTACAGAGATCCGGATCATCTGCAAGGAATCTGACCACTCCGCCTCTAAACTGAGATCCCTCATAGTTGATCCCGTGTACCAAAGCAACCTTTCTCAGGGGGCCGCCGCGCTTCTCCAAGAATAGCGGGAAGCTGGGCTTTACCACAGCCATACTTCCTCCACCACGTATGATCCGCTGCTCGTTGCCGATGAAGAAGATGTCCCCTTTCTCATCAATCTTATACGAAGAAGCAAGGAGGTAGGCGGTAAGCTCAGGTCCCCTATCTACGAGAGTCATCCATGCGGCATTACTTCGCATAAAGGTGGAGAACTTTTTGTACTCAAAGCGATAGCTTGAGTCCGGTTTCTTGGGGTTGCTAAGCTCGATGCCTTTCAGATCCTCGGACTTGAAGGTGCCGGCGGGATGGTTGAGGGCAAGGTCATCGAAGAGCTTGAGCTCCTTGTCGCCCGACATGGGCATCCTGAGATACCCGGTGTAGGTAGCTCCCTCCTTGGTCTCCAATTGCGCCTTACAGATATCCCTTGGCTCCGAGGTGAAGAGCTTCATCAAGCCGCAGCCTGAGAGAAGCAACATAAGCCCGATCATCAAGATCGGTATGTGACATATATGTTTCATACTCATAATAAATAGGAATGATTATCGGCTATCTATGCAACCCTGTGTCGCAACTCAATAACCACGTTACAAATGTAAAAAAATAATAACACAAAGGGGTGTGTCGAAAACTTGACACACCCCTTTCGTCAAAGACACTATGCCTTAGTCAGGCACAATATTCTAATTACTTCTTTGCAGCGGGTCGTACCTCCTGAAGCTCCATCTCGAATGTAAGCAGCTCGTACGGACCGATCTGATCACCCGAGCCACGCTGACCATAGGCGAGCTCACCTGGGATCCAGAGGGTCACCTTAGAGCCGGCAGGTACCTGCTGGAGTCCCTCGCTGAAGCCCTTGATCACTCCGGTAAGAGGGAATGTCGCTGGCTCACCGCGATCGTAAGAGGAGTCGAAGACGGTACCATCGAGTTTCGTCCCCTTATAGTGAACCACTACAGTATCCTCGGCAGCGGGCTTGATGCCGTCACCAAGCTTGTCGATACGGTACTGCAGACTACTGGGCAGCTCTACGACACCATCCTTAGACTTATTGGCAGCAAGGAAGTCAGCACCAGCCTTCTTATTCTGATCCTCGACGATCTTCTGAGCATTGGCGAAGTACTCCTGCATGTAGTTATTGATGGCGTCCATAGTCAGGGTCGTATCCACCTTGCCGGAGAGACCGGCAATCAGACCATCGATAAACTTCTGCTTATCGAGTGAGTCGCCGGGGATGCGAGCATTGAAGCCCTCCCATGAGTCAATGAGCTGGAAGCCCATGAGGTAGCCATTGGAGTAGGCTGCCTTGGCACTGCCTGAGGTGAGAGCATCGCGGAAGCCCTGGATGAACTGATCCTTCTTGGATGCAGAGTCACCTGGCACCTGATACTGATACTGGTCCCACTGCTCGTGCAGGGGCATGGTCTGTGAGAGACCTAAGAAGTATGCAGCAGAGTCCTGAGGGGTCACCAGCTTAGCGGTCCCCTGACCATTGCCACATCCCGTCATCACTCCCATGGCGGCTACAGTGCCGACGAGGAGGGTTACTACGGTCTTTTTCATGATGATTGTGTGATATTTAATGTGTTGATATTTTTCTTCAATGAGAGGGTGCAGGGATCTTACTTGCCTTCTATACCGAGGAGCTCGATCTCAAAGATGAGAGCCATATAGGGCTCGATCAGCTGACCGGCACCATGACTTCCATATGCATGCTCCTCTGGGATGACCACTCTCCACTTGGAGCCAACGGGCATCATCGGGAGCACCTCCTGCCATCCCTGGATCACTCCATTGACGGGAAAGGTCGCAGGCTCACCACGACGGACAGAGCTGTCGAAGATCTGACCATCGATACGAGTCCCCTCGTAGTGGCACTTGACTGTGTCGCTGGAGGATGGCTTGGGACCTTTGCCCTCAACCAGAACCTCATACTGTACTCCGGATGGGAGCGTTACGACGCCCTCACGTGCACCATTTTCCTCCAGGTAAGTCTGGCCGGCTGCCTTATTGTCGTGGAAGCGCTCTTGCTGCTGCTTAGTGAAGTATGTCTTCAGTACCTCCTCTGCCTCCTCGTAGGTAATCTCCGGCTCTGCATCCTCGAGGACGCAGGTGAGCCCGCGCACAAAATCAGCAACAGTGAGATCCTTGATACCACTGCTGGCCAGATTATTACCGAGACTCAGCCCGAGGGAGTAACTTACTTTATCCATAAGATGATTGATATAAATGTCTTGTCACGTCAAAATCGCCACAAAGGTAACAAAAAAGGCAACACCCTCTCTGATTCACCTTTTTTCCTTATGCTCTGAAGGACCTGACTTTGGACAAAAAAGACCTCTGATCCCGTTTCAACTAGGATCTGAGGTCTTTTTTGCTCCTCACGATGGAGGATTAGGTCAGTATTACTTCTGCAACTCTGCGAAGCAGTAGCTGTAAGCGAAGGAAGCACTCTTGTCGATGATCGGGCACATCACCACATCGTCCTCGATGAAGGGCACCTCCTGGCGGAAAGCCTGGAAGAGCTTCTGCAGCCTCGGTGAGGTCTTATCCTGATTGCCCTCAAGCTGAAGAGCTTGAGCAGCATTCAGCAGCTCGATACCGAGGATGGCGTAGAGGTTGTCCAAGAGAGGAAGCATCTTCGTGGCAGCATTGGCTCCCATGGAGACGTGGTCCTCCTGACCATTGGAGCTGACGATGCTGTCGGACGAGGCAGCATAGCAGTACATCTTATTGCGGCTGACCATGGCGGCAGCAGCGTACTGCGGGATCATAAAGCCGGAATTGAGACCGGGATTGGCCACTAGGAACTCGGGCAGACCCTTTAGCCCAAGGATCAACTGGGCGGTACGACGCTCCGATATATTGCCAAGCTCTGCCATAGCGACTGCCAGGAAGTCCATCACGAGGGCGATGGGCTGACCGTGGAAGTTACCACCGCTGACGATCAGGTCGTCATCAGGGAAGATCGTGGGGTTGTCGGTGACGGAGTTGATCTCACGCGTGATCACCTCAGAGACGTAGGTAAAGGAGTCCCACGAAGCACCGTGTACTTGGGGGATGCAGCGGAAGGAGTAAGGATCCTGCACTTGCGGCTTCGCCTTCTGCTGAAGGGCGCTCTCCTCAAGGAGCGTACGCATCTGACGAGACACCTCAGACTGTCCGGGATGAGGACGAACCTCATGGAGCTGAGGAATGAAAGGAGCCTGCAGTCCGTCAAAGGCCTCTAGCGAGACGGCCCCGATCGCTGTGGCAGCATAGAGAGCGCGACGACACATAATGAGTGCATAAACGGCGTGGGAGCTCATGAACTGAGTACCATTGAGCAGCGCCAGACCCTCCTTGCTCTTGAGGGTAATGGTCTTGATGCCTGCGTCCTCAAACGCCTTGTGTGAGCAGACCTTCTCACCCTTGTAGTACACCTCGCCCTCGCCGATCAGCGGGAGGAAGAGCTTGGCGAGAGGTGCCAAGTCGCCCGAGGCACCGAGGGAGCCTTTATCGTAGACGATCGGAGTGATGTCGTGATTGAGCATATCGATGATGCACTGGACCGTAGCCACCTGGACGCCACTATTACCCAGCGAGAGGGCGTGCGCCTTGAGGAGCAGCATGATCTTCACGATCGGTAGCGGCACCTCCTCGCCGTAGCTGCAGGAGTGACTCTTTACGAGATTCTCCTGCAGAGCGGTCAGGTCATCAGACGGGATGCTGATGTTGCAGAGCGATCCAAAGCCCGTGGTGATCCCGTAGAGGGGACGGCCGGCGGTCTTCACTTTCTCATCCAGATAGTCACGGCACTTCTGGATACGCTGCTTAGCGACGTCGGAGAGTTTATACTCGACGGACTCTGCAGTGATGAGTCGCTCGATCTCCTCGATGGTGATGTCCTTCTCACCGACTGAGTAGGTGATATGCTCCTTGGTGCAGTAGGGGACTGATTTTAGTTTCATATAGTTGTAGTGTGGTTAGAGATTCTGATAGACGTGAGCAAGGATCTTCTGCTCAGACTCATTGACCTTTCGCTCAAGCTCAGCAGCGCGGTCGGCATGCTCTTTGACGAAAGTCTCATCCTTGATGGATCCGAGGTTGATGCGGACGTTGAGGAGTGCGCCGATCACCGCATAGCGGCAAGCCATCATAGCGCAGCAGGCGTCCGTGATCGAATTTTGGTTTCCCTTCATGATCACCTTCTCGATCAGGGGCATCAGCTCAGCAGCCTTCTCGGCCACCCTCATCGGCACGTCTGCTGCGATCTTAGTGCCTCGCTGGATCTCTGCGGAGCGGGCTTTCTTCTCCTCCTCCGTTTCCTTGGGCCACTTGAAAGCCGCAAAGACGACGTTGAAGGCATCGCTGTCCTTGTCGACAGCCTCGAGCAGCTCCTTCTGTATCTCAGAGACACGAGAGACGATCTCGCGCATCTCATCCTCGACATCGGCATACTTCTTCTTGCCGATGGTGAGGTTGCCCACCATAGAGGTGAGAGCAGCAGCGATGGCGCCATTAAGGGCGGAGACGCTACCACCACCGGGGGCGGGAGAGTCACTTGCCAGCTCATCGATGAAGCCGGCGACGGTCATATCTATTAGTTTCATTATAAATGTAGTCGATTAGTTGTGGTAGGGGATCCCACCCTTGACGGTGGTCTCCACGATATTCATCCCGAAGTGATAGGATAGGAACTTGTATGAGGGATAGCGTAAGATCACTACATCTCCTGCCTTGCCCTCCTCGATCGATCCGATCTCATCCTGCAGGCCAAGTGCGGTCGCAGCATTGATAGTTAGGGCGGTAACTGCCTCCTCGACACTCATATGCATGTAGATGGTTGAGAGAGCGATCATCAGCGGGATCGAGCAGGAGAAGCAGCTGCCGGGATTAAGGTCTGAAGCGAGGGCAACAGCACAGCCGGCATCGATCATCTTACGCGCAGGAGCATAGTCGTCCATTAGGGAGAAAGCAGTCAGCGGCAGAAGCGTAGACACGGTCTGACTCTTCGCCATCTTGTCGATGTCCTTATCTGAGATCTTCAGTAGGTGATCGGCAGAGAGGCAGCCGAGATCAGCTGCCAAGCCAGCACCTCCGAGGGGATAGATCTCGTCGGCATGCATCTTCGTGGCAAAGCCCATGTCCTGAGCCGCAGACAGCAGACGACGGGACTGCTCGAGGTCAAAGACATTCTTCTCAGTGAAGATGTCAACATTGCGAGCCAGTCCCCTCTCCTTCACGATCGGAAGCATTTCTCGTATGATGAAGTCGATATACCCGTCCGGGTCACCCTCATACTCAGGAGCAATGTCGTGAGCTCCGAGATAGGTGCTGACGACATCGATCGGCTGCATCTCATCCAGCCTCTTAGCCACCTCGAGCTGACGCAGCTCTGTCTCCTTATCGAGACCATAGCCACTCTTGGCCTCCATCGTGGTGACACCCATACGGAGCATGGAGCGAAGGTGAAGCAGTGCCGCCTCGGTCAACTCCTCTGCGGAAGCCTCTCGAGTGGCAGTCGTGGTGGCTGCAATGCCACCCCCCTTCTCCATAATGCTCATGTAGCTCTCGCCGGCGAGACGCCACTGAAACTCATCCTCACGGAAGCCGCCGAAGACCAAGTGGGTATGTGAGTCCACAAATCCCGGCAGGACACAGTGGCCCTCAGCATCGATCCGCTCAACCTCTGGCTCCACCTGAGGGCAGTCGGCAGCGGGTCCCGCATAGACGATCTTATCATCACGGATCAGCACCGAGGCCGGTCCGGATAGCACCCGGATGTCTCTCATCGCCTCCCTTCCCCTCCGGGTAGAGCCGGCGACAGTAACAAGCTCGCCGATGTTTTCGATAAGGAGATCTCCCTTCCTCTTATTGTTCTCCATCATCGGCTTACTTTCCTTGCTGCTTAGCGAGCTTATACTCCAGCACCTGATCCATCTGGAAGTTCTCCACCTGGAGGAAGTCTACAGCCTGCTTTGCCATATCCTCAATGCTCATCTCGCCCTCAGCGATCTCCTCCTTGCGGAGGTAGTAAGCGAGAGTCTCTCGGAGCGCCTCCTCGGGGATCATCCCGATGATCTCAGAGCCGACGATCTTGGCTCCATAGCGCTGAGCCTCCATACGGACCATCTCATGAGCGCGGTAGATGGCAGTCTTCTTATAGTTCGTCAGGTTCATCGACACCTGCGACTGATGACGCTCAGTCAGGTCGACACCCATACCCTTACAGAAACGGAGTCCTCCACCGATGTGGCGGACACGCTTGGCGATGGCGGTAGCATGATCTACGTTAGGGTCGTCGAGGTTGACATTATAGGCAACGAGGAACATACGAGCACCCACAGCAACGACGCCGGCGGTGGGGTGAATGTCAGAGGGACCAAAGTCAGGGTGCCACTCAGGCTCATGGATCTTCTCCTTCATGCCCTCAAACTGTCCCTTACGGATCTTAGCAAGATTCTGCCGCTCAGGAGCAGTGGCGGAGTCCTCATAGAGGAATACAGGGATGCCGATCTCCTCACCAATGATCTTACCGACCTCCTTAGAGAGCTCGATAGCCTCCTCCTGAGTCACGCCCTTGACAGGGACAAAGGGGATCACATCGACAGCTCCCATACGGGGGTGCTGACCAGTGTGGTGATTGAGGTCGATCTTCTTGACTGCGATCTTGACAGCCTCGATGACTGAGGTCTTGAGTGCCTCGGGCTCACCGACAAGCGTCACGACCATACGATTGTGATCCTCATCATGACTCCAGTCGAGGAGGGTCATCCCCTCAGTGTGCTTGAAGGGCTCGAGGATGGCCTCCATCACCTCCATATTGCGTCCCTCACTAAAGTTGGGGACACACTCCATTATCTTTTTCATTGTAAGTATATAGCTTGTTCTTAATTGTTTCTTTGTAAAAGGTGGACCCTCACTTAACCAGGTCGTTGATGAGCTGATCATCCACCAGCTCGGGCATCGTAATGTGGTAGTAGTCGGAGTGGGTCTCATTGAACTCCTTCGCCGTGCTCATCGCATTGTCATTACGTGCCCAAGAGCGACGAGCCACGCCATTGATCACATCCCAGGTCATGGCTGACTTGATGATCTGATCGGTCTGCTCGGAGCCATCGAGGAGGAGGCTAAAGCCACCATTGACCGACTTACCGATGCCGACACCACCACCGTTGTGGAGAGTCACCATACTCATACCGCGAGCGCAGTTGCCGGCAAAGCAATTGACCGCCATGTCCGCCATGACGTTACTACCGTCGTAGATATTGGAGGTCTCTCGGAAGGGCGAGTCGGTACCACTCACGTCGTGGTGGTCGCGGCCCAGCATAACGGGCCCGATCTTACCCTCACGGACCATCTCATTGAACTTAAGGGCGATCCGTACCCTACCCTCGCAGTCCTGGTAGAGGATACGTGCCTGCGTACCGACGACGAGAGCATTCTTCTCCGCATCACGGATCCAGACATAATTGTCTCTATCCTGGTAGCGTCTGGTGGGATCGATGCACTCCATGGCGGCATGGTCGGTGGCTCTCAGATCCTCCGGCTTGCCACTCAGGCAGACCCAGCGGAAGGGACCGTAACCAAAGTCGAAGAGCAGCGGACCCATGATGTCCTCCACGTAGGATGGCCAGATGAAGCCCTCCTTGTCATCGACACCATTCTTGGAGATCTCCTTGACTCCGGCATCAAAGACTGCCTTCATGAAGGAGTTACCGTAGTCGAAGAAGTAGGTTCCTCTCGATACGAGCGTCTTGATAGCCTCGAAGTGGCGCTTCAGCGTAAGGTCAACAGCGCGCTTAAATTCCTCCCGATCCTTCTCGAGCATTTCGGTACGCTTGTCGAAGTCAAGTGTTACCGGGCAGTAGCCACCGATATAGACTGCGTGGCAGCTGGTCTGGTCGGAGAGGAGGTCGATGTGGATATTCTTCACTACCGCATACTCCAGCAGATCGACGATGTTGCCGTGGTAGGCGATAGAAGTGGGCTTCTTGCTCTTCATGCCCTCGGCGGCCATCTCGAAGGCCTCCTCCTTGGTCTCCGCTACCATCTGTACCCAGCCCTGCTCGAGGCGCTGTCCGATACGTGAGGCATCAACCTCCGCCACGATAGAGACGGCACCGGCGATGTCAGCCGCCTTGGGCTGGGCGCCACTCATACCTCCAAGACCGGAGGAGACGAAAAGGCGACCGGCGAGGTCTCCATCCTCAGGGATACCGAGCTTCAGACGACCGGCATTGAGGAGGGTATTGAAGGTGCCGTGTACGATCCCCTGCGGGCCGATGTACATCCAGCCTCCGGCAGTCATCTGACCATAATTGGCGACACCCATCTCGGCTGCCACCTCCCAGTCGTCCTGATTATTGTACTCGCCGATCATCATCGAGCTGGTCTCGATGACGCGGGGAGCGTCCTCGCGGCTCTCAAAGACTCCCAGCGGGTGACCACTATGGAGCACGAGGGTCTGACGCTTGGTCAGGTTTCGGAGATAGTACATGACGATGCGGTACTGCATCCAGTTCTGGAAGACCTGACCCATCTCGCCGTAGGTTACGAGCTCGTAGGGATATAGCGCGATGTCGAAGCACAGGTTGTTGTCGATCATCACCTGAAGTCCCTTGCCGGCTAGACACTTGCCCTCGTAGTCGTTGATCGGCTTAGCGGAGAGGTTACCGGTCGGGCGGAAGCGATAGCCATAGATACGACCTCTCTCCTCGAGCTCCTTCAGGAACTCAGGTGCAAGCTCCGCATGGAACTTCCGCGGGATGTAGCGGAGGGCATTTCGCAGTGCCACTTCTTTCTGGTGCTTCGTCAGCCGACAGCCTCTGTCTGGCGCTCGACGGATACCGGACTCAAACTTCGGGTAGACAGGCAGCTTTCCACCGGGGAAGAGCGCCTCTTCAAACATATTGTTATCCATTAGATTGATAAGGAATGGTGGTATATAATTGTCTTTCTGACGGTCCAAATATAAGCATATTTTCTCGGTTCCGGCACCCTTTACTGCTGTTTTATCAGCGCTAACGCGTTTTATGAGCAAGTAAGGACTGCGACCAAGGAGGCTCTCCCCATCCGAGGTATTTCTATTACCGGTATTAGTCGCGACTAATACCGGTAATAGTGTTCACTAATATCGGTAATAGTTTTCTCTAATACCGATATTAGATTTCAGCTAGATAATGGGGGTATCTCACACCACTGCCATACCTGTTATAGGCCTCTCTATTACCCTACGATCAACTCGCCCTACCCCCTTCGACGGTTCGTAAGCTTCGGGACAGTACACTTTGAGAGTAGGGAAAAAGTCCGTACCTTTGCAGTGTCAAGCCGACAGATACGGGCAAGTCCTACACGGCCAGCTCCCCACGAATCCCCCCAGGGCTTGATCGCAGCAAGGGTAGTGGGTTGTAGCGGCGCGATGTAGACAGCTTGCCCACCTGCCTTCTTAGCTCAGTTGGTAGAGCTTCTGATTTGTAATCAGATGGTCGTAGGTTCGAGTCCTATAGAAGGCTCCCGTTAGGAAGCGACTGTAAGTACGATAGATCGTCACTTACAGTCGCTTTTTTTCTTTCCTCACTTTCGGTAAGTTTGCCTCGAGAGTTACACACTCACTCCTGCGACAGTTTTAGGACATTCACCACCTCTACACCAGATGGATCACTCACCCGCCATAATGCGCCCTTCCGCTATGATGGGGCTCTTTCTCACTTTACTTCTCCTACCCACAGTCTATGCACAGACCAGCTCCGGAGAGATCAAGGGGCGAGTCTACGACGAAGAGCAAAAGGAGTGGATGACCGCTGCGAGTGTGAGGCTGCTGAGTGCCTCTGACTCGACGCTGGTGCAAGGAGTGATGACGGATAAGCAGGGTCACTTCAGGCTCAGCGTCTCCACTCCCGGCAGCTACTTAGTCGACATCAGCTTCATCGGCTACACGCCGTACAGCAAGGCGGTATCCATAGACAAGAGCACCAAGATCGACCTTGGGAAGATCAAGCTCTCACCCACCTCCACGGCACTGAGCGAGCTGAAGGTCGTGGGGCAGTCGAGTCCTGTGACGATCAAGAAGGACACGGTTCAGTTCAGTGCCGGTGCCTTCAAGGTTCGTCCCGGAGCCTCGGTGGAGGAGCTATTGCGCCGGATCCCCGGGATCGAGGTGGACGCCGAGGGCAACATCACATATAATGGGGAGTCCATCGAGCGGGTGGAGCTGGACGGCAGGGACTTCTTCTCCTCCGATCCGACCATGGCAACGAAGAACCTTCCCGCTGATCTGATCAAGAACGTGCAGGTAGTCGACAAGAAGTCCGAGCAGACCCGACTTACCGGAATGGACGACGGAGAGAAGACGAAAATACTTAATCTGAATGTCAAGGAGGAACTGAAGAAAGGTCTCCTCGGCAACCTCAAAGCCGGCTACGGAACCAAAGACCGCTACAGGGTAGACCTAATGGGGTCGGGATTCAGGGGAGACGAGCGCGTCACTCTCCTCGCCAATCTCAACAACACAGATGGCGTACGACGCGGAAGAGGGGACAGAAAGCGTCGCTCAGTGGGAGCCAACTATGACAATAAAATAAGTGACAAGCTCAACGTCACGGCTGAGCTCTCTTACCGGGAAAATGACAACACCCTCTCTAGCCGAATGACTCGGGAAAACCTCCTCGGAAACGCCACTCACACGACCACTGATCGCAACACCTCCTCCGAGGGAAACCTCTCTCGCCAAGGCTCTATGAACGGTCGTCTGGAGTGGACACCGTCAGACAAGACCGCGCTTTTCTTTATGCCGGATATCAGTATCGGTCGTAGTCGATCCCACTCGCTGTCCCAGTACAGCACAGAGGCCAGGGAGGGCGAGACGATCAATTCAGGCTCCTCCGAGAGTGAGGAGAAGAGCAGCAACGATGGAGCAGGAGGCTATCTCCACTTCCGCCATACCTTTAATGACGAGGGGCGAAATATCTACGTCAGAGTCTTTGGGAGGCACGAGTCGGGCGACAGCGACGGGACACTGAAGAGCGTCACCTCCTTTACCAAAGGCAGCCGTAAGGAGATCCTTGACCAGCTGACAAGCTCCCACAACGAGAGTAACCGAGGGGGCGTCTCCGTCTCTTACCTGGAGCCTATCAGCAAGTACTGGTCACTCCAGGGTAGCTACAGCCTCGACGGAGAGCAGAGGACAAGTGATCGTCTCGCCTATAGGGCTGACGCAGATGGCGAGTACACCATACTGGACAAGCGGTACTCCAGAGGGTCCAGTAATCGTTATCTCAATCACCGGATAGGTGCCATGGCTCGATACCGGCCGAGACCCATGAGCAGTATCTCTCTCGGAGTCGATGCACTGCCCACCTATACGCACACCATCACCACGGACGGCGAGGAGGTGACCTACGATCACGAGCGTAGTATCGTCAATTATGCCCCCTCCCTCATGGTCGACCTTCGGAATGATAAAGGACTACAGTACATGATGCACTACAGGGGGAGCACCAGCCAGCCCTCTATGGAGCAGCTGAGCCCCGTCACCATACAGACCTCACCACTCTCTCAGACGACTGGTAATCCAGACCTGCTTCCCTCGTTTAGGCATATGATTTTTATGCGCGGATCGATGGGAAGTCGCGAGAAGCGTCAGAATCTGCAGATATTTGGTTACTTGGGTACTGTGAATAATGCGATCATCAACCGCCGCGAGTTAGACCGAGAGACCGGTATCAGCCGGACCACTTACGAGAACGTTAATGGCGTCTACTCCTTCAGTGCAGGCGGGTCGCTGAGCCTACCCTTGGCCAAGAGCCTGACCTCCTTCACCAACGGTCGCTTCGGGGGGAATAGAGGCAAGGGGTATGTGAATGGGGAGCTGAATACCTCACTCAGCAGTACCGTCAATCTCTCCGAGAGGATTACCTGGTCGGGAGAGTATCTGCAGTCTACGGTGGGCTTCTCAGGGGACTACAACCACCTGACGAATACGGTGTCCCGCCAGAGTGATCGAAAGACTCTCGACTACAGACTCTTTTGCGAAGCCACCTGGACGCCTCCCTTCGGTCTCAGCCTCTCCCATCGTCTCTCCTACAGAGATGCCAGGGGGTATCACGACGATGTGAAGCGAAATCTCTGGATATGGGACCTCAGCCTGGGCTACTCCTTTCTCAAGGATCGGAGGGGGACCCTGGAGCTGGAGGCAGTGGATCTGCTGGGGCAGCGGAGTACCTTTCGCCGGACATCGACCGCACAGTCCATCACCGATATGCTCTACGAGGGTGTCACATCGTATGTTATGCTGACCTTTACTTATAAGTTCAATTCCCTCCCCACTGTGGACAACTCTTCCGACCGCTCCTACAGATCGAGGTATCGATCTCAGCACTATCATATGATGTAAGAATGGGGTCCTGCTTTTATAGTGGGCTACAAAAGCGTTACCTTTGCAGATAAGTGTACCAGACAGATGGTTCCAATACACTTGAACTCTAATTAGTTAAGAACTCATCATCAGAAAAGACATGGAGAGACAATATAGTGAGCAGGAGCTCCTGCGCCGTGATAGCTTACAGAAGTTGCGTGACCTGGGGATCAACCCCTACCCCGCTGAGGAGTATGTGGTGGATGCCACCTCGCAGGATATCAAGGACCATTTCTCGGATGATGAGGAGCAGCCTCGACAGGTCAGGATAGCCGGGCGACTCATGTCCCGACGGATCATGGGCAAGGCCTCCTTTGCTGAGATCCAGGACAGCGAGGGCAGGATCCAGCTTTACATTACCCGCGACGACATAGCCCCTGAGGAGGACAAGACGCTCTATAATGTGGTCTTCAAGAAACTCTTAGACATTGGCGATATCATCGGGGTGGAGGGCTTTGTCTTCCGCACCAAGATGGGGGAGATCAGTGTCCATGTGCAGAAGCTTACGCTGCTCTCCAAGTCACTTCGTCCTCTCCCGGTCGTGAAGGTGAAGGATGGGGAGACTTATGATGCCTTTACCGATCCGGAGCAGCGCTACCGCATGCGCTATGTAGACCTGATCGTGAATCCGCAGAATAGAGACATATTCATCAAGCGGACTAAGATGTACACTGCCTTTAGGGACTTCTTCAATAGTCGAGGTTTCTTAGAGGTGGAGACACCCATTCTGCAGACGATTCCCGGCGGGGCATCGGCTCGTCCTTTCATCACCCATCACAACGCTCTCGACATTCCTCTCTACCTGAGGATAGCGGATGAGCTCTTCCTCAAGAGACTGATCGTCGGCGGGTACGATGCGGTGTACGAGTTTGGGAAGAACTTCCGCAACGAGGGGATGGACCGTACACACAACCCCGAGTTTACCGGGATGGAGGTCTATGTCGCCTACAAGGACTACAACTGGATGATGGAGATGACCGAGCAGCTGCTCGAGTACACCGCACTCCAGGTGAATGGGAAGACGACCGTGGAGCTGGATGGCAAGACCATCGACCTCAAGGCTCCCTATCGGCGACTCACCATGACCGATGCCATCAAGGAGTATGGAGACTACGACATTACCGGCAAGTCTGAGGATGAGCTGAGAGCCAAGTGCAAGGAGCTTGGGATTGAGGTAGACGACTCCTTCGGTAAGGGCAAGCTGATCGATGAGCTCTTTGGCGAGATCTGCGAGGAACACCTGATCCAGCCCACCTTCATTACCGACTACCCTGTGGAGATGTCTCCTCTGACAAAGATGCACCGCACCAAGCCCGGGCTTACGGAGCGCTTTGAGCTTATGATCAATGGCAGCGAGCTTGCCAATGCCTACACTGAGCTCAACGACCCGATCGACCAGCTGGAGCGCTTTGAGGATCAGCTGAGGCTGTCCGAGAAGGGAGACGACGAGGCGATGTTTATCGACCAAGACTTTGTCCGAGCCCTGGAGTATGGTATGCCCCCGACGAGTGGTCTCGGGATCGGGATGGATCGCTTGGCGATGCTGCTGACAGAGCAGGATACCATCCAGGAAGTGCTGCTCTTCCCAACGATGAAGCCTATCTCCCAGCCTAAGGAAGAGGCGGAGGGAGCCGACTCTGATAGCGAGTGAGTATGAAGGAGACACCCTCTAAGAGTGCGACAGACCCTAAGTCTTCTGCCACACCGGAGACGAAGATCGGGCTTATCGGTAGCGGGAGCTGGGCTACGGCGTTAGCCAAGATCTTGCACGAGACCGGTCAGGAGTTTAATTGGTACTTCAGGTTCCGCAGCCAGATCCGGGCTTTCAAAAAGCAGGGGCACAACCCCAATTACCTCACTTCGGTCAGCTTCGACACCTCCAAGATCCACTTCTACAGCGACCTCACAAAGCTGGTCGAGGAGAGCGATACCCTACTCCTCTGCACCCCGTCACCCTACCTCAAGGGTATACTTCAGAAAGTGGAGCCGGAGAAGTACAAGGGGAAGGTCTTCCTCAATGCCGTCAAGGGGATCATCCCCGATAGCTATCAGCTGGTATCAGACTTCCTGTCCAGCGAATTTGGCATACCGATGTCCCAGATCGCCGTCATCTCCGGTCCCACCCACGCTGAGGAGGTGGCGATAGATCGGACCAGCTACCTAACGATCGGCTGCGAGGACAAAGAGACGGCGCTACGACTGGCACCGCTGTTTCTCGCACCCTATGTCCATACGGTGATCAGTACCGACGTAAGGGGGATCGAGTACAGCAGCGTGCTGAAGAATGTCTACGCCATCGCTTCCGGTATTACCCAAGGGATGAAGCTGGGAGACAACTTCATGGCGGTACTTATCTGCAACGCCACCGGGGAGATCAAGCGCTTTATCCGCACCGCCACCGAGAGTCGACCGCAGGTCTATGACTCTGCCTACTTAGGAGACCTCTTAGTGACAGCTTACTCCCGATACAGCCGCAACAGAACCTTCGGCAACTACTTAGGTAAGGGCTATGGAGTCTATGAGGCGCAGCTTGAGATGGAGATGATCGCAGAGGGCTTTTACGGCGCTAAGTGCATCCACGAGGTGAATAAGCGGTATGGCGTAGAGATACCGATTGCAGATGCGGTCTACGACATACTCTATGAACACGTCAAGCCGGAGCAGGCATTTAAGAACCTAAAGCCGCTCCTAAAGTGAGCCGAGGGCCGAGACAGGAGTACTATGTCGCACCATACCTCTGAGTCGAGGACTCCTTTTCCCCACATCTCAACGCTAATCCCGGAGCTGTGGGACTGTCTCACAGACCGAGAGAGGGAGATTTTTATCCTACGGAGCAGGGTGTACACCTGTGAGGAGGGGGAGTGCATCTATCCCCATGCTCCTACAGCACGGGGCGAAGAGAGGAGCGTCATCACGTTGGTTGATGGGCAGGCACTGACCTACTATCTCTACAATGGCGAAGTACCGATCCACTTTACCGGAAAGGAGATGCTGGGTCTTGCGCGCCTACTCACCGGCATGGAGGACTGGTACACCTGCAAGGCGCTCACGAAGTGCCTCGTCCTCTCCCTCCCTGCAGAGATCGTGGAGATGGTGATAGACAATAACGCAAGAGCCTCCAAGCTGCTCCTGACGCGAGCTCTAAGGGCTCTGCACACTAAGGATATGCGTCTGATCGTGCTCAATACTCGTCGTATGCCGGGGAGGATGGCCTCGACGCTGCTCTATCTGGATCAGCTATTTGGCAGAGAGGGGGACGGACAGACGCTCCGTGTGAGACTGACAAGATGCGTGCTAGGCGGTCTGAGCAACATGACCACCAGCAATGCCACCCGAGTCCTACGATCCTTAGAGGATGATGGGATGATCGCACTACAGGGAAAGGAGATACAGATACTTAAGGAGACCGCCCTGGTAGATGTTAGTCGTCACGGATGAACGACAAGACACTGGATGGATGAAGAGAGAAGAGAAAAGAATCAATATGGAGAATGCCGATATCCTCGGCACTGCTCCTATCAGAAAACTTTTACAATTTTACGCCTGGCCCTCTGTCATCGGGGCTGTCGTCAATACTCTATACAATGTAGTCGACCGGATATATATTGCACAAGGGGTCAATAGCCTAGCCCTGTCTGGACTGTCGGTCACCATGCCCGTGATGGGTGTAACACAGGCTGTCGGTACCCTTGTCGGTATGGGTGCCGCCTCGAGGATCTCCATACTGCTTGGGCAGCAGAGGAGAGAGGAGGGGGAGAAAATGCTAGGTAGTGCCTTCCTCCTATCTCTCACGATCAGCAGTCTCGTGATCGTCTTGCTGATGATCTTTGCGCGCCCGCTTCTGATGCAGTTTGGTGCCTCTGAGGCTTCCCTGCCCTATGCCCTCGACTATCTGAATATTGTCCTGCCGGGTAACATCTTTGCTAACATCACCTACTCCTATAATGCGGTGATGAGAGCAACCGGTTACCCCAAGAAGGCAATGAAGACAATGCTCATCGGTGCTGTGCTCAACTTTGTACTCGACCCAGTGTTCCTATTCGTATTCCATATGGGGATAGCGGGCGTTGCTCTCGCCACCGTGATCAGTATGTTTGTCGGTATGATCTGGGTGCTCCACCACTTTACCCGACCGGATACCAATGTCAAGCTTAAGGTGAGAAACTTCAAGTTCAACTGGGGCTACACCCTTGCGATCGTCTCTATCGGTGTGGCACCCTTTGTGACTCACCTGATGGCGAGCATCGTCAATATCTATAAGAATCGACTGCTCTACGACTACGGGATGACCTCCCCGATAGACTTCTACAGCGGTGACCTGGCGGTAGCTGCCAATGGAGTGATCCAAAGCGTGGCGATGCTGACGCTGATGTTTATGTTCGGTATCTCGCAGGCGACTCAGCCTATCCTTGGTTACAACTATGGGGCAGGAAATCTCGGACGAGTCCGAGACACCTTTAGGATAGCGCGGAAGATGAATTTCCTCATCGGTGTCATTGGTGCCTCCATTACCCTGATATGGCCCGGGATCGTGGCTCGAGCATTCACGTCAGATCCTCAGCTGATCGCAGTCTGTGAGATGGGACTAAGGATCGAGCTGGCAGCTATGTGGGCGGTCGGCATCCAGGTGACGGGAGTCCAGTTCTTCCAGAGTCTCGGCAAGGCAGCTCGTGCTCTTCTGCTGAGCTTCTCTCGGCAGCTGATCTTCCTCGTGCCTGCACTTGCTATCCTTCCCCGTGTCATGGGTCTTGCTGGAGTCTGGACCGCACTACCGGTGGCGGATGTACTCTCGATGATCCTATGTATGACGATGACCTCAGCCTACTTCCGCAAGCTAGCTCACCCCTATAATCGGTCTAAGCAGCGCACCTGAGTATGCGGTACATTTTCTTTGTCCTCGTACAGATCGCAGTGGGCTATGCCCTCAGCCGCTATGCCGGACGAAGAGTCCACAGAGATCAACTGCTCAGCAAAGTGCTAATGTGGTGCATCATAGCCCTTCCGATCTTCTCCATCGGTATTATCCTGACCACATCCCTCCAAGGTGACAGAGCACCCGAGCTGGTGACAGACCTACTCATTGCAGAGATCTACTTTACCGCACTCTTCATCCCCTTTGACAGCGCCACCAAATGTCGCTATGGTCGCGTGACCGCCCTACTCTGCCTATCGCTGATCCTGCCGGTGATGATCGCAGGGAGAAGAAATGTAAAGGAGCCAATCACTACCCACTATCGCATCGTACTGCCTGACGAGAAACCCTCAGACAGCGTCCGAATAGCACTCGTGACTGACATTCACTTAGGCAACCTCTTCGGAGAGGAGGATCTTGCAAGGATGGAAGAAATGATCGAGCAAGCTTCGCCGGATTATGTCTTCATCGGAGGGGATCTGATCGATAGAAATCTTAGCGAGGTGGACACCCTTACAGCGGCATACCACTTCGCCCGCATAAGGGAGAGGACCCCAGGCCTCTACTTCGTCCTCGGGAACCATGAGTACTATGGTGACTTGGATGAGAATATACAGTGGATCTCTTCGCTCGGGACCCTACTTCGTGATAGTGTTGTGAGGCTTCGCCCGGACCTCTATCTGATCGGGAGAGACTACTACAGAGCTCGGGATCAGGACATAGTGCCACTCAGTAATCTGGTGGATCAGGTGCCGGATGGAGCGATCACGATACTGCTGCAGCACCGACCTCGCGAGCACTGGGAGAGCGACCCGGCAGTTGGCGGGATAGACCTTACCCTCACGGGACACACTCACGCGGGGCAGATCTTCCCGATGCAGATTTTCCAGCCACTCCTCTTTAGCCACAACTATGGTTGCCATTCCTCCGGCGACGGCACGCTCATCATCTCCTCCGGCTACGGCGCCTCCACCTCGCGTCTCCGCATCGGGAGCTGCTCCGAGATCGTTATCATCGACTTGCTCCTCAAGTGACTCTGCAAGTATACAGTCCTAGTAGTATTCAATCAACTGTGTACTTTTTTCAGGAATCGCATACCCATTGACAGAAATCTATTACCGGTATTAGTTGCGACTATTAGCGGTAATAGACTTCACTAATACCGGTTATAGTCGGAGGGCTAACCGAGAACATAGGAGAGAACCCTCGGGAGAAGGATCCAAGAGGTGTGAAAAATGAGTATCTTTGTACTACCAGGTAAGAAGTATCACACTAATCCATTTTTACCATGCCTCCCGGACCAAAGTTTTTTCGTGGCTTCAGAGTAGTCGCATTAGCAGGAGTCGTCATCTCTATTATTGGCGCCATTGTCTGCTTCATTTTCTTAGCAGGCTGGATGAAGTCCTACTTTGGACTATTGTGCCTGATACTGGCACTGAATTTCGGGCTGATGCTCTACTTCATCAGTCACAACGATCCATCCAAGAGGGGGAAGAAAGAGGAATAAACATCACACACTTATACACATCTTATGAGAGTAAGCGAACTACAGAGAGAAAGAAAGTCCTACCAGCCCAAGATGCCTAACGTGCTCAAGGGTAAGCTGCACGCCGTCAAGGGTGAGCCGACTGAGTCGGTGGCTGATCAGGAGAGAGTCAAGGAGCTCTTCCCCTATACTTACGGAATGCCGAGCATCACCTTCGAGGAGGGAGAGAATGCCGGTGCCAAGCACGAGGCGATCAATGTAGGTGTCCTCCTGTCCGGTGGTCAAGCCCCCGGCGGACACAACGTGATCGCCGGTATCTTTGATGGGATCAAGGCACTCAATCCTCAGAGCAGACTCTACGGATTCCTGATGGGTCCTTCCGGTCTGATCGAGCACAAGTATATCGAGCTCACCGATGAGATCATTGACGAGTATCGCAATACGGGTGGATTTGACATGATCGGCTCCGGACGTACCAAGCTGGAGACAAAGGATCAGTTCGACAGCGGACTCGAGATCCTGCGCGAGCTCGGGATCTCTGCTCTCGTGATCGTCGGTGGTGACGACTCCAATACCAACGCTTGCGTACTCGCCGAGTACTACAAGTCGATCGATGCAGGAGTGCAGGTGATCGGCTGCCCCAAGACGATCGATGGAGACCTCAAGAATGAGCAGATAGAGACCTCCTTTGGCTTTGACACCGCAACAAAGGTCTACTCTGAGATCATCGGTAATATCGAGCGTGACTGCAACTCTGCGCGCAAGTACTGGCACTTCATCAAGGTAATGGGACGCTCTGCCTCTCACATCGCACTCGAGTGCGCTCTCCAGACGCAGCCCAATATCTGCCTCATCTCTGAGGAGGTAGAGGAGAAGAAGCAGTCTCTCAGTCAGATCGTAGAGTACATCGCCTCGATTGTAACCAAGCGTGCTGCCGAGGGAAATAACTTCGGCGTAGCCCTGATCCCAGAGGGACTGATCGAGTTTATCCCCTCCATGCGTAGCCTCATCAGTGAGCTGAATGATCTCCTCGCCAAGGAGGGGGACGGCTTTGCCCGGACTCCTAAGGAGGAGCAGCTGGAGTTTATTGCTTCGCGTCTCTCTGCAGAGAATGCCGAGACCTTCCGATCCCTGCCGGACACGGTAGCTTTCCAGATCGCCGGAGAGAGAGACCCTCACGGCAACGTACAGGTGTCGCTGATCGAGACGGAGAAGCTCCTCTCGGGTATGGTGGCGAAGAAACTCGCAGAGTGGAAGAAGGAGGGGAAGTACGAAGGCTCCTTTAAGACTCAGCATCACTTCCTCGGCTATGAGGGTCGATGCGCCGCACCGTCCAATTTTGATGCAGACTACTGCTATACGCTTGGCTTTACGGCCAGTAAGTTGATTGAGGCCGGTCTGACGGGATACATGAGCTCAGTGCAGAACCTTACGAGGGAGGTCTCTCAGTGGATTGCTGGCGGTACACCGATCACGATGATGTTCAATATTGAGCGCCGTGGTGGTAAGGACAAGCCGGTGATCCGCAAGGCACTGGTAGATCTGGAGGGTGCTCCCTTCAGAGAGTTTGAGAGCCATCGCGAGGAGTGGTCTAAGGAGACAGCATTCGTCTATCCTGGCCCGATCCAGTACTGGGGTCCGAGCTCTGTCTGTGATCGTCCCACCAAGACTATTCTCCTTGAGCACAAGTAAGATCTGACAGCAGTATATTAGCTAAGGGGCGAGATCGGTACATTCTGATCTTGCCCCTTTTGCTATATTTGCCTACGAGGATTATCAAAGACCTTTAGAGTAGATTTATGAGGATACACATCATAGGCTCGACCCATCAGACCGCCACTCCCGATACCCTCCGAGGCATCTTAGACCTACTGACAGCTGACAGTGCGGATGAGGTAACTGTCGACAGCCGGTTTTTTGGATACCTGATCCAGCACGATATGGCTCCTTCGGGCGTGAGGACCTACCCCCTCAGCGGGACTATCGACACAGATCTGATGGTCTGCATCGGTGGGGACGGTACATTCCTGAGAGGGGCAAAGCTGGTCGCCGGCACGGAGGCAGGGATCATTGGCCTGAACTCCGGGCACCTGGGCTTCCTCTCCAGCATGCAGCCTGATGTCCTCTCCTCATACTGGGATGAGATACGATCCGGAGGGGCTCAGGTGGACGAGCGTGCCACTCTGGAGGCTGTGGTGACTTCTCCCGAGGGCAAGGTCCTTCATCAGGGTATTGCGCTCAATGAGGTCTCCATCATCAGGCGAGACATACTGAGTATGATCCGGGTTACAACCAAGGTGTGCGGTCAGTGGATGGTCGACTATCAGGCTGACGGAGTGCTTGTGTCCACGCCTACCGGCTCCTCAGCCTATGCGCTGAGTGTAGGTGGACCACTGGTTCACCCTGACTGCTCCACCCTCCTCATTGTTCCGATAGCGCCCCACTCTCTCACGATGCGACCGATACTTATACCAGACAGCATGACGGTAGACTTCGAGATCAGCAGCCGATCGGGGACCTTTGCCATCGCTCTGGACGGAAGAGGGAAGGACTTCCCGGACAATTGCAAGGTAACGGTGCGGAAGTCGGATCGCACTGTCAGGGTACTCCACACCAGCGGTTACCAGTATTTTGATAACCTACGCAAGAAGCTGATGTGGGGGGCTGACTCTCGTACAGCCGACAGCGATGGAGGAGAGGTCTCTCAGTCGTATTAAATCCGTAGCTGGCTGATGATAGAGTCGTAGAGGCTCTGCTTCCGCTCCATATGCTCTCGGACACATTGGACATACACATCCTGCTCCAGCTCATCCGCTGCGTCCATCTGAGTAGTTGCTGAGGAGGAGATCCTCCGGTCAATAGCATGCTCCTTTTCTGCATCCCGGATGAGACTACGGTCTATCGTCAGCACTGCATCGATCCATCGATCCAGTATCTCATAGATCACCGCAGCGGACAGAGGCTCGGACTTATCGAGACCATACCATCTGTAGATCAGGTCATAGCTCCAGTCCCACTCCAGCTCGTAGTACCTCTGATGCAGAGATCGGATCTGTCGGCTGAAGTCGTCCAGCGTCGCATAAGCAGACTCTCTCAAGCCTTCGGTAAGACGTCTCATAACCGTCTCCGGAGCAATCATGCCACATAAGTCTGTCCAGAGACCTACTCCCTCTTCGTGATCCGGTTGCAGTAGCTCATCCAGATCCGTGATGCTGGTGACCTCCAGACAACCCACTTTGTCTCGAATACGTGTGATGAGCGAGTTGCCAATAAACTTGTCGATCCCCAGCCTGTAGATCCTAAGTCCATGGTGCAAGGAGGACGACTTAAGGTGGAGATTATGGTAAATATAGGTCTCATCGTGCTGCCCGACAAAGTCAAGCAACTCCTGCAGCTTGCGATACCCCTGCTCCATCTTCCCCACAGAGTAAGGACTGAGTAGGTTGTAATTGACGCAGTCTAGCTTACACTCATTAGGTCGATGATCACGAGAGGGCCACTTCTTGGCATCACGCATAGTACCGATGGTCAGAAGCGCTCGACCCGGCACAAGGTAGGTCTCGTTATGATTCTCTATCACGTAACTGAAGGGGAAGGAGGAGGTATCCACGTGGTCCGTGTGTCGCCCCATGATCAGACTAAAGGGGCCGATCTTAGAGGGCCAGAGGATATACGAGTCGCTTGAGGTCTTGCTCCCCCGCTCCACTACTCCATGATGGATTGGACCGGTCTTATAGAGATGATTACTCTGATTGGATCCCGACCCGGCATTAAGGAAAGAGAAAAAGCCGGCGATGAGTAGAGAGCTCTTATGCATCGAGACGGTGAAGGGTCCCGCTACTATAGCTGCTGCCTCTCCATTCTCCAAGTTACAATTGCTGAATATCAGGGACTCATTGGCAGAGAATAGATTCCCCACCTTAGCAGACTGTCCGACAAAGACCATGTGCAACGTGCAGTTGTCCACCATCGAAGCACCTGCCGCAGCAATGAAGTGCCGACCAATTACGCCATTGCCCACCACAGCAGGGTATCCCGGTCGACTACAGAGGGAGAAGTCACTAAGGATCGATGCACCGTCGATGATACTTCCCTCGCCTATATAGCCATCTATGATCGTACCGGTATTGACGATCCTCACCTTGTCTCCTATCGTTCCCCGCGCGGAGCGACACTCCTCCACATCCCGGTTAATTAGCCTGAGCAACTCCTTACGAGCAAGGTCAGCGTCGGAGAGAGTCACCAGGAGATAGGCAATCTGTGCGGTCAGCTTGCGTGATAGAGGTACTTCGATGCCACCGGTCTCATTGAGCACCGGTACTGGGATGCCGTTGCCAAAGGTAGATGGACCTGACATGTAAATGGCACTGACATTGCTGATCGTCACATCCTCTCCGATATCGTAGTCAGAGATACAGTCTCGTACATTGGCAATATAGGCACCATCGCCAACCGTGGTGTCCTTCAGCAGGGCATGACAGATTCCGTTCTTTCGCCGGATCCCATACCGATCCACATGCGTGCCTGATAGGTCTCCGAGGCTGCAATGCCCCACAAACGTCACCTCAGTCAGCTGTGAGGGATCGAAGGTCTCACTCACCTCGATGCGACTCCAGTCGTCCGACTGACACCGCCTGGTACCCTCCAGCTCGCTAATCTCTTTCTGACTAAGCTGTCTCACGGCATTCATCTATTAATTTATAATACTACTCTTCTAAAACACCGAGTGCGACTGACATCTGCCAGCCGCACTCGGTCATAAGTCTATTAGCTTACTCGTCTATGACGAAGAAATACCCTCATGTGTGCTTATGCATCCACTGTGGCGAAGGTTGCATTGTCCCTGATGAAGTCTCGACGAGGCTCGACGTCCTCCCCCATCAGCATAGAGAAGACTCGATCAGCCTCGACGGCATTCTCGAGAGTGACCTGCTTGAGATAGCGCCCCTGAGGATCCATAGTCGTCTCCCACAGCTGGCTCGCATCCATCTCTCCAAGTCCCTTATATCGCTGCGTCAGGATCTTAGACTCTTCTCCCGCCCCATACCGGGCGATAAAGTCGGCTCGATCCTCGTCATTGAAGCAGTAGTCGATCTTGTCCCCACTCTTGGTCCGACACTGATAGAGCGGTGGATTGGCAATATAGATGTATCCCTCCTCCACTAATGCTCTCATGTGACGGAAGAAGAAGGTGAGCAACAGTGTCGCAATGTGGGCACCATCGACATCGGCATCGGTCATGATGATCACCTTGTGGTACCTCAGCTTGGAGTAATTGAGCGCCTTGGGATCCTCATCGGTGCCGACGGAGACGCCGAGAGCGGTGTACATCGACTGGATCTCCTTATTCTCAAACACACGGTGAGGCATAGCCTTCTCGACATTAAGGATCTTACCGCGTAGAGGAAGAATTGCCTGATACCTGGAGTCGCGACCCAGCTTAGCCGTACCACCTGCCGAGTCTCCCTCGACGAGGAAGAGCTCGCACTCCTCAGGATCACGGCTGCGACAGTCTGCTAGCTTACCGGGTAGACCGCCGGAGAACATCGGGCCCTTGCGCTGGACCATCTCTCTTGCTCTCTTGGCTGCCGTACGCGCCTTAGCCGCCAGGACCACCTTGTCCACGATGGCACGAGCCTCCTTAGGGTGCTCCTCGAGGTACTCCGTCAGTGCATCACTGACAGCAGAGTCTACGACACCCGTGATCTCTGAGTTGCCGAGCTTCGTCTTCGTCTGACCCTCAAACTGCGGCTCGGCCACCTTGATAGAGATCACTGCGGTAAGCCCCTCACGGAAGTCATCGCCAGTGATCTCGACCTTCTCTTTCTCCAGGATACCGGAGTCATCGGCATACTTCTTCAGGGTACGGGTGAGCGCACGGCGGAATCCGGTCAGATGAGTACCACCCTCTCCGGTATGGATGTTATTGACGTACGTAAAGATATTCTCATTGAAGTCCGTATTGTACGTCATCGCCACCTCCACCGGCACGTCATCACGCACGGTGTCAATGTCTATAACATCACTGATGAGCGGCTCCTTATTGGCATCCAGATATCTGACAAAGTCCACCAGACCATGAGCGGAGTGGAAAGACTCGCGCCTCGGATTTCCGTCCTCGTCTCGATCTCTGTAATCGGTCAGCTGGATCTCCAGCCCACCATTGAGGAATGCAAGCTCCCTCATACGCTCCTCCAGGACCGAGAACTGATACTGGGTCGAGGTAAAAATAGTGTCATCGGGGAGGAATGAAACTACCGTCCCGGTATGGTCACTCTCACCGATCACCTCCAGCTCACTCACAGGCTTCCCTTTCTCATACTCCTGCGCATAGATCTTACCGTCACGGTAAACCTCCACGCGCAGTTTCTTGGAGAGTGCATTCACGCAGGAGACACCCACGCCGTGGAGTCCTCCGGAGACCTTGTAGGAGTCTTTATTGAACTTACCACCGGCATGCAGCACGGTGAGCACCACCTCGACGGCAGGTTTATGGAGCTTAGGGTGCATATCCACCGGGATGCCTCTTCCGTTATCCCGGACCGTGATCGAGTTGTCCTCATTGATATCTACCTCGATCCTATTGCAATACCCGGCCATCGCCTCATCGATGGAGTTGTCGACCACCTCATTGACTAAGTGGTGCAACCCTCTCGAGCTGACGTCTCCGATATACATAGCCGGTCGCTTGCGGACCGCCTCCAGTCCCTCGAGTACCTGGATGTCGGATGCGTCATACACCTCTGGTTTGGGTGTCTCTATTTCGGTATTCATGAATTGATGATTCTCTTCTTTGTTACTATACAAAGATAGCGAAATAATGCGGATTTGGGAAGAAAACGACGCCCTTTCCGAGAGCTACTGGATGATAGGGTTTCGTCGACGAAAAGCACCCGCCATATTGGGTCAATTCTTTTACCGGTATTAGTCGTAACTATTACCGGTATTAGTGTTCCCTTTTACTGGTAATAGTTTTCACTAATACCGATATTAGTCAGAGCGCTTGTCCGCAGCTCTTACCGGGAAGCTGCGAGAAGCACTGCTTCGTCCTCCCAGGCAAGCCCCTGCAGAGGGTAGTCGTGCGGGTCGGTAGGCACGGTGTCGAAGATCTGAAACTCTAGTCCCAGCCCCACGACAAGGCTGAGCTCAGAGGCGTGCTTTGCGAGGTAGCGGTCGTAGTATCCCACGCCATGCCCTACTCTACTCCCATCCAGGCGACCGAAAGCCACCCCGGGTACGACAAGTAACTCGGGCACCTCCTCATCCTCTATCGGACAGGTCGGCTCAGGGATCCCATAGCCGGACAGCTCATAGCCTGAGATGTCGCCCATGGGGTAGAAGCGAATAGTCTCGCCATCGTCACACCTCGGGACAAGCAGGTGCCGGGAGCCCTCCTCACGGAGAGTCCTGATGAGCGCTGAGGTCTGCACCTCATTCTTCATGCTCATGAAGAGTCCCACACTCTCTCCCTGGCGGTCTCTCAGAAACCTCTCGTAGAGCGACTTGCAGGCTCTCGCCGATCGCTCGTCACGCTCTTCTGGAGTGAGTATCCTGAAGTGGTCTCGGACAAGGGACCTAATCTCTTTCTTCGTTACCGGAGAGCTAAGCATTGGTGTCATAATTTGGATAGAAAAGACCCACGATTACTCCTCCGACGAGAGTCTCATCGGGGAGTAGATCTGCTGGCTGAAGAGGTCTACCGCACGACTGATCATCGGGTCCCTCAGAGCGGACACCCTGGCCATCGCGTCATCTCCATAGATATACATGATGACAGACTGAGCCATCAGGTCACTGATGTAGTCCTCATCGTGAGAGATGAGGTAGCCCCGCAGCGGTATATTGTACTCGCGGGCGGCGTAGTTGCCCATCAGCCACGGCAGTCCCTGTAGCCTTAGGAAGTCATAGCACTTGAGTTCGTCGCCGATATTGGCCAGGTAAGCTCGGTGACTATCTGCGTAGAGGAAGGCATACTTCTGCGGGATTCCCTTTCGCAAGACGTCCATTGTGTAGCCCGTAAGCTTGGCGCTGTCCTGCGGGATGAAGATATCCGGGATGATACCGCCACCGCCATAGACAAGCCGTCCCAGACCGGTCTTATAGACCTTGGAGGAGTCCGTCGGGATCGAGTCGGAGCTGAAGAGCTCGCCGCTACTAAATCGCTTAGCCCAGTCACTGTAGTACTCATCACTATCACCAGTGTGGTACTCCCTCTGGATACAGCGACCTGACGGTGTGTAGTAGCGTGCAATGGTGAGATGGACTGAGGAGCCGTCAGGGTACTCAAAGACCTTCTGCACCAGGCCCTTGCCGAAGGAGCGACGACCGATGACGATCGCCGCATCGTTATCCTGCATCGCTCCACTGACGATCTCCGCAGCTGATGCCGAGGACTCATTGATCAGGATGTAGAGGGGGAAGCCGATCAGACTGCCATCACCGCTACTGCGATATTGCTCTCTCGGGTAGTGAGCGCCTTCGATGTAGATCACAGGCTTATCCTTAGGGAGCATCTCATTGACCATCCTGAGAGCCGACTCGAGGATACCGCCCGGATTATCTCTCAGGTCAAGCACAAGACCTTTCATACCCCTCTGCTGTAACTGAGCAAATGCCTGCATAAAGTCATTGTACGTGCTGAGAGAGAAGCCGTCCAAGCGGATCACACCAAGCGAGTCGCTCATCATATACTTGGCGCCGACCTTGCTCGTAGATACGGGACCACGCTTTACCTTGACCGTGCGCAGGTCATTGGTGGAGGGGTCACGGAGGGTGAGCGTCACCATGCTCTCATTGGCGCCCTTGAGCAGGCTCATGATGGTGTCGGTAGGGATCTCACCCTCGATCGATCGTCCGTCGACGCTCACGATGCGATCACCGGCTCTGACACCGACCAGGTCGGAGGGTCCATTGGGGATTGTCCGGATCACGATGGCTGTGTCCTTAAGGGAATTGAAGACTACACCTATGCCGTAGAAATAGCCCTCCAGCTCCTCGCGCTCCTTCTTCCGCTGCTCAGCCGTCAGGTAGCTTGAGTGAGGATCGAGGTGAGACATGAGACTCGGGATCAGTGTCTCCACCAAGCTGTCACTCGACACCTCGTCCACATACTGAGTATTGATCAGATCGAGAGAGGCCTGGAGCTTACTCAGGGCGGAGTTTTTCCCAAGTCCTGCCCTGTAACGACCGAGGTAGTACCCGCCCCCCGCCAGGAGGAGTGTCGCAAGGATCACGAGGAGGGTCGCGAGTATATTACGGACAGTTTCTTTAGTCATGGCTCAGAGGTGCTATCAGAGATTTCCCGAGGAGTCTATGTCTATGTCTATGTGATCCACCGTGATGCCCGCCTGACGAAGCAGGTCGATGCCCTCAGTAATACGGTACTGCGTCGCGTAGACCACTCTTCGTATCCCGGCCTGTATGATGAGCTTAGCACACTCCATACAGGGGGAGTTGGTCACGTAGATAGTCGCTCCGGTGCTGTTATTATTGGAGGCTGCCACTTTGGTGATGGCATTGGCCTCAGCATGGAGTACATAGGCCTTAGTCTTGCCCTCATCGTCCTCGCACTTGTTCTCAAATCCGGACGGAGTACCATTGTACCCGTCGGAGATGATCATCTTGTCCTTGACGATGAGCGCCCCCACATTGAGACGCGTGCAGTAGGAGTTTTCCGCCCATATGCGCGCCATCCGAAGGTACTTCTTGTCGACCTCCAGCTGCTTCTTTTCCTCGTGAGATAGAGCCATAGCCTTGTCGAACTATTTGGAGAGTTACATCCTCTTGGGTACCCGTATGCCGAGAAGCCCCATGGCGGTCTTGATCACCTTGCCGGTCTCCTCGCTCAGACTGACGCGGAAGGAGCGGAGCTGCGCATCTTCTTCCCGAAGCACAGGACAGTCGTGATAGAACTGATTGTAGAGCTTTACTAAGTCAAAGGTGTAGTTGCAGATCGCGGCGGGATTGAGATCCTCGGCGGCGGCTGACACTACGCTCGGGAAGCGGTCAATCGCCTGCACGAGCGACTTCTCCCTCTCCTCCAACTCAAGTGCGGCACCTCTCCAGTCGACTCGATCACCAGCCTTACCGACCAGACTGCAGATGCGGGCATAGGTATACTGGATGAAAGGACCGGTATTGCCATTGAAGTCAATGGACTCCTCCGGGTCAAACATCATGTTCTTCCGTGGATCGACCTTAAGGAGGAAGTACTTCAGAGCACCCATGCCGACGATCTCGTCGACCTCGTTGCGCTCATCCTCAGGGAGCTCCTTGATCTGCCCCTGAGTTTCGCTCACATTGTGCGCCTCCTCATGCATTGCCTGCATCAGATCATCGGCATCGACGACCGTGCCCTCGCGACTCTTCATCTTGCCGTTGGGCAGCTCAACCATACCGTAGGAGAAGTGGACAAGCTCCTTACCGAAGGGGAAGCCGAGCTTATCGAGCAGGATGGAGAGGACCTGGAAGTGGTACTCCTGCTCATTGCCCACCACGTAGACCATATGGTCGATCGGATAGTCGCTGAAGCGCATCTTCGCCGTACCGATATCCTGAGTCATGTAGACCGACGTGCCATCGGAGCGGAGCAGGATCTTGCGATCCAGACCATCCTTGCGGAGATCAGCCCATACGGATCCGTCCTCGTCCCGCACAAAGAGTCCCTCGCCCAGTCCGCGAAGCACCTCCTGCTTACCCTCGAGGTAGGTATTGCTCTCGTAGTAGATCTTATCGAAGTCGACGCCCAGCCGCTTGTAGGTCTCGTCGAATCCGGCATAGACCCAGTCGTTCATTCGCTTCCAGAGGGAGCGGACCTGCTCATCACCGGCCTCCCACTTCTCGAGCATCTGGCGCGCTTCCTTCATCAGGGGGCTCGCTGCCTCAGCCGCTTCCTTAGAGAGTCCCTGAGTCTCCATCAGCTCCTTAACCTCGGCACGATAGTGCTTATCGAAGAGGACATAGAAGTCTCCCACCAGGTGGTCCCCCTTCTTGCCTGAACTCTCCGGTGTAACGCCATCGCCCCACTTGAGCCACGCCAGCATCGACTTGCAGATGTGGATGCCACGGTCGTTGACGATATTGGTCTTGATCACCCGACAGCCGTTCGCCTCGAGTATCTGTGCAAGACTATACCCGAGGAGGTTATTCCGCACATGCCCAAGGTGGAGTGGCTTATTCGTATTAGGTGAGGAGTACTCTATCATATAGAGTGGAGCACCCTCATCTGCAGTCCGGGTGCCGAAGTGCTCCTGATCAGTCACTTCACCGAGTTGATCCACATAGAGCGCAGAGGTGAGGGAGAGATTGAGAAATCCCTTAACCACATTATAGCTCTGGATCATCCGAGGGAAGTGGGCTGTCAGGTAGTCACCCACGGCACTGCCCAGTTCCTCAGGCTTCAAGTGAGCCTGCTTGAGGAATGGGAAAACGACAAGGGTGAAGTCACCGTCCTGATCCTTACGGGTGGGATCAAGGCGAACCTTCTCAGGAGAGAGGTCTATATCGAAGAGGGCCTTCAGAGCATCCGAGACCGCTGTCTGGAGATGATTCTCGAGTGTATGATAAGATCTATTAGTCATAAGGATTAGTCGACAAGTTTATTAGTAGTTGTATCGGGGAAAATCACTGTCGGCTCAAAGTGAAGAGCCTCCTCCGGGGTCATCTGTGCATAAGAGATGATGAGGACAATGTCGCCAGGCAGAAAGTGTCTGGCAGCTGCCCCATTGAGACAGATCGTCCCGCTGCCTCTCTCACCGGGGATTACGTATGTCTCCAGTCGAGCGCCATTGTTATTATTGACCACCTGCACCTTCTCTCCTCTGATCAAGTGCGCTGCGTCCATCAGCTCCTCATCGATGGTGATACTCCCCACATAATTGAGGTTTGCCTCGGTCACATGGACTCGATGGATCTTGGACTTTAATACTCCGATATACATTACTATATAGCAAAGGGTAGTTACGGACGCAAAATTAGCTCTTTTTTAGCTCTCCACATCACTCAGACTCACGATAAATAAGGGCGACTGCATGAGCTGCCATCCCCTCCTCTCGTCCCACGAAGCCCATCCGCTCATTGGTGGTGGCCTTAATGGAGATCTCATCGGTGGAGAGGTCAAGCGTCTCTGCAATCCGCTCCTGCATCCGTGGGATAAACGGATTAAGCTTAGGCGCCTCAGCCACGATGGTTGCGTCTATGTTGCCCACCCGATACCCTCTCTTCCGGAGGAGCATAAGAACCTCCCGAAGCAGTATCATAGAGTCGGCTCCGGCATATCTCGGATCAGTGTCAGGGAAGTGGTAGCCGATATCTCGCATGGCAGCAGCTCCGAGGAGGGCATCAGCGATGGCATGCAGCAGCACATCAGCATCCGAGTGCCCTAGAAGACCCCACGGTGCAGGGACCTCTATGCCTCCCAGGATCAGCTTACGCCCCTCCGCATAGCGGTGGACATCGTAGCCGTAGCCTACTCGTATGTTAGTTCCGCTCATCAGAAGTCTGTGCTCAGTGTTACTCGAAGCGTATTATTAAGAGGGGACTTACTGTCCTGTGCTACGAAGTACGCGAGATCCAGCTGCACCATCTCATAGCGAAATCCTCCCCCAAGAGAGAGCCCGGCTCCCGGTCCGGCATCGGGACTTTGATGTCTGTACCCGACCCTGCCGAATGCTCTACCCTTGTAAGCATACTGAAGCCCCACAGAGCAGCCGAGGTCACGCCAGGCATCGGGATCGCTCCAGGACTCTCCGATCGCCTCCCAGAGTGAGAGCTTGTAGTATGCCTTGCGTTGCTCATCCAGACTACCCCCACCCTGTCCGGTGGTAGGGTACTGCGGGACCATGAGCTTATCCCCCGAGATCAGCAGAGAGAGCTCGTCCGACTCGGTCAGGTGAAGTCGTACCCCTACACCGAAGTCTAATGCTGCAGGTGAGTAAAGGTAAGAGAGTCCTCCATCGTGCGATATCTTCCCCCCGATATTACGAATAGCAACAGCAGCGGTTAGCTCAGTCGACAGGCTCTCGATAGAGACCGGCTGGCGGTACGTAAGGCTCAGGTCCCCCATCACAGTCTGTGCGAGACTGGAGACACCACTCTGAGAAATATTATAGTCCGAGACAAAGTAGCGAAGCCCCACCCCCATACTCAGTGAGGGCAGTATCCTCAGTCCATAACCGAGATCGACAGAGAGCTCATAGGGTCTCGTCTCGAGGACGGCTCGCTGACTCTTAGGGAAAGCTAGCGTCTGACCGACACTGAAATACCTCACCCCCGCTGCGACCGAGTGCCGCAGACCGGACGCCCCATCGATAGAGTAGTATCCGAGGAGCGTAGAGAGGTTGGTGTCTCGCGAGAGGTCCGGCATCCATGGGGTAAAGGAGAGGGACAAGCCCCACGTTTGGTCTGAGAGTGGGAGGAGAGACATATTATGCATTAGGGCAAAGGCGCCCTGTGCAGCCAGCAGACCCGTCTCCCCCAAGCCGGCTGAGGTGGCATCGGGAGTGATCAGAAGCGACGGCGCACCTGTCACCCTTGGAGACCAGACTCTGTCCAGAGGCTCATCGCCCACACCCTCCTGTGCGGAGAGAGGAGCAATCGGCAGGAAGAGTAACAGGGCGAGCGCCCACCATTTCTTATCTATTTTCATTCGATTCCTATACTAAGTAATTCCTGATCACCCTCAGCGACAAATAAGTGTCGTCCACGCTCAAGAGCGCGATAGCAGCTCCAGAGAGGGAAGCAGAGACAGTCGCCCGTCTTGAGCAGAAAGAGCTGAGCCACCCCCGACACCACCTCATCGATCCTCTCTCGAGAGGGAAGTGAGAGGGACTCGAGCGGCTCATCCAGTAGCATAGCCCCATCGCTCTCTAATATCGACAATGAAGCACCACTAAGATCCTCAAGAGGAAGAAAGTGAGCCAATGCCAGAGAGCCATCAAAGGAGTACGCCAGTGCCGGATCCATCTCACCCCGAAGACGCTCACCCAGCAACTGTCTATCCGCCAGAGCCAGCCCAATCGCTGCCTCGCGATAGTATCGACCTGCAAAGCGAGGCTCAAATCCCTTACCTGCCCGATCTACCCTCACCACGAGCTGAGGCATATACGAGAGCCCCCTCATCCAGGAGGTGATCAGGACTCGCTTGCCACTATTGAGTAAGGTATTATCCCCCCTGAGATAAAGACTATCCATCAGAGGACGCTCCAGTGGATCCTTACCTATAAGAAGGTGGAAGTCAGTACAGAACACCTTCATAACTCCTCGTGACTCATCGAGCTTACCCGATTGAACATCACTGCGAGACTGGCATACATTGAGAGGTTCTCCACCACCACATCCTCCGGCACTGATATCCGGAAGGGGGTAAAGTTCCAGATCGCCTTGAAGCCACTCGCCACCAGCTGATCTGTCACCTCCTGAGCAAACTCTACCGGTACCGTCAGCACGCCTATTCGTACATCATCCTCTGCACGCTGATCAAGATCTACCATATCATAGATCGGCACCCCAAGCGAGTCATCCCCGATCACCTCAGGACTGGTATCGAAGCCTGCCACGATGTCCAGACCATACTGATAGAGTCCCTTATCTCGTATCAGAGCAGCACCCAGGTTACCGCAACCGAAGACATAAGCCTTATGCTGATCCACAAAGCCGAGGAACTTACCCAGCACCTCTACCATCTCATCGGTCGAGTAACCCACCCGCGTCTTACCCACAATATTGACATACGATAGATCCTTGGCTACGAGAGACGGATCGATCCCGATACTGCGAGCAATATAGGTACTGGAGACCACCTCCTTTCCACGCGCTTGCAGCAGCTTAATGTACGCCAGATACCACGGCAGACGTCGGAGGACAGGCTCCGGCACTTGATTTTTAGGCTTTTTCCTACTCATACTTAACGTTTCAGTGACTTCTTACTCCTCCTTGGTCCTCTCACGCGAGCTCACTGAGCACTCAGCGCCACACTCCCCCGGACCGAAGTGTCCAAATTTACGATTTTTCTCCTTAATTATCTCCTTCTATACTCTATCTCAAGGTGGCGAACACGTCTATAGCAGCCGAAGTCGAAGGGAAGAAGGCGATGCTACTCAGTATGCTGACTCCCAGGAGGAATATTCCCGTCGCTTCTATTACCGGTATTAGTCGACACTAATACCGACTATAGTTTGCTCTAATACCGGTATTAGTCTGACGGCATCCTCACGTGGTCCTGGTGGATTGCTCGCGGGTGAGAGCTTAGTCAACCGTACGACAAAGAAACGATAAAAAAAGCCGAAGTACTCTCCTCGGTCTTGAGGGGGTACTCCGGCTTGTTGTTTCATTAAGTTGCTTCTCTTATCGAGAGCGAGTAAAATGGGGACAGTTTACTGCCCTATCAATCTTCTGTTGCTTCTGCATCCTCAGGGTCAAGCCCCTTTACATCCTCATCGAGAAAGTGAGACAGGTCGTTGCCCTCTGAGTCGGTCACCTCATAGTCGATCATCCCTATGGACTGGTCGGGGAGCACTTCGATACCCTTACCATAGGCAGTCCTCCAGGTGGACAGGAGTGACTTGGTACCCATAAGTCCCAAGAATCCCTTACCCTGGCGATTGCGGACAAAAGCGGCGACATAGGGATGGACATGGAGCGTAAAGGTCCTGATGCCCTCCTCCTGAGTCAGTTGCTTGATCATCTGCTCAAGCTTGTCGGTAAAGAAGAGCGTGGGCTGTACCTTACCGGTGCCTAAGCAGGTGGGACAGGTCTCCTGCGTCTCCACGATCATCGCCTGACGGACCCTCTGACGAGTGATCTGCATGAGACCAAACTTCGTGAGCGGCAGGACCGTATGCTTAGCACGGTCATTGGCCATGCACTGGATCATGTGGTCGTAGAGCTTCTGCCTATTGGCAGCCTCTGCCATATCAATGAAGTCGATGACGATGATGCCTCCCAAGTCTCTCAGCCTCATCTGACGAGCGATCTCCTCAGCGGCAGAGAGATTGACATCCACAGCGGTGTCCTCCTGCTGAGAGGAGCCTCGAGCGCGGTTGCCACTATTGACGTCGATGACGTGCATCGCCTCGGTCTGCTCTATGTACAAGTAGGCTCCCTGACGGTAGGTAACGATCTTACCGAAGAGGTGCTTGATCTGGCGAGTGATGTCGAAGTGATCAAAGATGGGATTACGACCGTCGTAAAACCTCACTTTATCACCCTTACCGGGATCGATGAGGTCGACGTAGTCTGTGACCTCCCGCACCATGCTCTGATCATTGACATACACCTCCTTCAGCGAGGAGTCGTAGGTGTCTCGGAGGAGACTGATCACACGATTTGTCTCCTCGTGTAGCATTTGCCAGGGCTTGCCGTCAGAGGAGGGAGAGGAGTTCTTCCTACCATTGCCCTGTCCTTTCTTCCTGGAGTTAGAGGGAGGGACGGCGGTATTGAGACTATCGACGGTGGAAGTCCACTTCTTGATCAGACTACGAAGCTCATGGTCCAGCTCAGCTACCTTGACGCCCTCCGCAGAGGTCCTGACGATCACCGTCACGTTCTTTGGCTTAATACTGAGGACCAGCTGCTTCAGTCTGTTCCGCTCCTCCTTGCTCCCTATCTTCTGGGAAACAGACACCTTATCCGCAAAGGGGATAAGGACTAAGTAGCGCCCCGCAAAGGAGAGCTCTGCAGAGAGTCTGGGACCCTTGGTGGAGATGGCCTCCTTGGTGATCTGGACCATCACTTCATCACCAGCCTTGAGCTGATCAGCGATGTCTCCGGTCTTGGGGATCGGCTTCTCCAGTTTTACTCGCTCGGGAGAAAAGCTCTTACCATACTTACGCTGTGCGCTGAGGAAGCTCTGGGCTGTCAGGAAGCTACTTCCCAGATCACGGTAGTGGAGAAACGCTTGTCTCTGGTGCCCAATGTCGACGAAGGCGGCATTGAGACCAGGCATGACTTTCTTCACCGTGCCGAGATAGATATCTCCCACCGAGAAAGAGATGTTTTGCTTCTCTCTCCGGAGCTCCACTAGTCTACGATCCTCCAGGACCGCGATGAGGACCTCCTTCGGTCGCACATCGATGACAAGTTGACTTTTCACACGAGTAAATCTAATCTTTCGGCTACGACCATGTGGCCGGTAGCCTATTAATAAAAAACAAGAGCGAGCCTACATGAGTATGCGACTATCAAACCGCTGCCCGTAGAGACTCACTCTCAAAACCATTCAAGGCGTAAAATGAGCACACTGCACCCATTGCTGTCAGATCTCTATATGAGACTGAAGTCAGAGGTACAGGGTAGAGCGATCACTTATTCTTCTTGTGACGGTTCTTTCTCAGTCTCTTCTTACGCTTGTGCGTAGACATTTTATGTCTCTTCTTCTTTCTCCCGTTTGGCATAATACTTACTTTTAAATTTATAGAACACTCTCCGAAGTCACTCCGGGCGACTATAGAGAGATAGGATTACTTATTCTTGTCTACCTTCTCAGCAAAGGTCTTAGATGGCTTGAAGGTGGGAACCTTACGAGCCGGAAGCTGGATGGTCGTATTCTTACTGATGTTACGCGCTGTCTTTGCTGCCCTCTCCTTAACGACAAAACTGCCGAAGCCACGCAAGTAGACATTCTCCTGGTTGATCATGGTCTCCTTGATCACATCCATAGCCGACTCGATCGTAGCCATGACGAGCTTGCGCTCGATACCGGTCTTCCTGGAAACCTCGTTGACAAGGTCTGCTTTTATCATAATATTCTGCAAATATTTGGATTACTACTACGCTAATCCCACCCCGCTGCTCCAAGCCTCTACGCAAAGAGTACGCAAAGATACACCTTTTTACCCTTTCCCCCTAACTATTTTGCCTCTCATCTGCTCCGTAACTTGTTAGCAATCACTATAAATTCAGACTTCACTTCCGTTATCGAAGCTCCCATGAGGATCCGGTTATAAATAGAAGGGGGTGCACCCTAATGTGGATGCACCCCCTTATGGGTAAGTTCGATCGATTACTTCTTGTCACAGAAATAAGCCTCGTCCGGGACAGCCTTCAGTGGCTCACCCTTGTCGAAGCGACCCATGTAGGGTCTCTGATCGTAGAATCCGCTGGGCCAGTTTCCGATAAAGTCCAGTACCTGAGTGAAGCGGATCTTATGCAGACCCTGAGCAAGCGCAAGGGTCACATCGGAGTGAGTATTGCGCTTGCAGACACCGGTATTGTCGATGATCATATTGTCATCGAGCCAGAGACGGTCGCTGCTACAGCGGATGCGGTAGACGCCATCCTCAGGGATCATCACATAGCCGGAGTAATCCTGAGCATTCCAGTTGACATTACTCATCAGATGCTCCTCCATCTGCTCCTTGTAGACATTCTCTCCACTCTCACTGAGCTTGACTCCGTGGAGGACAACAGCGTCATCACCGGAGTAGGACTCAAAGTCATCAGAGGACTTGAACTGCTTGCGGACTGTCGTCAGATCCAGACCCGACTCATATCCGTCAGCTGTTGCAGAGACAGCGGGCGCATAGTCCTGACGACGTATCGTGATGATACGCACAGGGCTCATGGCACCGCTCTGAGTCAGAGAGCGGATCCTCAGCTCCGTATCAGAGGAGAAGGTCAGCGGCTCAGAGTACTCCTGAGCACTACCCTCCACAGGATCAGTGCCATCAGTCGTGTAGATGATCTTATGTACCTGATAGACGGTTCCGAAGGGGATCGTTACGCTCTCTCCGGTGAAGGTCACACAGTCGATGCTCCTATTGTCGGGCTGCTCAGGCTGTGGGATAAAGTAATTGTAGTCATGGAGTCCGAGACGGGCGGTGAAGTTCTCGAGACGGCCAACAAAGCCGTCAAAGTCCTTCTGCTCTACCGGAGACCACGCCACCTCAGCGATCGCAGCCATACGGGGCTGAGCCATATACTGAGCGTGCTTGCCATCGGGGATATACTCCGACCAGTTATTGCCCTGCACGCCGAGGATATGGGGTGCCATCTCTGGAGTGATATGCTCGGAGATGGGCACGTAGGCGTATACCTGAGACAGTGTCGATCGGCAGCAGAGAGCCACAGACTCAACATTGGGATCGCCCTGGTAGTAGTCGAGGTAAAAACCATGAGATGAGGGGGTCATGATTACATCGTGACCAGCCTTGGCCGCATTGATACCGCCCTGCTCGCCGCGCCACGACATGATCGTAGCATTCTCCGGGATACCTCCCTCGAGGATCTCATCCCAGCCAATCATCCGCTTGCCGTGCTCGCTGAGGAAGGTACCGATCTGGGAGATAAACCAGCTCTGTAGCTCGTCCTCATCCTTGAGTCCCTGCTCGCGGATCCGCTTCTGGCAATTGGGGCAGCGCTTCCACTCTGTCTTGGGTGCCTCATCGCCACCAATGTGGATGAAATCAGTGTGGAAAAGGGGCATCACCTCCGTCAGCACGTCCTTGTAAAACTCGATCGAAGAGTCCTTCCCGGCACAGATCACCTCATTGGAGATTCCCCAGATATTACGAACCTCGTAGGGGAAGTCCTCCCCCTTGCACCCCAGCCAGGGATAGGCTGAGAGGGCAGAGACAGCGTGGCCCGGGAGCTCGATCTCAGGAATAATCTCCACAAATCGAGCATCTGCATAGGCGACAAGATCCTTGATCTCCTCCTGCGTGTAGAAGTAGGGACCATAGGTCGTGCCATCTCCCTCCGTACGCACAGCACCCACCTCAGTGAGGCGTGGATACTTCTTGATCTCAATGCGCCATCCCTGATCCTCGGTGAGGTGGAAGTGCAGCTTATTGATCTTGAGCATAGAGAGGACATCAATCGTCTTCTTCACGTCATCAATCGTCTGGAAGTGACGACACGGATCCACGTGCTGACCACGATAGCTAAATTGCGGGTAGTCCTCGATACTGACATAGGGTACTGTCCAGCTCTTAGCATTGACCTTAGAGGGGCTCTCTATCTCAGCCGGGAAGAGCTGAAGGAGAGACTGCATACCCCAGAAGGCACCACGCGGAGTGGAGGCCTGGATCAGGACCCCACCGTCAGAGGTCACGTCGAGAGAGTAACCCTCCTCGTGCGGGATCACCTCGTCAGTCACGATGACGAAGCGGACCTCCTTGGCGGGGTTGCTACTCGTGGACTCCACGGACAGGTTGTATCCTGTAGAGCTCGCGATCTTGTCCTTTAGGAAGTCAGTGACAATGGCAAGACTCTCGTCTGCGATAATCTTAGTCGAAGAGGTCAGTGTCCAGCGACCCTGCTCTTGGCCTACATTCACTTTTACCGGTTGAGGAATGATGTGAATCCCCTGATTATAGGGAGCCTCGTCGAGAGACTTTTCCACACCATTACCACAACCGGAAAAGAGAAGCATGCCGGCAAAAGCCACGACTGCATGCTTGATGAATTTCATTAAGTCGATATTAATGTGCTTAAGTAATAAATGAATTAGTCGCGATCCTCCCAGACATTAAGGGGACGGTCCTCCATCAGCTCATTGACCTGTGAACGAACCTTCTTGATCACCTCCTCGCTGGTAGGATTGCTGAGGATCTCATCGATCCAGTGTACGACGGTCTTGAAGTCTCCCTCCTTCAGTCCACGGGTCGTGGCTGCAGGGCTTCCTATGCGGATACCGCTCGTCTTGGCAGGGGTACGGTCATCAAAGGGGACCATATTCTTATTGGCCGTGATGTCTGCCTTCACCAGTGCATCCTCGGCTTCCTTACCGGTCAGCTCGGGGAACTTCTTGCGGAGATCAAGCAGCACCAAGTGGTTATCGGTACCGCCGGATACCACATCATAGCCAAGCTCAAGGAAAGTATCTGCCATGGTTACCGCATTGGCATGCACCTGCGTCTGGTAGGTCTTGAAGGAAGGCTGCAGAGCCTCGTAGAAGGCTACTGCCTTAGCGGCGATAACGTGCTCCAGAGGTCCACCCTGTACACCGGGGAAGACTGCAGAGTTGATCAGCTCAGACATCATCTTGACGCGACCCTTCTTGGTAGCCTTACCCCAGGGGTTCTCGAAGTCCTTACCCATCAGGATGATACCACCACGCGGACCTCTCAGGGTCTTGTGTGTCGTAGAGGTGACGATGTGGGCGTACTTTACCGGGTTAGCGAGGAGACCGGCAGCGATGAGTCCGGCAGGGTGAGCCATATCGATCATCAGGATAGCGCCTACGCTATCTGCGATCTCACGCATGCGCTTGTAGTCCCACTCACGAGAGTAGGCAGAGGCACCACCGACGATGAGCTTCGGGTGGGTCTCCTTGGCCTTGCGCTCCATATCGTCGTAGTCGACACGACCGTCCTCCTTACGTACACCGTAGGCAACGGGGTGGTAGAGGATACCGGAGGCGTTGACGAGCGACCCGTGGGTTAGGTGACCGCCGTGATCGAGGTTGAGACCCATGAAGGTGTCGCCGGCGTTGAGGCAAGCCTGGAAGACAGACATATTGGCCTGAGCGCCGGAGTGAGGCTGCACGTTGGCATACTCAGCATCGTAGAGCTTCTTGATGCGATCGATAGCCAGCTGCTCGCTCTGATCCACGATCTGACAGCCACCATAGTAGCGCTTGCCGGGATAGCCCTCAGCGTACTTGTTGGTCATGATGCTACCCATAGCGCGGAGCACCTCTTCGCTAACGAAGTTCTCTGACGCAATCAGCTCCACACCGCGCTTCTGGCGCAGACGCTCCTGGTCGATCAGGTCAAAAATCTGTTGATCTCTTTTCATGATGAAAAAGGTTGAAAGTTTATTGGTTTACAGTAGTTTACTTCAAGACGTAGAGATTTCCACTCCCCTATGCAAATCTAATCATAATTAGCGAGCCTAACAATGCGAATGGGTGCATGCTTGAAACAAGTGTATTAGAACTCTAACCACTATCCATCACAAGTTTGGCATACGCTTGGAGAGGTACTACAAGACACCGCCCGTCTGCAGAAAAGGATCCCCTGATTTCTATTACCGGTAATAGTTGAGACTATAGTCGGTATTAGTTCTCACTATTACCGGTAATAGTTTTGACTCATACCGATAGTAGTTTGAGGGCATCATTAGTTGGATAATCTGACACCCTTATAACAGTCTTAGGGCAACAAAAAAAGAGAGGCTCCTACTTGCAGGAACCTCTCCTTAGAATTAAAACGATTCGCTCGCTCTTATCAGTCTATCTGACCAAACTTAGCCTTGATAAACTCGCGATTGAGACGTGCGATATTAGAGATCGAGATGCTCTTCGGGCACTCCATCTCGCAAGCTCGGGTATTGGTACAGTTACCAAATCCTAGCTCGTCCATCTTCGCTACCATCGCGCGTGCGCGCTTCTTCGCCTCTACCTTTCCCTGAGGAAGGAGAGCAAATTGGCTCACTTTGGCACTGACGAAGAGCATGGCAGAGCCGTTCTTACAAGCAGCTACGCAAGCACCACAGCCAATGCAGGAGGCGGCATCGATAGCGAGCTCAGAATTGACTCTCGAGACGGGGATCGCATTTCCATCAGGGGCTGAGCCGGCATTCATCGAGATGAAGCCACCGGCCTGCTGGATCTTGTCGAATGAGGATCTGTCCACCATCAGGTCACGGATGACCGGGAAGCCGGCAGAGCGCCATGGCTCTACGGTGATGGTGTCGCCACTCTTCCAGTTACGCATATAGAGCTGACAGGTGGTCGCTCCAGGGATCAGACCATGCGGATGACCGTCTACGTACATCGAGCAGGCTCCACAGATACCCTCGCGGCAGTCATTGTCATAGACGACTGGCTCCTTGCCCTCGCGGATGAGTTGATCATTGAGCATATCGATCATCTCGAGGAAGGAAGCATTCTCATCGACGTGCTTCACCTCATAGGTCTCGAAGTGACCCTTCCCATGACGGTTGCGCTGACGCCAAACCTTAACTTTAATGTCTATAAACTTATCCATAATCCTAAGTGCGTCGTCTCTATTATGCCTTCTTGTAATTACGTGTCTGAGGCACTACATACTCATAGTTCAGATCCTCCTTGTACATCACCGGGGGCGTGTCCTCACCGGTATAAGCCCAGCAGGAGACATAGCTGAAGTCCTTGTCGTTACGGAGGGCCTCATTCTCCTCCGTCTGGTACTCCTCTCTGAAGTGGGCACCACACGACTCCTTGCGGTCAAGCGCATCGTGAGCGATCAGCTTACCCATCTCGATGAAGTCAGCGAGACGCCAAGCCTTCTCGAGCTCGGTATTGAGGTCCTCGATCTCACCAGGGATACGGACGCGGGTCCAGAAGGTCTTGGTCAGCTCATCAAGCTTGCGAAGTCCCTCCTTGAGACTAGCTTCATTTCGACTCATACCACAGTGCTCCCAGAGGATGGCGCCAAGCTTCTTGTGGATGTCGTCCACGGTTAGATCGCCCTGGATACTCATCAACTTCTTCTCACGCTCGTGTACCTCCTTCTCTGCCGCCTCAAACTCAGGTGCATTGATATCGACATGACCCTGCTCGATCTGGTCTGCTAGGTAATTCTGCATCGTATAAGGTAGCACGAAGAAGCCGTCTGCCAAGCCCTGCATAAGAGCAGAGGCACCGAGGCGGTTGGCTCCGTGGTCGGAGTAGTTGCACTCACCGATGGCGAAGAGACCGGGGATCGTGGTCTGCAGCTCGTAGTCGACCCAGAGACCGCCCATAGTGAAGTGGACAGCGGGGAAGATCTCCATCGGGTACGTATAGGCGTCCACGTCCGTGATCAGCTTATACATATCGAAGAGGTTGCCATACTTGGCTGTAATCGCCTCGCGTCCCAGACGCTGGATCGGCTCAGAGAAGTCGAGGTATACCGCCTCGCCTGTGCCGACACCGTAACCGGCATCACAGCGCTCCTTAGCAGCACGTGATGCTACGTCACGAGGTACCAGGTTACCAAATGCAGGATATCGACGCTCCAGATAGTAGTCGCGATCCTCCTCGGGGATGTCGAGGGCAGTCTTCTTGTGATTGCGGATTGCCTCTGCGTCCTCCTTCTTCTTGGGTACCCAGATGCGGCCATCGTTACGGAGTGACTCGGACATTAGAGTCAGCTTGGACTGATAGTCGCCCTGCTTGGGGATACATGTAGGGTGGATCTGTACCATACAGGGGTTAGCGAAGTAGGCACCCTTCTTATAGCACAGCCACGCTGCAGACCCGTTGCATGCCAGAGCGTTGGTGGTGAGGAAGTAAGCATTACCGTAGCCACCTGTAGCGACTACGACAGCGTGAGCACCGAAGCGCTCCAGCTTACCAGTCACGAGGTTTCGGGCGATGATACCGCGAGCACGACCATCGATGATCACGAGGTCGACCATCTCGTAGCGGGCGTAGAGCTCCACATGACCTAGCCCTACCTGACGCATAAGACCGGAGTAAGCTCCGAGTAGGAGCTGCTGACCGGTTTGTCCCCTTGAGTAGAAAGTTCTGGAGACGAGCGTACCCCCGAAAGAACGATTGGCGAGCGTACCACCGTACTCACGAGCAAAGGGGACACCCATTGCCACACACTGATCAATAATGTCAGCCGAGACCTCAGCCAGACGATGGACATTAGCCTCGCGAGAGCGGTAGTCGCCTCCCTTGATCGTATCGTAGAAGAGACGGTATACCGAGTCACCGTCATTCTGATAGTTCTTAGCTGCATTGATACCTCCCTGAGCGGCTACAGAGTGAGCGCGACGGGGGCTGTCGGTGATGCAGAAGGACTTGACGTGAAACCCGAGCTCAGCGAGTGAAGAGGCAGCAGAGGCACCGGCGAGACCGGTTCCCACGACGATGATATCCAGCTTGCGCTTATTGGCAGGATTGACCAGCTTCTGATGGCCCTTGTAATTGGTCCACTTCTCTGCAAGAGGTCCCTCAGGGATCTTGGCGTCCAGTTTCTTGGCAGGATCCATATTTATATCTTGTATAGACATAGTCATTGGTATAAAACGATGCGTGAAACAATCAGATCAGAAGCCGTAGTATTGCGATGCAGGGATCTCACCGGCTGCACCCAGGTGCCAGATGTTACCGACTTGGGGCCACACGCCTACTGACTTGAGATAATAGGCGATGGCAACGAAGGCAAACATGATAAAGATAAGTGTCGCAAAGATGTAGCCGATCGTCTTCCAGATGTTGATCCACTTCTTATTATTGAGCCCCACTGTCTGAGCCGCACTCCAGATACCATGAGAGAGGTGGAACCATATGGCGCAGAACCAGAGCAGATAGATGATCACGATCCAGGGCTTACTAAAGATGTACTCCATCTGCGTAGAGGCTACCACTGAGGCGTTTCCCATCCAAGCCTGAAGCTGCATCTTTGCCCAGAAATTGATCAGGTGAAGCACCAGTCCACCAAGGATGATAAGTCCGAGGATCAGCATGTTCTTGGATGCCCAGTCGATCTTGGCCTTCCCCGTCACTTCGTAGCGATCATTGCCACGCGCCTTGCGATTTTGGCTCCAGAGGATGAGCGAGTAGATGATGTGGATCAGGATGATAGCCATCAAGATCGGCACCATGAATTGGACAACCGGATTGGTCCCCAAGAAGTGGGCTATCTCATTGTAGCCCTCAGCCGAGAAGACTGCCACCAGGTTCATTGCTCCATGGAAAAGCAGAAAGAGGAAGAAACAGACGCCGGTGACACTCATCACCACCTTCCTTCCGATAGAAGAATTAGTCAACCACATGGGATTTAATAAAAACTGTTGTTGGTATTCGAAGTTACATCGTCGTGAGACAATCAGTCAGTGTTGCAAATTTAGCCCAATTCCACGAGCTTCCCAAGAAGATTATCTACTTATTTCCATAATTACAACTCTAGACATAAGAGCGGGACGAGAATAAGGGCTATAGGTACAAAAGCAGGCGTAATAACGGACACGAGCCGACACAGAACGGACACATAAGAAACATATGATGACAGATTTCTTACTAGCACTCTATCCCTCTCACCTACTCGACCCAACAAGATCGAGCAGCTCCACAATCCAAATGATTAATTTTTTTCTTATCTTTATCGTCGAAACGAGAGAACTTCAATGATCTCTCCGATATATTTGTTTTCACTCTTCATATATATACCAATATGCGACTTAATCTCACATCACAAATCTCCCTCGAGCAGGTAGAGGAGAGACTCTACAAGCCTCGCAACAAGTACGAGGAGACCATGCTGACCAGCTACGAGCGGATCACCACCCGTATCTACCCCTCTGATGAGCAGGCAAGTGTCGAGCTAGCACTTCGCATCGCCCAGGACATCAAGTCTCATCAGGACAAGCAGCAGACCTTCGCGCTGGGTATCTCCGGCGGGACAAGCCCCCTACCCGTCCTCCGTGAGCTGATCAAGCTCCATAAGAAGGGGGAGCTCTCCTTCGAAGGCGTCCACATCTTCCCGCTCTATGAGTTTTACCCCCTACTTAATGACAACGAGGGGGTTTTAGCTCATCTCAAGGAGGAGTTTATCGACAAAATCTCCATCCCCGGAGCCAACGTACACCACTTTGAGATAGGCACCGACAAGGACGACATACCCTCATCCTGGGCTAAGTATGAGCAGAAGCTCAGCGAGCTGGGCGGCCTCGATCTCTGCCTCATGGGGATTGGTCAGCGCGGCACCGTGGCGACAAATGCCCCTGGAGACGTACTGAGCTCTTCCTTCCACCTCGTGGTGCTGGACGATACCTCGCGCAACGAGGCAATCAGCTCCTTCAACCTGTCCGACAACGTCCCAGAGACCGCAGTCTCTGTCGGGATGAATGAGATCAAGGCAGCCAAGCGCGTAGTACTGCTAGCATGGGGCGAGTCGAAGAAGGAGATCCTCCGCAAGGTGGTCGAGGAGCCTCAGGACGACGACATCCCGGCATCTATCTTCCAGACCCACAATAGGGCAAGTGTCTACACCGATCTGGAGGCAGCTGACGAGCTGGCTCGGATCCACACCCCCTGGAGAGTGACCGATCCCCGATGGACGGACAAGCTGGTTCGCCGTGCTCTCGTATGGCTCTGCAATCAGACTGGGAAGACGCTCCTCAACCTCACCAACCAGGACTACATCAGCCACCAGCTGAGTGACCTGCTGCGTCAGTACGGCTCGGCATACGACTGCAATATCAAGGTCTTCAACGACATCCAGAATACCATCACCGGATGGCCGGGAGGCAAGCCCAATGCCGATGACAGCAATCGTCCGGAGCGAGCTCTTCCATTCCCCAAGCGAGTGATCGTCTTCTCCCCCCACCCTGATGATGACGTCATATCTATGGGTGGAACCTTCCACCGACTCGTCAAGCACGGACACGACGTGCATGTCGCTTATGAGACCTCGGGAAACATTGCCGTCAATGACGAGGAGGTGATCCGCTACATCGACTTTGTCCATGCCCTCTATCAGAACGAGGGTCGCGAGGACGACGAACTCTGCAAGAAGCTCCTCGAGACGAGGCGTTACCTTACTGAGATCAAGAAAGAGGGGGACAATGAGACGGACGAGACCCGCTACCTCAAGGGGACTATCCGTCGTCAGGAGGCCCGCACTGCGGATCGACACGTGGGGCTAAAGGATGACCACGTCCACTTCCTTGACCTCCCCTTCTATGAGACCGGCGCCATCAAGAAGAAGCCGCTCTCTGAGGAGGATGTGCTGATCGTCAAGGACTTCATCCAGGGGATCAAGCCACATATGATCTTCGTGGCCGGAGACCTCCGCGACCCACATGGCACACACCGCGTAGCTACCAATGCCGTACTTGCGGCTCTCGATGAGCTGAAGGGCGAAGCGTGGCTCAAGGACTGCCGCATCTGGATGTACCGAGGTGCCTGGGCAGAGTGGAATATCGATGACATCGAGATGGCTGTACCGATGAGTCCGGAGGAGCTCCGATTCAAGAGAGACTCGATCCTCAAGCATCAGACACAGATGGACGCAGCACCCTTCCTGGGTGACGATGAGCGACTCTTCTGGCAGAGATCAGAGGATCGGAATAGAGGCACGGCGAAGATCTATCATGATCTCGGATTTGCCCGATATGAGGCTATTGAGGCCTTTGTGCAGTATCATCCGGTAGACTAAGGTTTCCCCAGAGTGGGACGCCCCCCTGTTTCTCGCAGGTTCATGGTCTTCGAGACCATGAACCTGCGACTTGCTTTGGGCACTCCATTCGGAAGCAAAATGTACCTACGCTCTGAGAGGCTATTCTTTTACCGGTAATAGTGAGTACTAATATCGGTATTAGTGTTCATTATTACCGGTATTAGTTCGGAGCGAGCTCGGTCATACCGTATGACTTGGCCCCAGGTGCTCACAGACAGCTCTATACCAGACAGATATACAAGAAGAGGAAGTTTTGTCAGAGGTACCACCTTACTTCTGTAGCTTTAGGAACCGACTCAGAAGCGCCGGTGCAGCAAATGGAGATCAAAAACGTGGGTAGTGTCAAGTAATTTACTCATCTTTGTAAGGCAGAGCGGGTTGATCCAACTCCGCAACAGTATAGACTAACTTAATACACCAACCTTTATACAACAACTGAGCAAGACGGCAACGTCTGACAAGTATTTGTCTTATGAAGAATGTCCTTATCATTGGCTCGACCGGACAGATCGGGTCTGAGTTTACGATGAAGCTGAGGAGCATCATCCCCAATGGTCAAATCATCGCCGGGTATATCCCCGCAGCCCCCGTCAAGGGGGAGCTCAAGGAGAGTGGTCCCTCAGAGATCGTAGACATCACCAACGCACAGCAGATCGCTGATGTGGTGGAGAAGTATGATGTCGATACCATCTATAATCTCGCTGCACTCCTATCGGCAGTGGCAGAGGCAAAGCCTCAGCTCGCCTGGCACATCGGAATCGGCGGACTCTGCAACGTCCTCGAGGTGGCGAGAGAGAAGAAGTGCGCCGTCTTCACCCCCAGCTCCATCGGCTCCTTCGGTCCCTCCACACCTAAGGATAAGACACCTCAGGACACCATCCAGCGCCCCACTACGATGTACGGCGTGACGAAGGTATCCGGAGAGCTGCTGAGCGACTACTACTTCAAGAGGTTTGGTGTCGACACCAGGTCTGTACGCTTCCCCGGGCTGATCTCCAATGTCACTCTCCCCGGTGGCGGTACGACCGACTACGCTGTGGATATCTACTACAAGGCCGTGCAGGACGGGAGCTTCGTCTGCCCGATCAAGGCCGGCACCTATATGGATATGATGTACATGCCGGATGCTCTCCGCGCCATGTACGAGATCTTCGAGGCTGATCCCGCCAATCTGAAGCACCGCAACTCCTTCAATATCGCAAGCATGAGCTTCGATCCGGAGATGATCTACGCTGCCATCAAGAAGCAGATGCCCGACTTCACCATGACCTATAAGGTGGATGAACTCCGCCAGGGCATCGCAGAGTCATGGCCCAACTCTCTCGACGACAGCTGCGCCAGAGAGGAGTGGGGCTGGAAGCCTGAGTATGACCTCGACTCTATGACGACGGATATGCTTAGTGTACTCAAGGAGAGATACAGCAAGTAAGTGATATAGTGGAGTATGGAGACCTCACGACAGTTTTCACTCCACTGATAGTGGAGCCATTCCTCTGAGTGATCGGAGGTGATGATGCTCCTGTTTTTCTAACCCACAAATTATTCTTACCATGAAATTCAAGCTCATAGACCTACCTTACGCAAAGGATGCACTGGAGCCTGTGATGAGCGAGGAGACTGTTTCTCTTCACCACGGCAAGCACCTCAATGGCTACGTCAACACTCTGAATAAACTGATCGAGGGCACCGACTTCGAGGACAAGTGCCTCAAGTCTATTGTCAAGGAAGCTGACGGCAAGATGTACAATCAGGCCGGACAGATCCTCAATCACAACCTCTTCTTCCTGCAGCTCCGTCCCAAGGACGAGGCCAAGAAGGCACCTACCGGCAAGCTGCTGGAGGCGATTGAGAAGGAGTGGGGCTCCTTTGAGGACTTCAAGAAGAAGTTCCAGGAGGAGGCCGCCGGACTCTTCGGCTCCGGATGGGCATTCCTCGTCGCTGACAAGGACGGGAAGCTCAGCATCGACAAGGGCTCAAACGCCTATAACCCCATCACCAAGGGTCTTTGCCCGCTGATGACCGCTGATGTCTGGGAGCATGCTTACTATGTGGACTACCGCAACGTGCGTGCAGACTTCCTCAAAGCACTCTGGGAGATCATCGACTGGAAGACCGTCGAGGAGTGGTACACAGAGCCGGAGAAGGCTGTAAAGTGCGCCTGCAAGGCCAGTAAGGCTGAGTAAGCACTGATATCATAATATCAAACAAAAGGGGCTGCACCGCTAATGGCGATGCAGCCCCTCTTGTATTTCAGGCGTCAGAGTCAGTCGTCCACCTTGTCCGAGATGGCACTCATAGAGTCGGAGACAAAGCGATCCAGCGCCTCACCTCGCAGCAGACCGCTCGCGAGGAGTCCGAGATCGACAAGACGCTCGATCACAGGCTGACCGGCCGCAAAGTCGGTATAGATGGTGCCGAGCTTGGCATCCAGTTCATCGATATGGGCATTGGTCTCCTTGAGATCCTCCTGGAGAGACTTCTTCTTTGCCTCATCGGGCTTATTCTTGTCATCGTAGAGCTGACTGTCTATCTCAGCTCGTCGAGCGACATAGCCATTTCGGTCACCCATCAGCTGAGTGTAGGTGCCGATCTGATCTGAGGACCGGAATTTCTTCAGGACCGCACCGATCAGAGGATGATCAATATTGAGCGTCATCATGTAGCTGTCCGGCATGGATCCATACATATCCATCCCTTGCTGCATATGCGCCATATCCTTCATGCGCCGCATATACTCATTCTGGATCACTACGATCGGCTTAGCCTCGGCACCCTGATTGGCAGTAGCGACATGGATCATCTGCTTATCATCGCCCTCAGGCACCCGACTCTGGAAGAGCTGTCTCAGGATGGACTGGTCCTCCTCGGTCATATCGACATGACCGACAGGCTTCTCATCCTTGCGTACGAGATTCTCCAGCGTGTCACTGTCGACACTGACGAAGTGGCTGTCCTCCGACTTCTGCTCCAGCATCCCGATCAGGTGCATGTCGAGGGGTCCATTGAGCAGGAGCACGCTGTACCCCTTGTCCTTGGCTGCACGGATGTAGCTATACTGACGATCCGAATCCTGCGCGTAGAGATGGACCACCTTCTTGTCCTTATCGGTCTGGTTGCCCTTGATCAGGGTCTTGTACTCCTCGAGTGTGTAGTACTTCTCATCAGTGTCCTTGAGGAGCAGGATCCCCTTAGCCTTCTCTGCAAATTTCTCATCCGTCAGCATGCCATACTTCACGAAGAGATCAAGTGCCGACCACTTCTCCTCGTAAGCGGCACGATCGGACTTGAAGAGCTCCGCCAACTTGTCTGCCACCTTGCGCGTGATATAGGTCGAAATCTTCTTCACCCTGGCATCAGACTGGAGATAGCTCCGGCTGACGTTGAGCGGAATATCCGGCGAGTCGATCACGCCATGGAGGAGATTGAGGAAGTCGGGGACGATTCCCTCGACATTATCGGTCACGTAGACCTGGTTGCAGTAAAGCGAGATGTTGCTCTTCTGCATATCGAGGTTTGACTTGATCTGAGGGAAGTACAGGATCCCGGTCAGGTTGAATGGGTAGTCAATATTGAGGTGGATCCAGAAGAGCGGGGCATCGTTACCGGGGAAGAGGGTCCGATAGAACTCTTTATAATCCTCATCAGTGAGGGAGGCGGGCTGCTTGATCCACGTTGGATCCGTCTCATTGATCACCCGAGGCTTATCCGTATCGACCTGCTTGCCATCCTTCCACTCCTTTTCCTTCCCGAAGACGATCGGCACGGGGAGATAGCTGCAGTACTTCCTGAGCAGCGCCAGGATGCGATCCTCGTCGAGGAACTCCTTATCCTCCTCGGAGATGTGGAGGATGATGTCCGTCCCTCGCGATCTCTTCTCTGCCTCCTCCATCTGGTACTCAGGATTGCCCTCGCAGGACCAGCGGATACTGGGAGCCGTCTCGTCGTAGCTCTGAGTGTAGATCTCCACCCTGTCGGATACCATAAAGGAGGAGTAAAATCCGAGACCAAAGTGACCAATGATACTGTGCTGGTCCTCGTACTTCTTGACAAACTCCTCGGCACCGCTGATGGCGATCTCATTGATATACTTATGGATCTCATCGGCAGTCATACCGATACCATTATCCGATATGATCAGCTTGTCGCCATCGATTTTCACCTCCACCTGGAGATCCCCGACTTCGCCGGAGTACTCACCCTTGGAGACAAGAGTCTTCAGCTTCTGTACGGCATCCACGCCATTGCTTACGATCTCTCGGAGGAAGATCTCATTATCGCTGTAGAGGAATTTCTTAATGATCGGGAACATATTGTCGCTCGTCACGCCAATCTTCCCTGTCGTCTGATTTTTATCCATGATCTTCTATATGTATGACTTAGTCTTTCGTTCATATCTCACTACGCAAAGTCAGTGCCAAAGAGCCGGACCGTCTGGAGTGTCAGAAACATTAGTGGTACATTTGTCTATCGCAGATGATCAAGTGACCCAAGCATGAATACCAACCTACCCCCATTAGCTGAGCGAATGAGACCGACCACTCTGGACGGCTACTTCGGTCAGGATGAGCTCGTCCGTCCCGGCGGTCCCATATACGACATGCTGGCAACAGGACTGCTCCGGTCCTTCATCCTATGGGGACCGCCGGGAGTGGGCAAGACCACCCTGGCGAGGATCGTGGCAAAGCACTTCGACCTACCCTTCTTTACCCTCAGTGCGGTCAGCTCGGGAGTCAAGGAGGTGCGCGATGTGATCAAGCAGGCCGAGGACTACCGCAAGGGACTCTTTGCTCAGGGTGCGCCGATACTCTTCATCGACGAGATCCACCGCTTCAGCAAGTCTCAGCAGGACTCTCTGCTACATGCTGTGGAGCAGGGTAGTGTGGTGCTGATCGGTGCCACGACCGAAAACCCATCCTTTGAGGTGATCCGCCCACTCCTCTCTCGGTGCCGTGTGCTGGTGCTGAAGCCTCTCACGCAAGAGGATCTGGACAAGCTCTTGCAGTACACTATCACCAGAGACGAGATACTGAAGGAGTATGAGGTGAGGATAGAGTCCACGGATGCACTCTTTGCCGCCTCGGGGGGTGACGCTCGGAAGTTCCTCAATATCCTTGAGCTCCTCGCTACCACCCCCGAGGCCCTCGAGCAGAAGTGCGTGACCATCTCTGACGAAGTGGTAGCTCAGCAGATACAGAGCAATCCCGGCGTATACGACAAGGGGGGAGAGATGCACTATGACATCATATCCGCATTCATCAAGAGTATCAGAGGTAGCGATCCTGATGCTGCCATATACTGGCTCGCCCGGATGATCGACGGAGGGGAGGACCCAAAGTTCATCGCACGTCGTCTGGTGATATCTGCCTCCGAAGATATCGGTCTCGCCAATCCTAATGCTATGCTGATCGCAGAGGCAGCCTTTACCGCAGTAGAGCGCATCGGCTGGCCTGAGGGACGCATTCCACTGGCTGAGGCTACGATCTACCTCGCCTCCTCTCCGAAGAGTAATAGCGCCTACTTAGCCATCAATAAAGCGCTCTCCTATGTCAGAGAGCAACCGCCCCACCCTGTCCCTATGCACCTGAGGAATGCGCCTACCGAGCTCATGGATGAGCTGGGGTATGGCAAGGGGTACATCTATCCGCACGACTATAAGGGGCACTATGCAAGTCAGCAATATCTGCCTGACGAAGCGGAAGGGACTTCATTCTGGATCCCGGCAGACAGTGCAGCAGAAGCGCAGCTGGTCGATCGACTTAATAGGTTGAAGGGGTCACAGCTGTGATCCACTCTGGGCAGAGGACAGCAGTCCTATGCGACAGAGAAAGACACAGTATCGAATAAAACGAAAGAAGGGCTGGCTCCATAAAGTGGAGCTAGCCCTTACTCGTCTATGCTGTCTGAGAGACCCGCAACAGACAGTGTTGTCACTTATTGGAGCTGGTGGTTCACAGCCAGTGGGCCATAAAGTCGCTCATCTCCTTTGCTCGCTCTTCCAAGCGGGTCAGGTAGATATACTGAGCCCAGGCACGATCCCAATTGTGATCCTTGTAGTTAGTCTTATAATAGGTGTCCCCATTGATATAGTCTGTGAGGAAGCGGACCGCCTGCATATAGGTCATCATGCGACCGCCATAGGGGATAAGTCGGATCTCAGTCTCAGAGAGGAAGCTGCTTGCTGAGGACATGTAGCCCTCGACATAGGACTTGAAGATCGCCATATCCACACCGATCTTGGACTCGTCAGTCTCATCCTCCGCACCGGTATTCACGGCGGTGCGGATGAAGTCTCCGACATCGGATAGAATAAAGCCGGGCATCACCGTATCGAGATCAATGACCGTCAGCACCTCTCCAGACTCCTTATCGAAGAGGATGTTGTCCACCTTAGTGTCGAGGTGATTGATGTGCTTCGGCAGTGTCCCCTCCTCATAGAGTCGCTCCTGCAGGAGCATCTCATCCGACCGGTCGTCAATGGCCTTGATGAGCTTCTTGACTCGCTCCTCCTGCACTCTGCCTACACGATCCTCCTTGATCGCATCTGCGAGCTCCTGCAGGCGAAATGCCATATCGTGGAAGTGAGGGATCGTGTCCCCAAGCGTGCCCTCCGGAATGTCGGAGAGACGGCTCTGGAAGTCGCCAAAGGCCCTTCCGGCCGAGCGTGCGGACTCCGGTGTGACCGCATCCACGGTGACTGACCCCGGGATGTAGAGCATCACGCGCCAGTGATTTCCCTCGTAGGTGGTATAGCGCTCACCGCTCTTCGTCCGGAGGAATGTGCAGACGTGTCGGTCGACGTCCGCATCCCCCTCAGCCTCCAGCTTCTTCCTGATATGCTCAGTAACGGTGAATATGTTCCGCTGCAGGGTCTCCACATCTTGGAAGACCTGATGATTGATCCGCTGGAGCACATACCTGATCTGCTCCGTACCATCGGAATCCTTTACTGTGACACGGAGGGTATCATTGATATGACCGTTTCCGAAGGGCTCCACGCTCACCACTTCCCCCTCAAGGGGGAAAGCATCCAGGATAGTCTGATAGTTTTTTGTCATAATGAATTAGAGATATAAGATGGGGTAAACGATTGGTCCCAGGATCCAAAAGGCGAGATATAAGGTCACAAGAGATAGTGTGATCTTGTCGATCCTGCTACGAGGAGTAATGTAGCAGACAGACTTCTGCCGATCCGGGATCTTGAAGAAACTACTGCGGGTCTCGCGATAGAGATAATACATAACTATACCGACGAGCATACCACAGAGACAGCCGGCGATTACGTCCGTAAGGAAGTGGACCCCGAGGTAGACTCGGGAGTACATCGTGGTCAGTACGACGAGTGTCATGATGATAGTATAGCCCCGGTGTCTCATCAGCAAGATCGTGAAGGCACCAAGGGCAGAAAAATTGGTACTGTGACCGGAGACGAAGCCATAAAGTCCCCCTCCCGAGTGGCCCATCACAGTCTTGACAACGTCCTCCGTGAAGGGGTGAAGGGTCGGGCGGAAGCGCTGAAAATAGGGCTTAAAGACCGCAGAGGATAGCTGATCAGAGATCACCATCATCACTCCGACAAAGAGGATAAGCAGCAGGCACTCCTTGATTTTCTGACGATAGAAAAGCAGCGCAAAGAAGAAGATCAGGAAGAAGTACCAGATCCGCTTGTCGGAAAAGGTGAACATCACCGAGTCCAGATAGTTACTGTGAGGACCATTGAGCCAGAGAAAAAAGTCTCGCTCCAGCAGGGCTAACTTCTCTACCATTATATCAGTCGCTAAAGTCGTTGATTATGTCAAAGGTCTCCTCAGGAACCCAGCCGACCGTACCATCGGCAAGCCGGATCTCGGCGTAGCCCCCTACTCTGTCCAGTACCTTTACCTTATGTCCCTCGTGAACCACTGCGATGTCCTGTGACGATGAGTCGGGAGAGCTCTGTAGCGTGATCACAGGAGCGGTCAGGATTGCCTCCGAGCGGTCGGTGATAAACCTATAGGATCGGTAGACAAAAAGATTGAGGACTATACAAAGTATGAGAGCAACCAGTCCGGCATAGAAGCCTTTCCGCCGCTTCCTCTCGCTACGCCCGTAGGTAAAGAGGAAAATGAGAAGAACAAAGACAACAAAGGAACCCAGCGCAAGGCTCATCCATACCGGCAGAGAGAACCAGTGGGTCATACTGTCCATCATACGTGAGAGCATCTGAGAGCGGGGCTGCTCCACCTTCTCGGCTGTATGGTCAGCGAGGAAGGCAAGGTTGTAGCGCGTGTCAGAGTCGGATGGATCCAGTCTGTAGGCGCGCTCCAGACTCAGTATGGCGCTGGAGAGTTGGCCGTCCTTATAGTAGGCACAGCCGAGGTTATAGTACAGCTCAGCTGAGGGCTCTGACGATAGACTGAGGCATTTCTCGTAGATCGATATGGCGAGGCTGTACTTTTGCTCACCATAGGCAGTTGCTGCCTCGTCCATCAGTCTCTTGATGTCTGATGATCCGATTGCGCCATCGGAGGGGGCAACCACACCAATACTGTCTGTCTGAGTCGACTCTTGTGCGAAAGCTAATCCTCCAATAATAACAGATAGGAGAAGGAGGGGAAGTATCCGAAGTCGTTTCATCACTCTTTGATCTTGATTTTAGAGGCCTCTATGCCATCGATTACCTCCGATGAGGTCTTGTAGAGCTCATCCCTCAGTCCCCCCTCCTCAGAGGGTGCGAAGCGCGCCAGCTCAAGGTCTGACTGCACGGAGAGGGTCCGGCTCACAAGCTCCTCCGACAGACCATTGGCTCGCATAACCTCCGCAATGCGCTCCTTCGAGAGATCAGAGGGCGGGATATGGAGCTTGGCACATAGGTAGCTATTGAGACCATTTAGGAGTGCCTCGTAGTAGGCCTTATTGTCGCCCTTGGCTCGCTCCTTCTCTGCCAGCTTGAGATACTTACGTGCCATCTTGCCGGCACGACGGGCACGGTTGTGGGAGTTCTCAACCGCACCGGCGCGACGGGCACGAATGAGGAAGAAGGCAACCAAACCGATAAGGAATACCACACCATAGAAAAGCCAGTAAGTCCTGAGGCTGACTCTCGACAGGTGAGTGAGGCTACCGGTAGGCTTGAGGTAGCGAATGTCGTTGCCGAGTCGCTTCATCGCATCGCGGCTGCCGAAAGCAGAGCCGTCCGACACAGCCGATCCGTTTCCCTTCTCCACCTGAATCCTCTGTGGCGGGATCACCTCGCGCCTGTAGGACCCGGTGTTGGGATCAAAGTAGGAGTAAGTAATCTCGGGTATGGTATAGGTGCCCTCATACCTCGGGATGGCAAAGTACTCAATGGACTTCCATCCGGACGCTCCCCCGGCGGTGACTTGGATGTCATCCTCCTCCTGAGGATCATATACCTCGAAGCCCTCGGGCCACTCAACCTCCGGGAGGGTAGATAGCTTGAGATTTCCCTCTCCACTAAGGGTCAGTTTCAGCTGTACACTCTCACCGGTCTTCATAGGCTGGTGTAGCCCATCGGTGGTGAGCCTAAAGTTGCCCACAGCTCCTGTAAAGTCGTCAGGCTTGGGCGTGGGGAGTGGCTTCACATTTACCGTAAAAGGCTTGGTCGTCACCTTTTTTCGGACCCTCTGGTAGGAGTCAAAGAAGCCGGAGAAGAAGTCATCCGGATCGTTATTCTGCGAGGGAACAGTCACAAGTAGGCCGAAAGAACCGGACGGGACGCTGAGCTTGCCGGGCTTTTGGGGAAAGAGAAGCTGACGGAGCAGAGTCACGGTGTAATAGTTCTTCCCCCTATACTGCTCTATGTCGAGCTGTAGCGGACCACTCTGTGGGATCTCCTGCTTGACGAATCCGTCGTACTCGGGGAAGTTGGCACTCTCGATCTGGATCCCCTGGTACCTCGAGTAGAGCTTGTAGGTAACAAGAAGAGCCTCCTGCTCATAAACGGTCGTCTTACTCACATTAGCCACCACCTGCAGGGCATCATTGCTGAGTCGGACCGCCTCGGCATCGGATATCTGACCCTCGCTTTCGTCACCGGATGCACTTGATCCGGAGGCACCGGGAGAGGCGGCAGACGGCTCATAGACCTTAAAGGTCGTAGCTCCCGATCGATAGGTGGCGCCTCCGACCTTGACGGTAGCGGAGGGGAGACTGTAGGAGCCGGCATGATCGGCGATCAGGGTGTAGGTGAATGAGGTCGAGGAGGAGCGGGACATTTTGCCATTGATGATCCTGGTACTCGAGGATCGGCTTACGGCCGGACCATAGAGCACCTCTAATCCTGACGGAAACGTCCACTGGGGATCGGATGCCTTGTCACTCACGATCAGCTGGATCCTGAAGGGCTCCCCGACGACTGCTTCCTGGGGAGGTGAGACCCGTACAGTTACCTTATCCGCCGCCTGAGCAGTCAGGGATAGGATGAGGAGGCTTGCAATTATATGAAATACTCTACGAGACATAATGGATTACCAATTCTTACGACGACTGCGCCCTCTCTGCTGCTGAGCCTGCTCCAGCTTCTGCCGGGTATTCTTCTCATCCTTCTGGAGAGCCTGGAGGATCCTATTGGCGGTCTCTTGGGACATCTGATCTTGGTTGGGCTGCTGAGGTTGCGGCTGCTGATCTTTCTGCTGCTCCTTTTGCTGATCTTGCTGCTGGTCTTTTTTCTGATCCTTATCCTGATCTTGCTTCTGATCCTGACCACCACCGCCATTCTTTTTCTGCTCCTCCAGTAGCTTCTGAGCGAGAGCGAGGTTGTAGCGAGTGTCCTCGTCAGAGGGTCGCCGACGAAGCGACTCCTTGTAGTACTCAATCGCCTGCTCCAGCTGCTTAGCACGGAAAGCGGTGTTGCCGGCGTTGTGGGTCAGATCGGCCGCCTCTGTGGGCGAGAGTAAGGAGAGGTGCGGAGTGAGAGACTGGTAGAGCTTGCCGGCCTCCTCCCCACGATCGGTTCGGTAGAGGACATTGGCCAGGTTGAATATCGTGGTGCGGTCGCTCCTATTGACCTCAAGAGCCTTGCGGTAGTCTATCTCAGCCTTGGAGTACTCCTTGGAGCGATAGAGCTTATTGCCGCTACGGGTTAGGTCCCGCACTTGCTTCTGCCCCCAGAGAGGGAGACAGAAGAGAGAGACAAAGAAGATCGACAGCAAGTACTTACTTCTCATCATCACGCTTTATGTCAAAGATATTAAACCGCTTCAGAAGCCTATTCTTATGATCCAGCATCAGCAGATCGACTAAGAGTAAGAGCAGCGCCGGGATCAGGAAGTAGTAATAGACATCCGCGTAGGATCGATAGACGGTGGTACTCATATCAGACTTCTGCAGTCTGTCGAGGCTCTTCTTGAGCAGTCGGACAGCTCCCGAGACGTCCTTGGCATGGATATAGACCCCATCAGCAGTCTCAGCAATTTGCTTAGCGAGCTGCTGATTAAGGCGAGTAACAACCACCTTGCCCTCTTCGTCCGTCAGATACTCACCATTGCCCATCGGGATCGGAGCACCCTCCTCTGTGCCGACACCGAGGACGGAGATAAGGATCCCCTTCTTCTTAGCAGACCTGAGTGCCTCCTCCACATCGCCATCAAGATTCTCCGCATCGGTGATCAGCACCAGCGCTTTCTTCACCTCCTTGTCCGATGAAAAGCCTCTAGTGGCTAGCTTAATTGCTTCGCCGATAACGGTTCCCTGAGCAGCTATGAGGCTCGGATCAGCAGACTGGAGAAACATCTTGGCGGAGACAAAGTCCGACGTAATAGGTAGCTGAATATAGGCTTCCCCGGCGAAGTAGATCAGACCGATCTTGTTATTAGCCAACTCGTCCGTCATACGAGACACAATGTTCTTGGCTAACGTGAGACGACTCGGGGTAACATCCTTGGCAAGCATCGAATTAGAGAGGTCGAGAGCGACGATCATCTCGATACCCTCCAGCTTTACCTTCTCCGGCTTTGATCCCACCTGTGGGCGGGCAAGCGCCACTACGATGAGCATTCCGGAAACGATGAGTAAAATGTCCTTCGTCAACTTACGTCTTAGAGAGAGATCGGGCATCAGCTGACGGACCAGCTCTGTCTCGCCAAAGTTCTTCAGCTTTTTCTTGTCCCTCCTGATCCTCAGGAATGCCCACACCAAGAGGAGCGCAAGAGGAATGAGCAAGAGCAGAATATAGGGGTGTAAAAATCGCATATCCTCAGTTTATCACGGCATCGTACGGAAGGCGGTCGTCCTCAGCAGGATCGCCCCAAATAAGCAAAGCAAGGCGACACAGAGCCACGGCATAAAGTGCTCGGACTTCTCCGTATAGTTATGTACCTCCAGCTTGATCTTCTCCATCTGATCGATCTGGTCGTAGATCTCCTCCAGGCTGGAGTTGTCCGTAGCTCTGAAGAAACTACCGCCGGTGGTCTCAGCGATGGTCCGGAGGGAGCTCTCATCGATCTCCACCGGCATCATCTGATACTCGATACCGAAGTCCGTCATCACGGGATAGGGTGCCTGCCCCATCGTGCCGACGGCGATAGTGTAGACTCGGATCCCAAAGCTCTTCGCGATCTCAGCTGCCGTCATGGGGTCGATGGTTCCGGCATTGTTGGTTCCATCGGTCAGGAGGATCACCACTTTACTATCACCCTTCTGGTCCTTCAGCCGGCTCACTGCTGTGGCCAGACCGTCACCGATTGCCGTCCCGTCTTCCAGCAGACCTATGTCTACTTGACTGAGGAGACTGAGTAGGATGGCGTGGTCTGTAGTGAGCGGACACTGAGTAAAGCTCTCTCCGGCAAAGATCACTAAGCCAATGTTGTCATGCTCACGAGAGGAGATGAATTCACTAGCCACTGCCTTCGCTGCCTTCACACGATTAGGTTGCAGGTCTCGGGCAAGCATACTCCCGGAGATATCCAGAGACATCATAATATTGATACCTTCCGTCTCACTTGACGACTTGTTGCTGAATCTCTGCGGTCGGGCAAGCGCCGCCACCATACACGAGTAGGCGAGGAGCAGCAGGGCAAACGGGATCCAGGTGAGGCGTGATCGCAAGCTGCGACGCATACCTCGGAAGGCATTGGCGGTGCTCAGAGTAAAGGTAGCCGGACGCTTCTGCCTACGTATGTACAGGTAGACGAAAAGCGGCAGAAGCAGCAGGAGAAGAAAAGCCCAAGGATGTGCAAAAGTCATAGTTCTTCCTCTTTCTTATCCTTATCGTCCTCCTTAGTCTCCACTGTCGGTCTATGCTCCTCGACAAAAGCTCGAGAGGCACTCAGAAGACCCACATTCTCCCCCATCTCCGGCCGGTACTTGGCAAACTTCGCCAGATCGGCAGTTGCCAGGATGCGACTCAGGTCATCGTACATCCGCTCACGGCCGATGTGAGAGCGGAAGAGCTCAAGGATCTCTGACGAGGTCTTCTCACCCGTCTCGAAGCCATAGACCCGCTTGAGGTAGCGACGCAAAATATCTGACATCTCGGTGTAGTACTCCTTCACCTGATCGCTCTCCCAGAGCTTCTCGTCCTTGAGCTTCGCCAGCTCTTCCACCGCTTCCTCGTAGGGATCACGGAGTGGCTCCTGGGCAACGGCAGACTGGGTTAAAATTCCCTTCTTTCGCCGACTTATGAGGTAAACAATCGACATGAAGAGCAAGGCAATAAGACTCAGAATGGCGTAAAACAGTGCAGCGTAGTAGAGATAGTCCCATAGAACGAAGTCTGCCAGCCACTGGGGCTTGATATCCTTGATCTCATCCGGATGCTCGAGGTCCACAGGGACAGTTCCGACCATTAGGATCGGCTGATCCTGTGACTCCACAGGCTGATCAGCAATCATCGCCACAATATGCTCGAGGGTATACGATGCGGAGTCAAACGAAGTAAGCGTCACCTCGTAGACGATCTGACGCAGGCGGTCACTGATCATCGTCGTATCTCCAGCAGCAACACCGAGGATCTCCACCCCGGAGACCAAAGTGTCTGCTGACAGAGCGAGCTGAACCTCCCTATCCGCTGGTGCGACGACACTCACACTAAGAGTGGTCTGCTCACCGATCAAGATCTTCGTCGGCTCCAGCTTCGGGATAACACGCGTGTCATCCTGCGCAAACCCGTTTCCGCACACACAGGTGAGCAGAAGGACAATGGCAAGCCTGATGTGGCAGAGACGATAATTCATATCTATATCAGTCATCAGATCCGAGGGTGAGTAAAGAGTCGCTGCAGTCTCGGCACATAGTCCTCCGAGGTCGACACGCTCGCATATCCGATATTGTACTTACTGAAGGTCTCCCTCAGCTTGGCGGAGAGCTCCTGCCAGTATTCACGATACTGCTTCCGGACGGACTTGGATGAGCTATCGATCACACGCACCTCGCCTGTCTCCGCATCCCTGACGCGTAGCAGTCCGACCATCGGCAACTCCGCCTCATGGGGATCGTAGACCTGCATAGCGAGTAGGTCGTGTTTATTGCGCACCACTGCCAGAGTCTTAGCATAGTCGCTTCCGTCGATAAAGTCGGAGAGGAGAAAGAGGGTGCAGCTCTTTCGCTGCACATTGTGAGCAAAGCGAAGAGCCACCGAGATATCCGTTCCCGACCCCTCAGGCTCGATAGAGAGGATCTCCGAGAGGATTGTCAGCACATGCTTGTGACCCTTGGAGGGGGGTATATACTTCTCCACCCGATCGGAGTAGAAGATCACGCCGACATTATCGTTATTCTTTATGGTACTAAAGGCGAGCGTGCCTGCGATCTCCGCCACTCTCTGCCGCTTCGTCATACCCACGGTACCGAAGTGCTCGCTCCGCGAGATATCCACGAGGAGGATCATAGTAAGCTCTCGCTCCTCCTCGTAGACCTTGACGTACGGACGGGCATAGCGTGCGGTGACATTCCAGTCGATATCTCGGACATCATCCCCCGGCTGGTACTCTCTCACCTCGCTAAAGGACATTCCTCGTCCCTTGAAGGCTGAGCGATACGCACCGGAGAAGATATCCTCCGACAGACGACTCGACTTAATCTCGATCCTACGGAGTCTCTTGAGCAACTCCTGTGTATCCATCACCTCTCCGCTCAGGGCACCTGTACCTTATTAAGTATCTCAGTGATCACCTCATCCGTCTTGAGATTCTCCGCCTCAGCCTCGTAGCTGAGACCGATACGGTGACGCATCACATCGTGACAGACAGCACGCACATCCTCCGGAATGACGAAGCCGCGATGCTTGATAAAGGCGTAGGCTCTTGACGCGAGTGCCAAATTGATCGAGGCACGGGGCGAAGCACCATAGCTGATCATCCCCCTAAGGCTATCCAGCCCGGCATCGCCCGGGAAGCGGGAGGCAAAGACGATATCGATGATATACTTATTGATCTTCTCATCGAGGTAGACCTGATGCACGATCTCCCGAGCCTTGAGGATCTGATCACCGGAGACCACGGGGCGCACTTCGGCCGGAGTAGCCTTGATCTGCTCCGTCACGATACGGCTCTCCTCCTCCTTAGTGGGGTATCCTACTAGCACTTTGAGCATAAAGCGGTCGCTCTGAGCCTCCGGCAGTGAGTAGGTTCCCTCCTGGTCGATCGGGTTTTGAGTCGCCATGACGAGGAAGGGGCGTGGCAGCTCAAAGGTCTGGTCAGCGATCGTCACCTGACGCTCCTGCATCGCCTCGAGCAGCGCACTCTGCACCTTGGCAGGCGCACGATTTATCTCATCGGCAAGGACAAAGTTGGCAAATATCGGTCCCTTCTTCACGCTGAAGGTCTCAGACCGCTGACTGTAGATCTGAGTACCGATGACGTCAGCCGGGAGAAGGTCGGGAGTGAACTGGATCCGGCTAAAGTCGGAGTCAATAAGCTCCGCAAGAGTCTTGATTGCAAGGGTCTTCGCCAGTCCGGGGACACCCTCCAGGAGGATGTGTCCGTCAGCAAGTAATCCTATGAGAAGCGATTCCCGAAGATGCTTTTGCCCAACGATGACACGATTCATCCCCTCATCAATGAGGGTGAGAAAACCGCTCTCCCGCTCGATCATCTCCGTCAGTGCCCTAATATCTACGCTTGGTTGTTCCATGTCTAATTCTAATGCAATGTCTACCTGAGCCTCCCCCTCACACAGTTACAAAGATACCGATTTCGCCCCAACCCCTGCCGAAACAACTGGTAATCTTACTTAACGAGCTGTCTCAGACAGTACGGTCGGTGACCTTATGGTCAGGACTCTGAGCTCAGCACCTCACCGATGAGATCATAGTCGGCGGTGCCGGTGATACGCACCTGGCAGAACTTCCCCACACTAGCTTCTCCCGTGAGGATCACCTCCGGATCCACATCAGGCGAGTCGTACTCTGTCCGACCGATATAGTGTCCCTCCTCCTCTCGGTCAACCAGTACCCTGAGGGTCTTGCCCACCATAGACTCTGCCGTCTCGAGAGCGATCTCCTGCTGCAGGGTCATCAGGCGGTCATAGCGCTCCTCCTTGACCTCCTGCGGTACATTGTCGCTGTAATGTCGGTAGTCATAGGTCCCCTCCTCGTGGGAGTACATAAAGGCACCCATTCGCTCAAATCGCTGCTCGCGAACGAAGTCCATCAGCTCCTCAAAATCCTCATCTGTCTCCTCCGGGTGCCCGACCATCAAAGTGGTCCGGATCGCAATACCGGGAACCTCCTCGCGCATACGTCGTAGGAGCTCCTCCGTCTCCTGACGGGTCACACCCCGCCGCATCACTCGTAGCATATGGTCGGAAGCGTGCTGCAGGGCAATATCGAAGTACTTGCAGACCTTGGGCTGCTCGCGCATCACCCTCAGGAGATCCATCGGGAACTGTGCCGGATAGCCATAGTGAAGCCTCACCCACTCGATTCCGTCGACCCGGCAGATCTTCTCGATCAGCTTAGGCAGTCGTGGCTCTCCATAGAGATCCCGTCCGTAGTAGGTAAGATCCTGCGCGATGACTAAGAGCTCCTTCACTCCCGAGGCAGCCAGCCCCCTTACCTCCTCGAGGATCTCCTCCTCCGGTCGGGAGACATGCCTGCCGGTAATGATGGGAATGGCACAGTAAGCGCACTGCCGACTACAGCCCTCCGCAATCTTCAGGAATGCATAGTGATCCGGCGTGGTCGTCAGACGGGAGTCGGCGACGGTGCTGTGATACGCCTTACCCAGGTGAGTGATCAGATCCTTCCAGTCAAACTTCCCATAGATCCCATCCAGCTCCGGGATAGCCTCTCTCAGCTCCTCCCGGTATCGCTCACTGAGACAGCCCATCACATATACCTGCCCCACCTGCCCCGAGGACTTACCGGAGACCACCTCGAGGATCATGTCGATGCTCTCTTTCTTGGCACTCTCGATGAAGCCGCAGGTATTGACCACCACGATCTCGCCCTCCACCTTGTCGGGATTATGACGAACCGTATAGCCACTCTCTGCAAACTGTCTCATAAGCCGCTCCGAGTCGATCAGGTTCTTGGAGCAGCCCATAGTGATGACGTCTACCCTATTCTTCCGCATAAGCTGAGCTGTCAGAGTGAGCCATCGAAGAGGGAGTCCACGAACTCTTCCCTATTGAAAAGTTGCAGGTCGGTCATCTGCTCACCGAGACCGATATACTTGACTGGGATCTTGAATTGGTCCGAAATGCCGATCACCACCCCTCCCTTGGCAGTGCCATCCAGTTTCGTGATGGCGAGGGTATTAACGTCGGTCGCTTCAGTAAATTGCTTGGCCTGCTCGAAGGCATTCTGCCCGGTGGAGCCGTCCAGCACAAGCAGAATCTCCTGCGGCGCCTCCGGATGAACCTTCTGCACCACTTTGCGGATCTTAGAGAGCTCATTCATCAGCCCCACCCTGTTGTGGAGCCTCCCGGCGGTGTCGATGATGATCACGTCTGCTCCATTCGCCTTGCCGTGCTCGACGGTGTCGTAGGCGACTGAGGCCGGGTCGGAGCCCATCTTCTGCTTGATGACCGGGACACCGACACGCTCTCCCCAGATCTCCAGTTGCTCGATGGCGGCGGCGCGGAAGGTGTCCGCTGCCCCCAGCACCACGTTGAGCCCCTCACTCTTATACTGATAGGCAAGCTTACCGACGGTGGTGGTTTTGCCCACTCCATTGACCCCGACGACGAGGATCACGTAGGGCTTGACCTGCTTAGAGAGGTCGAAGGAGGTACCATCCTCCGTCCCGTTCTCAGCCAGGAGCGCTGCGATCTCTTCCTTCAGCAGCCGATTGAGCTCCCCGGTGCCGACATACTTATCCTGAGCGACACGCTTCTCGATCCGGTCAATGATCTTCAGCGTCGTCTCCACGCCCACGTCACTGGTGATGAGTATCTCCTCGAGCTTATCGAGTACCTCGTCATCCACCTTGGACTTCCCCGCCACGGAGTGAGAGAGTTTGTCGAAGAAGCTCTGCTTCGTCTTCTCCAGACCGGTGTCCAGTGTCTCTTTCTTTTTCTTAGAGAATAATCCAAAAAATCCCATCGCTCTATATCTTTAATCCATTCTTGTCTTGTAATCCTCATAACCGTAGGCTCGCAGCAGCTCCGGCGTACCATCGCTGTGGAGTAGGTAAATAGAGGGGTGAGAGATGCCATTGAACATGGTCGTCTTCACCGTCGTGTAGTGTATCATGTCCTCGAAGATCAGCTGCTCACCAACCTCCGGCTCATGGTCGAGGTACCAGTCGCCCATCACGTCTCCGCTGAGACAACTATTGCCACCCACCCGATAAGGTCCATAGGTATGCTCCTCGTCACGCGTTATGGAGGCTCCCCGAATGGCCGGCTGGTAGGGCATCTCGAGACAGTCGGGCATATGGCAGGAGAAGGAAGCATCGATCATCAGCGTGGTGACACCACCATGGGTCACCTGGTCAAGTATCGTGGTGATGAGAGGTCCTGTCTGCCAAGCAAAGGCACTCCCCGGCTCCAGGAGCACCCGCAGGTGAGGATAGCGCCGGTGGAAGTCGGTGAGGAGCTTGATCAGCAGCTCCACGTCGTAGTCCTTCCGCGTCATCAGGTGCCCCCCGCCAAAATTAACCCACTTAGCTCGTTCGAGGTAGCGTCCAAACTTCTTCTCGATCACGCACAGCGAGCGCGCAAAGGTGTGCGAGTCGTCCTCGCAGTGCGAGTGGATGTGGATCCCCTCGATGCCGACCGGCAGTTCGTCCGGCAGGTCAGCGAGCGGCACACCCAGCCTCGAGTCCGGTGAGGCGGGATTGTAGAGGTCAGTCTCGATCTCGCTGTATTCAGGGTTCAGCCTGAGTCCACAGCTGATCGGATGTCCCGCATAGTCACGTACCGTGGGATACCAGCGATCAAATTGGGAGAGAGAATTGAAGGTGATATGGCTACTGCAGCGAAGGATCTCCTCCATCTCATCCGGACGATAGACCGGAGCATAAGTATGGGTCAGTGCTCCCATCTCCTCGTAGCCCAGTCGTGCCTCCGAGAGGGAGCTGGCAGTGGTGCCACTGATATACTCCCTAAATATCGGGAAGGTCTTCCAGAGAGCAAAGGCCTTAAAGGCCAGTATGATCTCCACGTCCGCCTCGACCGACACGCGCCGTATCAGCTCCAGATTGCGCCTCAGGAGCATCTCCTCCATCACATAGGAGGGAGAGGGTATGCTGTGATATCTTTCGTTCATTACTCAAAGGTACCAATTTCTTATGCTCATACCATTTCGTACTGCAGAGCACACGCATTAGGACCACGAGGCGGTGCCCTCAGACTAATATCGGTATTAGTGATTACTATAGTCGGTATTAGTCGTCACTAATACCGATAATAGATTAGTCTAATACCGGCATTAGAAACGAGCCATCGCTATCTATTGGTTTTCAGACTGGTGCGTAGAAGATGCTCTAAGATTATTACCATCGTCAAGCCAGAGCAAGAAAAAAGGGATGCATCCCGCTACAGGACACATCCCTTTGTAAGTCTTGATTAGTCTCTACGTATCAGAGAGAGAACATGGTCAAAAGGGTAACGAGGAGCGCCAGAATAGCGTAAAGCTCCGGGAAGACCGCCTCGACCATGGAGATGGCAAATACATTGTGACCATCAGCGGTGGCTGCAATACCGTGTGCGAGCACCTTGCCCTGCTTGATAGCGGAGAGGAGACCTACCGACCCGAGGAGCAGACCACAGAGGAGGATTGCTGTGGCTGAGAGCACAGACATATCGGCAGCGATATGCTGACTGGCGAAGTACCAGCCCACAAATCCATAGAGACCCTGGGAGGAGGGAAGCGCTGAGAGACCAATGTACTGACCCATCTTGGAGGGATCCTTGCGCATAGCCCCGATAGCGGTGATACCGCAGGAGGAGAGACCGTAACAGCTACCGATACCGGCGAGACCGACCATCAGTGCGATACCCAGGTAGGCCATTAGAAGTGTAGTAGACATAAATTGATTTACTTATTGAGTTTGTTATTGTTTTGTCAAGAATAATATATCACTTGGAGACCTTCTCCTCAATCGGAGAGTAAGGTGTGCCCCCGCCCTCGTACTCGGAGTTATTAAAGTACTCCACATAGGTCAGTCGAACCGGGTGGACAAGCGAGCTGATCATCGTTAGGCAGAAATTGAGTCCGTGACCAAAGGCGAGGATCAGCAGTCCAACAGGGATCGCTGCCCAGATGGGCATAGAGGCGGTGACGGTCTCAGTGAGTGTATTGAAGACCCCACCGAGGATACCGCCCGTCAGACCGATGGCGAAGAGGCGGATATAGGAGAGAGTATCTCCCAGAAGCCCCGACGCGGTATTGTAGGTGTCCCATAGTCCTTTGCCAAGATTGACAAAGACGTTCTTGCCCGGAGAATTGAGGAAGAAGACTGCGAATACACAGAGTCCCACAACGCCCCAGAGGGTGTACTCAAGCCACTGTGGTAGCTGAATGCTGAGGGCGGGCAATCCAACCACAAGTCCGATGAAGATCACCATAGTCGGCCAGGCGAAGCTGGCGAGCGAGGCGCGGGTGCCGCTCTGGTGTCTCACCTTGAAGGCAGCCACATACTTTGCAAACAAAATCTGGACGAGTCCAAGTGCCAGGGAGATCACCATCAGGTTATCCGACGAGAGGAAGAAGTCCTTGATGGAACTGAGGAAAGGAACTTCAACGAGCGAGATACCGAAGAAGGTACCGGCAAGGAATCCCATCACCACGCTGGCTCCACCGAGCCACTGGAAGAGCTCGAGGTACATCTTGGCACTCTCGCCCACCTTGCGCTTAAAGATCGTCGCAAGGATCAGCACCACCAGCCCGTATCCTGCATCCCCGGAGCACATGCCGAAGAAGAGCATGAAGAAGGGTGCGATGAAGGGTGTCGGGTCAAACTCCCAGTAATTAGGGAGCGAGAACATCTTTACGAGAGGCTCAAAGGCCCTGCCGAAGCGACTATTGGAGAGCTTGATGGGCACATCCTCCCCATGGACAATTTCCTCCTGGACGTAGGCGATCCCCTCCTCTGAGAGCGCTGCCTGCATGGCGGCATCCTGCTTGGCGGGGACATAGCCCTCCAGCACCATTAGTCGGTCGTCATAGAGGCGATCCGCCTGATAGTAGGCATTGTCCATCTGGTAGGTGTCGGCGAGGCGAGCCTCCTGCCGGTCAAGTATCTGATCGTGATGAGCGAGATAGAGCTTGGAGTCTGTCAGGAGCTTCAGGTCCTCCTCCACACTCTGTCTCTCAACCCTAAGCGAACTAATGGATCGGTCGGGTAGACGGACCTGCTCGGCAAACTCGAGCTCAGGCTCCGGCTCGTCCTCGGAGGTGATGGTGACGAAGTAGGTGGAGCGACCGGCAGTCTGGATAATCTGTGCGTGGTAGAGCTCCTCCCACTCCTTATTGTACCTCTGAGAGAGGACGGTCCAGAAGGTCATATGAACGCCCTTAGCCCTCAGCTTAGAGATCAGAGTCGGGTCGAAGTCGCCCCAGTAGGAGAGCTCATGCTCCTGGGACTTTAGGTCAGAGAGGATCCTCGACTTTTCCTTGATACGAGAGTCAAGGTCACTGATCTGGCTCCGATATGTGTCGTAGTCTGTCAGGGTATCCTGAGGGAAGTCGATGTGAGGGATATCCTCAGGGGTCTGATCCTTCTGTAAGGGATGCTGATCCATGAGGAAGCCGAGGCTCTTACGCAGATCGGCCAACTCGTCCTGTCGAGCCTTGACCTCTCTGATGCGGTCGAGCTCATTGGGGTCCTTATTCTGTCGGACATGGATCACGCCTAAGGAGCGCAATTTCTGTAGGAACGTCTCGTACTCCGGCTCAAAGACCAGGAACGAGTACTTATTCATCGTCTCTATCATACTATTGCTTCCATTTCTGATTCTGCCTCCATGGCGTTACGGCGCTTCTCCTTCTCCTCATCGAGGTGAGCGCGCATGATCTTCTGAGACGCCTTGGAGAGCGATTCTTCATCCTCGAGATAGCGCTTGATCTTCAGGATCGCCTCCTTGAGACCGGGGATCTGAACTTTCTCGAAGAGGTTGACCTTCTGCGTCGTCTTACGTCTGGCATGCTGCAGGATGTCCAGCTCCAGACGTCCGACCTCTGCCTGGATGCCCACTGTCGCGAGATCCTTGATCAGCTGGGTGCCCTCCATGTACCAGGAGGGGGTATTGAGGAGACTAAAGGGGCGCACCTCAAAGTCTACCTCTCCCAGCACAGGTACGGGAATACCGGCCACCTTGCGGGTCTCGAGATGGACGTCCTCCACTCGGACGAGAGAGGGATCAAACTCACTCCAGAGGGCGGTCATGGTGTCGAAGTTCTCGATACTCTGCTCTACCTGAGCCTCGAGATCCTCGACCTCCTTCTTGACCCGTCGCACCTCAAGTCGAAGCGCACTCTCCTTACTCTTGATCGTAGGGAGGATTCGCTCTCGGAGCTGGAGATCCTTCTTCTGCCTCTGGAGGGAGGTCTTGTTGTATTGAAACTTTACAGCCATACCTCAGTCATAACCGGGATTACTCTTCCTCCTCGGAGTGACCGACCATCTCTACATCCTGTGGCCAGTACTTGTCGACAAGAGACTGCTTTATCGCCACCTCGGCAGGTGTAAAGTGCCGAGCGAAAAGCCGCCATGCCGTATCGAGCATCTCTGTGGTATTGATATTGACGTCGATGGCAAGGAGGTCATTGGCATACTCCTTGGCGAAGTCGAGCGTCCGCTCGTCATAGTCGGTGAGGTCAAATCCGTTCTCCAGCTTGGTTTGTGCATTGGAGGCATCGGCGAAGAGACGGACCCCGGCATTCATCACCTGTGGGTGATCCTCGCGAGTCTTCTTCCCGATCACCTGCTGCTTCAGTCGAGACAGGGAGCGGAAGGGGTCTACGATAACCTTGCCAATCGTGCTGTCGGTACGAAGGTACAGCTGTCCCTCGGTAATGTATCCGGTGTTATCCGGAACTGCGTGGGTGATGTCTCCACCCGAGAGCGTCGTCACGGCGATGATAGTGATGGAGCCGCCGGAGGGGAACTGGGCAGCCTTCTCATAGACCTTCGCAAGGTCGGAGTAGAGGGAGCCGGGCATAGAGTCCTTAGAGGGGATTTGGTCCATCTTATTGGAGACAATGGCCAGCGCATCAGCGTAGTTGGTCATATCCGTTAGGAGGACAAGCACCTTCTCATTCTTCTCCACAGCGAAGTACTCCGCTGCTGTGAGAGCCATATGAGGGATCAGTACCCGCTCGATGGACGAGTCCTCGGTGGTATTGATAAAGGAGACAATACGATCGAGTGCGCCTGCCTCTGCAAAGGTATTGCGGAAGTAGAGGTAGTCGTCGTTCGTCAGTCCCATACCGCCAAGGATGATCTTGTCGGACTCAGCGCGCATCGCCACGGTTGCCATCACCTCATTGTAGGGCTGATCCGGGTCAGCAAAGAAGGGGATCTTCTGTCCCGTCACGAGGGTGTTATTGAGGTCGATACCTGAGATACCGGTCGTAATGAGCTCTGAGGGCTGCTCACGACGGACCGGATTCACGGACGGTCCTCCGATCTCTACCTCCTCTCCCTCAACGATCGGACCGTCATCGATAGGCTCTCCGTAGGCATTCATGAAGCGCCCGGTAAGAGAGTCGCCCACCTTTAGGGCGGGAGCTTTCCCGAGGAAAGTCACCTCGGCATTAGTCGGGATGCCTTCCGTGCCGGAGAAGACCTGCAGTGTCACCACATCGTCCTCGAGTCGAACGACCTGAGCCACACGACCATCGATGAGAGCAAGCTCATCGTTACCCACACCGGTAGCACGCAGAGAGCAGGTTGCCTTGGTGATGTCGGAGATGTGGGTGTATATCTTTTGGAATGCTTTCTTAGTCATAATCAGTCTACCCTTAGGCGTTAGCCGTTTCCTGTACAGCGCGGGACTTGTCCGCCAGACGTGTCTCCACCATCTTCTTAGCTCGCTCGCGGTACTTATTGTAGTCCTCGCTACGGAACTCGGAGTAATTCATCTGCCTCAGCTCGTTAATCAGCTCCTTGAAAAAGACGGAGACCTCATTGAAGTCCTCAAATGCAAGGTCACTCTCACAGATGTCTATCACAAGAGCCAGCATCTCCTGCTGACGCTCCAGAGGACACATAGCATCGATGGCATCAAAGGCATCCTGCTGTAGGATGACGAAGTCGATCAGCTCTGACTTCCAGAATGTGACGTGGTAGTCCACAGGCACACCGTCATCACCGAGGATGTTGATCTGCTCGGCGATCTCGAGTCCCTGACGCATACGTTGCTTGATCTGGCCAACCATCTCCAGCCAGTCGGGCGAAGCAGCCTCAGCAACATACTTCTGAAACTCCGGGTACTCCAGATACTTCGAGTAAGAGTCGATAGGATTGACTGCCGGGTAGCGCTTCTTGTCTGCGCGATCCTGCTGGAGGGCGTAGAAGCAGCGTGCCACCTTTTGGGTGTTCTCCGTCACCGGCTCCTTAAGGTTACCACCGGCAGGAGAAACAGTACCGATGAAGGTGATCGATCCGGTCTTGCCATTCTTCAAATGGACATAGCCGGCACGTGCATAGAAGGCAGAAATAGTAGCCGAGAGGTCCATTGGGAAGGCATCGGGTCCAGGCAGCTCCTCCATACGATTGGACATCTCCCGGAGTGCCTGAGCCCAGCGAGAGGTGGAGTCTGCCATCAGCAGAACCTTTAGTCCCATCGTCCGGTAGTACTCGGCGATCGTCATAGCGGTGTAGACTGAGGCCTCACGAGCCGACACCGGCATATTGGAGGTATTGGCGATGATGATCGTGCGCTCCATCAGCTTGCGACCTGTATGAGGATCCTCGAGCTCGGGGAATTCCTTAAAGATCTCTACCACCTCATTAGCTCGCTCACCGCACGCAGCCATGATCACGATATCCGCCTCAGCCTGCTCCGAAATAGCATGCTGGAGGACCGTCTTACCGGTACCGAAGGCACCCGGAATAAACCCGGTACCACCCTCTACCATAGGATTGGAGATATCGATGCAGCGGATCCCGGTCTCAAGTAGCTTAAAGGGTCTCGGCTTATCCACGTAGCAGGGGACAGCCTGACGGACAGGCCACTTCTGAGTCATAGTGATGGAATGATCCACCCCACTCTCGTCCGTCAGCACAGCCATCTCGTCGTCCACAGTGTACTGTCCCTTAGGAGTGAGTTTCTTGACCGTATATATACCCTTAAATGTAAAGGGAACCATAATCCTATGGGGCTGGTGATTCTCCTCCACGAGACCAATCCAGGATCCGGCCTCGACAGTGTCGCCTACCTTAGCAGTCGGCTCGTAGTCCCACTTCTTATCCCGATCAAGCGGATCGGTATACTCTCCACGCTTGAGGAAGAGTCCGGTCATCTTATCCAGATCATTCTGGAGACCATCAAAGTTCTTAGAGAGCAGTCCCGGACCGAGGGTCACCTCGAGCATATGTTGCTCAAATCGGACCTGATCACCGATCTTCAGCCCACGAGTACTCTCATAGACCTGCACATCCACCAGGATCCCCTCGATCTTGATGACCTCAGACATCAGCTCCGAGCCATCATCGAGGATGACGAAGCAGATCTCATTCTGTGCGACCGGACCATCTACCTCTACAGTCACCAGGTTGGAGACCAACCCTACCACCTTACCTGTAGTTTTCATCTATATATCGTTTTTTATTATTGTCTATCCCAAAGCTTAGAGACGGTTATGTTTCTTGGCCTCTGCCCGAAATTTCTCCAGGTCAGACCGACTCTCGTGATTGAGCTGATCCATAATCTCCCTGAAGCGACTCTTGCCCATCTCTGCGTCGAGCGAGCTCCAGCGGCTCAGCATCTGCAGCTTGAGCAGATAGGCGAGCATGGTATCTATGGAGAATGTGTCAGCAAAGGTGAGACTGTCTAAGTAATCCCACTTGAGCTGATCTATCCGATGCTCCCTCACAGAGAGATCCTGCTCCTCTGATATCTGCAGCACTTGCTGCACCACCTCTCCCTCCTCGAGGAAAGTGATATCGTGCCAGTTGCCACTCCTCAGGAGACGCACCAGGTCACTATCCCCGACGATCAGCCTACGAGCGTCGAGGTCGTGACGCTTGATAGTGATGGCTGCCAGCACAAGGCGAATGGATCGATCGAAGCGAACCCAGGTGCGGACAAACTTATCCCCCCGCTCCATAACGTAGCGGAAGTAATAATTATCTAAGATATCCTCATAGAAGTGCTCTGCCGGGCGGTCGATCTCCTGATCGTGGCGATACTCATACATAAAGTCCACCAGGTAGGAGGGATAGGTCTTCGGATCGAAGTGAAGCTCCTCGCCTACCATCTCAGAAGTAACCATACCTCTCTCCGCGGCGGTGACCAGTCTGCGCAGTTCATCCGGTCCCACCACGTATGGAGTCTGTGGGTCGGGGATCGGTCGGTCGTAGAGCAGTGCTACCAGTGCCCTATTGTCCTCACTGAGGAGCAGAAGATCCAGGAGCTGGTTGTCTCGGCGGCTAAGCTGCCCGCGCAGAGTCTCCACATACTCCCAGGGAGTAAGCGGAGGATTTTTCCCTATCTCCGGTCTCAGTGTCGGCAGACCTGCTCCTAAGGCATAATACTCAGCCATAGAGGATCACTCCTTGTCAGGTGCCGTAAAGAGAGCCTCCCGAAGCTGAGGACGCATAAAGTCCTTGAAGTACTCCGTCAGAGCCTCCTTGCTTACCACGACCTCGTAGCCCTTATCGGCGGGGGCGATGGCAAAAGAGGCTGCCCTACCCTGGACACTCTTGATCTCAAGTCCCTTCTCAAGGATCCCGGCGGCATGGTTCATAAAGTACTTACGGAGAGCCTCACCATCCTCAGTAGATACGGTGACGCTATTGCTTCCCTCGTCGAAAAGCTTCTGACATAGTCTCTGCACTACATCGTAGAGTCTCTCAGGATCGGCAAATGCCTGGTCAATCCCCTTGCTGACGGCACGGTCATTGATCATATCACCGATCTCCGTCCTCAGCGCATCAGCTGCACGATCAGCCGAGAGCTGAAGCTCCCTAAGGGAGCGCTCACGGAGGCCGGCCACCTCGCTCTTTGCTCGGGATAAAATCTCCTTAGCCTTGGCCTCTGCCTCAGCAAGGATCTTATCTCTCTTCTCCTCTGCCGCTGCTACGATCTCCTCTGCGCGAGAGTCAGCCTTGGCGATGCCATCCTTATAGATCTTACTCGCCAGCTCTTGTACTTTGTCGTCCATACAAACTCACTCGATATAGTTGCTTAACTGATTTTCGTACTCTACGTGGACAACTCCACGCATAATGTTAGCAAACTTACAAATATTTCCCATTAAGAGAAGCCTAATCCCAATACAAAAGCTCAATTATCCAAGATATTATCCCGGCCGGGCTAAGAAAAATGAGAGACAACGGTAACTTACCGCTGTCTCTCTATACTTTACACCTCCTCAGTGCTATATTATATTCTACATGGTCTACTCACCTCGTGTGATAGGCAAGTATCACTCCATCATCTCTCTACGCATATTCTCCACGTAGCGAGCCTTCTCCATCTTACGACGGCGAACGTCGGATGGCTTGCGGAAGTTGCGATTCTCGCGCAGACGGCGCATGGTGCCTGTGCGGTCAAACTTCCTCTTGAATCTCTTCAGGGCGCGCTCAATATTCTCGCCCTGGCTTACTGGTACAATGATCATATAGATATATTTCAATGTCCACGGGGATCCATACGTCCCCGTTTCGCCTGCAAAGGTAACCTATTTAATCGGGTTTCCCAATACTATTCCCCTGATTTGACACACTCTGCCATCGGGAGTCACAAAGAGGCTCCAAACTAATATCGGTATTAGAGAAATCTATTACTGGTAATAGCGAACACTAATACCGACATTAGTCGCAACTAATACCGGTAATAGAATCGACGCAGATGGACAGGATCTCTCTCCGATCAGAAACCTCCTTACTCTTTACTACAGAATGTTTGTCCTCCGAGTAAAGTCGATGATCTCCGGTATGTAGCCAAAGGCGAGACCCGTGACGGAGTCGGCACATCCGTAGTAGACGGCTATCCGTCCGCTATCCGGATCATGAAGAGCGGCACAGGGGAAGCAGACGTTGGGCACATCCCCAGCACACTCATAAAGCTCCTGCGGAGAGATGAGGTACGCCCCACTGCGAGCAGTCACTATCCAGGGCTTATCTCTATCGAGGAGAGCTGAGCCGAAGGCGTAGACATACCCATTGGCACTCCGGAGCACTCCGTGGTAGATGAGCAGCCAGCCCTCCGAGGTCTCGATGGGGATGGGTCCTGCACCGATCTTGAGACACTGCCAGGCACTTACCTCGAAGTCCGCCGGTGCCATCACGTGTCGGTGGTGTCCCCAGAACTCGAGATCCGGCGACTCGCTGTAAAATATGTCTCCAAAGGCAGTATGACCGTTGTCACTCGGACGACTCAGCATAGCGTAGTGACCATTGATCTTGTGAGGGAAGAAGACGCCATTACGATTGAACGGCAGAAATGCATTCTCCAGCTGGTGGAAAGTCTCGAAGTCCTCCGTCCACGCCACTCCGATGGTGGGTCCATGGTAGCCATTGCACCACGAGACATAGTAGCGACCATCGATCTCTGTCACTCGAGGGTCGTAGCCATAGACCCACTCCCCCACCTCGGGGATGTCGCACCGGAAGTCGATCTTATCCGGAGAGATGTCCCAGGAGAGCCCATCCCGGCTAAACCCCACGTGGAGACGCATCCTCCGATTGGTGTCGTCGCACCGGAAGACACCGGCAAACCCATCCTTAAACGGGACGACGGCACTATTGAATATACTGTTGCTTGTCGGGGTCTCGTGCCGACCAATTATGGGATTCTTACTGTATCTCCAGAGCGGGGCATTGCATCCCTGAGGACGATCCTCCCACGGCATATTGGGGAGAGGTCTCCCGGCGATCTTGATTGATTCCATATTCATTTAGTTAGTAAGTTTGTTTCCATTCCCATCGTAGGAGAAAGGTACCACTTTTGCACATATCAGCCCCGGGATCGACACAAGTACAGCGATAAGGAAGAAGGTGCTATACCCCACCGCATCGCTGATCGCACCACTGACCAGTCCGGGAATCATATAGCTAAGGTTCATCAGGCTATTAGCGATGGCATAGTGCGCCATGCGATGCGGTCCGGGTGCCACCTGCTGCATCATGAAGAGCGTCAGTCCGACGAATCCGAAGCCGTAGCCAAACTGCTCCACCACGATCCCAACCGCCGGCCACACCAGACTGGTGGGGCGGAAGAATGCGAGGAGGAAAAAGATGATGAAGGGGAGATTGAAAATCAAGGCGAGGGTGAAGAGGACCTTCCGAAGTCCATAGTGGCCAATGTAGTAGCCGGCCAGGATGCTTCCTCCAATGAAGGCTATCGTCCCGAAAGTCCCATAGATGAGACCAAAGTCCGAATTTGTCATACCCAGTCCGCCGAGGTCAAAGCCGGCCTTCAGAAAGAGAGGTGCTACTTTAATGGCTAGACCTTCTGTAAAGCGATAGAGAAAAATGAATAGTAGGTAAAACCAGATGTGCTTTTTCTCAAAGAAACTGACAAAGATCTCCCACACCCCCTGTAGAGTCTCTCTGGCAGATCGCTTCTCATCCACTACAGGAGTCTGACTGTGGGGTAGCACCGCCATATGCCACAGGCCAAGCAGGAGCATCAGTGCACCCGCCACCACTATCATACTCTGCCAGGAGCGGACAAGACCGATGGAACTCGTGAGGTAGCCCACGAGGTAGACCAGTCCCCCTTTGGCCAGCACCTTAGCAATGTTGTAGAAGGCACCCTGCCATCCGACAAACTTACTCTGAAGTGTCGGGGTGAGTGCCTCCATGTAGATCCCGTCCCCGGCTATATCGTGCACCGATCCTGACAGAGCCATCACTGCCATTAGGAGGAGCAGGAGGGGGAAGGAATCCTCTAAGCCAAGTGACGCGGCAATCAGACCCAGCATCAGCGCCGAAATGATCTCGGAGATGAATACGTACTGCCGCTTGCTCCCGAAGAGCTCCATCACCGGACTGAAGAAGGGCTTCAGGCTCCATGGCAGGATCAGCAGGGAGGCCCAGAAGGTGATCTCCTTGTCGGGAATGCCCATGTCCTTGAAGAGCAGCAGCGAGACATCCGAGAGCATCACCATAGGGAGTCCCATGGCGAAGTAGACTGTGGAGACCCAGGAGATAGGATTGAGATTGGTGGCGTTACTCTTCATATCTTATCGCAGCGTGGAGACGGGCATACGTGAGGCGTCCAGTCGCAGGAGTACAAAGAGGAGGAGAGTAAAGCTCAGCAGAGACGATCCACCGTAGCTGATGTAGGGGAGAGGAATACCGATCACCGGGACGAGACCGATCACCATACCTACATTCACCAAGAGGTGGAAGAAGAGTATCGAGGCAACTGAATAGCCGTAAACTCTGGCAAAGGTGTCCGGCTGACGCTCTGCAATGTAGATAAGGCGGCAGATCAGAGCAAGGAAGAGCAGTAAGACGACTAAGCAACCAATGAAACCTTCCTCCTCTCCAATGGTACAGAAGATAAAGTCCGTAGTCTGCTCAGGGACATAGGAGAGCTTGGTCTGTGTCCCCTGCAGGAAGCCCTTGCCGGTAAGACCACCGGAACCGATCGCGATGAGGCTCTGGTGAACGTTGTACCCCGCCCCGGCCGGATCATCCTTTAGCCCCAGAGAGACAAGGATTCGGGTCTGCTGATGAGGCTGGAGGATATTGTCAAAGAAGTAGCCCACACCTGCATACATCACGATGCTGACCACCACAAAGGCGATCAGGAGACCGATATGTCTCCCGCGATGATTGTACACCTGCAGTACCACCCAGGCAAGGAGGAACAGTAGAGACAGGACGGCGAAGATGGAGAAGTCCACAGGGGCCCAAATAGAGATAATGGCGGCTGCGAGCATCAGCCCGGGAGCAATCACCAGACCGGGCAGCCAGGCTCGTCTCAGATCACAGTATGCCTGGGCTGATAGTACCACGGCAGTATAGATCATCAGCATCACGATGAGCCGCCCGGCAGACGTGGCTCCCCACATCACTTCGGAAAACCGCAGCTCGAGGATAAAAAGGAGAGCACAGAAGACGCCGAAGAGGGGTACTGCGCTGCTGAGACCCTCCCGATAAAGGATGATGATGAATGAAGCGTAGACGAGTGCGGAGCCGGTCTCTGACTGCATGATGATGACCAGCATCGGTGCAATGATAATCGCACAAGCCACAGCCAAGTCCCTCGTCCGCTCCAGGCTGAAGTTGTACTTCGACATCCACCATGCCAGCATTAGGGCAGTGGTGAGCTTGGAGAACTCTGCCGGCTGCAGTCTCACCGACTCGGTAATCACTATCCACGAACGGGATCCCTTGATGTCCGGTGCGATAAAGATCGTCAGGATCAGCAAGCCAATCATCATGAAGTAGAGGACCGGAGCAGACTGCTTAAGGAAAAAGGTGTCGATGAGAAGTATCGCGATGGCGGCAGATAGGGAGATTCCGATCCAGACCAATTGAGAGAGTGCTCTTCCCTCGATGCTGAAGGAAGTGTCAGTAATCGTATAGGTCCCATCGGCAGCGTATATAGCCAGCCAGCCGATCGCTACCAGTATCAGGTAGAGAAGGATTGTCAACCAATCCGCTCGGTGTCGCAGCCCCATGGTGCCTCCGGATGAGTATCTTGCGGCCATATCGTTATCGGATTACAGTGGATAGCATCGCCTTCTCGTAACTGGTAGATGATGGAGTGATAGAGTCACCATGGAGATAGTAGTCCAGCATGAGACGACCGATCGGGACGGCGTAGGTGGCACCGAAGCCCCCATTCTCCACCATGACGGCAATGGAGACCTTGGGCGACTCCATAGGTCCAAATCCGAGGAAGAGAGAGTGATCCTTTCCATGAGGATTCTCAGCTGTCCCTGTCTTGCCACAGATAGCATAATCGGAGAGGTTTGCCTTGCGACAAGTTCCCCCTGTCACCGCCATTCGCATGCCCTCAGCAATCACTTGGAAATACTCAGATCGGATCCCTGTCTCCATACGTTCGACGTAGAGAGAGTCCTGCGGCATACCATTGATCTCCTTCACCAAGTGTGGGGTATAGTAATGCCCTCTATTGGCAAGGATAGCTCCGAAGTTGGCAATCTGCATGGGTGTAGCGAGGATCTCGCCCTGTCCGATCGAGATGGAGACTATAGAGCTGGAGGTCCAGCGACCATTGTGGATCTTGTCATAGACCTCAGAGTTTGGGATATAGCCACGGCTTTCTCCGGGGAGATCGACTCCGGTCTTGTGTCCAAAGCCCATCTTGACAATATAGTCTCTCCAGTGATCAAAAGCTTCTTCCACGGTTGCATAGCGCGACCGGTCGTCGAGGAATGCGCGCAAGCCCCAGCAGAAATAGGCGTTACATGAGGTGGCGATAGCGTGTCTGAGATCCAGCGGCGAGCCGTGCCCGTGGCAGCGAGGACGTCCTCTCAAGAGCGGGTATCCACGATAGCAAGAGTACATCGTCCCCGGAGTGATACACCCCTCCTGTAGATAAGCTGCCGCTTGTACTGTCTTGAATGTAGAACCCGGAGGATAAGCCGCCTGCGTCGCACGATTGTATAGTGGCTTACTTGGGTCGGTGACTAGCTGCTGATAGTTTCGGCCTCGCTCCTTACCAACAAGGCGTGCAGGGTCAAACGATGGGGAGGAAACCAGAGCAAGCACTTCCCCGGAGCTTGGCTCGATCATAACGATCGCCCCACTCTTTCCTTGCATCAGCTTCTCGCCATAAGCCTGTAGCTTGATATCAATGCTGAGCTTCAGATCATGCCCGGAGGTGAGCTCTTGATCATACTTTCCCTCCTCGTACTGTCCTTGCACCCGTCCGTGTACATCCCTCAGGAGGATTGACGTCCCTTTATTTCCTCTCAGGAAGCGCTCATAGCTCTTTTCCAGACCGGTTGTGCCGGCATAGTCACCGGGTGTGTAGTAGGGGTCTCGCTTGATATCACCCGGACCAACTTCGCCGATATTCCCCAGCAGAAGTGCTCCTGCCGTATATCGATAGGCCCGTGAGGTGTGATGCTCAATGAGGAGACCGGGAAACTTGTAGAGCTGCTCCTCCAGCAGACCCGCCTCGACTGAGGTAATCTGAGAGAAGAGAGTCTGCGGGACAAAGGGCGAATAGCCTCTATTGGACTCCCGATCCTTTACCTGCTCCAGCCGATCACGAAAGTCCTGGAGATCGATGTCCAGTATATGGCAAAAGGCAAGACTATCGAAGTCCTCCATCTGACGCATGATGATCTTCGCATCAGCCGTTGCGGTATTATAGACGACAAGACTATCGTTGCGATCTCGCATCAGTCCTCGTGATGGGTACAGGGTCCGGTGATAGAAGGCAATATTCTCCGCTGCGAGCTTATACTCCGGCGAGAGGGCCTGGACGTAGAAGAGCCTCGCCACATAGACGATCACCACCAGCGTCACCACCCCAATGATGATATAGCTGCGCTCACTATACCGACTCCGCGACCTACTCATCCCCTCTTACGCGGCATAAAGAGTGCATCAAAGATCATAAAGAGCAGCACCGTTATCATAACGGATCCGCCTATGTACGGTAATGTGTGAACCAATAGTCCTGTGGAAAAGAACTCAAGGAGGAATATTGCACTGATCTGTACCAACGTGAGCGTTAGGATGAAGAGAAGATAAGCACCGGCACCCATCAAACGAGGAGTGATGAGCGGATTCTCTTCGTCCGCATTATCTAGATCATCCTTGTCCACTAACCCTCCAAGAAGCTTCGGACGCAGGTAAAGCGTCAGAGCAGAAGAGGCCATGTTGAGTCCCGGAGTATTCATCATCAGGTCGATAAAGAGTCCAATACAGGCAGCGACAAGAGTCAGCACCCACGGTTCCGTGCGATATGGCATCTTGAAGAGCGGGTAAAGATAAAGGATCGGCAGGAAGTACTGGAAGAGCAGGAGATGATTGAAGAGCACCACCTGCAGGAGCAACAGCACGAGGGTTAGGATCCCAAGCCTCAGAGTGTACTTACTCATACGGATCGTCTATCGGTGACAGGTTCTTCGACGGCAATTCGCTCCTGACGATTTTCATACTGCAGGACGTACACATACTTGAGATCGGCAAAGCGCGTAGATAGCTTCACCCGATAAGCAAAGAAGCTGTCATCAGGCGACTTCCCGGGACCGACTATGGTGCCGATGGACAGACCGGAGGGGAAAGAGGCCGAGTAGCCGCTCGTAAATACAGATCGCCCCGGCTCCAGAGACTGATGCTTGGGGATATTAGTCAGCAGCGAGTGATCAATGTCCTGACCGTCCCACTTCAGCACGCTGACGAAGTCAGAATCCTCCACCTTACAACTCACCCCGAAGGTACTATTGATGACCGGCACAACTCTCGAGTAGTGGTCGCTCACCGCCTGCACTATACCGACCACCCCACCTGTACTAACGACTCCCATGTCCACCGCAACGCCATCAAGCTTGCCGATATCGAGCGTCAAGTAATTACTCTTGTCGAAGAGAACCATCCCCACGACCCTGCCCACTATGTAGTGGTAGGGAAAGGGTCTCTCCAGGGTATCACGTCCCAGACGCTGCCATGAGAGAGAGTCGACCGAGAGTCGCTCCAGCTGATTGTGTAGCCGTAGCACCTCCCGCTCCAGCTGAGCATTCCTATGGAGCAGCTCCACATTAGCCTCCTCCAGACCGGTGTACGCACGTATGGTCTGTGCCGTCTCCATCACCCTGCCGGTGAGGTCGTTGGCAGAGCTCAGTATGACACTGGATCGGTACCTACTACCACTGAAGAGAAGCGCAAGAGCGATCACCTCCAGGAGTAGGAAGATCAGAAGATGTCTCTTGGACCGGAGAAATTCGATAAGGCGATCCATTAAGACGTACGACTTGAGAAGGACCCCGCCCTGCCAAACGTGACAGCCAGAGGGATCGTGTATGAGTTACTTAAAGAGGAGTGTGTACTTATCTGAGTTCTGGAGGGCAATGTATGTGCCGTTGGCAACGGAGTATAAGGGATCCTCAGCAATCTTAAAGGGGATCTGGAACTTAGACTGAAGTCTCTTATCCAACCCCTTCAGCTGAGCACCACCGCCAGCCAGATAGATCCCGTTATTGAAGATATCGGCATACAGCTCAGGAGCCGTATCGTCCAGAGCGTTACCGATAGCGGTCTCGATCTTGGTGATCGACTTATCGAGGCAGGTTGAGATCTCATGGTAATTGACATCCACTGTCTTCGGCAGGATGCTGGCAAGATCCTGACCCACTACCGTGTAGGGATCGGGCTCATCGTCCAGTTGCTCCAGTGCCGAGCCTACATTCTTCTTGATCTCCTCAGCAGTTCGCTCTCCGATACGGATACCGTGCTGGACCTTCATATAGTCCACGATATCGTTGGTGAATTCGTCACCAGCCACCTTGATTGACTTATTATTCACGATGCCACCCAGCGAGATCACTGCGATCTCCGTCGTGCCACCGCCGATATCTACGATCACGTTACCGGTAGGCTCCATCACATCGATGCCTATACCGATAGCTGCAGCCATTGGCTCGTGTATAAGGTACACCTCATTAGCCCCGGCCTTCTCTGCCGCATCGCGCACAGCTCGTATCTCTACATCCGTGCTGCCTGAGGGGACACAGACGACCACCTTAAGCGAAGTAGGGAAGAAGTGTTTCTTAGTCGTCGCCATACGGATCATCCCGCGGATCATATACTCGCAGGCATCCAAGTCAGCGACTACGCCGTCCTTAAGCGGTCGTACAGTGGAGAGATCGTTATTCTCCTTCTCGAAGCGACGATACGCCTCGGCACCGACCCACTCGACCTTATCCGTCTTCTTATTGAGAGTCACATAGCTCGGCTGGTCGATGATGATCTTACCATCCTCTATGATGACCGTGTTAGCAGTACCTAAGTCTACGGCTAATTTCCTTGTGAGTGAGAAAAAGCCCATCCTATATCTTAGTAAAAAATTAGTGTCTAAAGTGGCGATGACCGGTAGTCACCATGGACATGCCGTGCTCATCGCAATAGCTTATGCTCTCCTGATCGCGTATCGACCCGCCCGGCTGGATGACGGACACCGCGCCCGCCTCATGAGCTATCTCAACACAGTCGGGGAAGGGGAAGAATGCATCAGAAGCCATGACAGATCCCTCGAGAGAGAAGCCCATCGCTGCTGCCTTGCTGATCGCCTGTCTCAGCGCCTCCACTCGAGAGGTCTGACCATAGCCGGCACCCAAGATCTGACGATCCTTAGCCAGGACGATCGCGTTGCTCTTGCAGTACTTCACCGCCTGCATCGCAAAGAGCAGGTCACTCGTCTCAGTCTCCGAGGGAGTCGTGCGAGTCACTACGGTGAGATCCTTTGCCTGATCGACAAGCGTATCACGCTCCTGTACCAGGACACCGCCGAGGGCAGATCGGAACTGGAGGGGATACCTGTCCTTCCCGATCTTGTCTCTCAGGATGATCCTATTTTTCTTTTGTGTCAGCAGCTCCAGTGCCTCCATGCTATACTCGGGAGCGATGAGCACTTCGATGAAGAGCTTATGGAGCTCCTCTGCAGTCTCCATATCGACCGGCCTATTGAGCACCACGATGCCGCCAAAAGCCGACTCCGTGTCACACGAAAGGGCAGCCAAGTAGGCGTCGCGTATGGTCTCACGGACCGCAAGGCCGCAGGGAGTATTATGCTTGACGATACCACAAGCAGGCTCGTCCATCTCCTCGATCATGTGGACAGCAGCATCCACGTCCAGGAGGTTATTGTAGCTGATCTGCTTCCCGTGGAGGTAGTCGAAGCGCTCCTCGAAGCCCCTGCCATAGTAAGCTGCACGCTGATGGGGATTCTCTCCATACCTCATCGACTGGCACCCCTCCATCGAGAGGGCAAAACAATCCTGCGGGAGGAGATCATCCGACTCCTCTGCCGGACCATCCAGAGAGAGGAAGTAATCATGGATCGCCGTATCGTAGGACGAGGAGATCTCGAAGGCAGCTCGTGCGAAGTGTCTCCTCTGCTCCAGCGTCGTCTCACCATCCTGCTCTGCGAGCAGGGCAGTAAGCTCATCGTAATACTTAGCCGATGGGATGATCACCACGTCGGAGTAATTCTTTGCCGCTGCACGGATCAGTGAGATGCCGCCGATATCGATCTTCTCAATGATGTCCTCATGCGAAGCGCCGGATGCTACAGTGTCCTCAAAGGGGTAGAGATCCACGATCACCAGGTCTATCGGATCGATGTCGAAGCGGCGGCAGTCCTTGTCGTCCTGCTCATTACCACGACGAGCCAGGATACCACCAAAGACGACCGGATGGAGCGTCTTTACCCTTCCCCCCAGGATGGATGGAAGACCGGTTCGATCCTCCACCTTGGTACACGGGAGATCCAAGCTGGTGACATAGTCATAGGTGCCACCGGTGGAGAGGATCTCCACACCGCTCTGTCCGAGTTGTCTCAGGAGTTTCTCCAGCCCCTCTTTGTGATATACCGATACAAGCGCTCTGCGGATAGGCTTGCGACTCTCTGCTGATCTTGTCATTATGTGGATCGTGATTTTATTCTCTATTCAGAAGCAGACAAACTTACATAAAAAAGGACAACTTAGGGCCCTCCTCCGACTGCTCTGCCGCCTCTCTATTGTATGAAATCTCCCCACCGAGTCGAGCGATGGGGTTTCTGTAGCTGGTCGCCAGACCGCCAGTAGAGGTCTCCTTATACAGGCTCGGGAGGTCGTGTCCTGTCTGACGCATCACCTCGACCACCTGGTCGAAGGAGACCCGGTGAAAGCCATTGGAGAAGGAAGCGTAGACATTCGCATCCAGTGCTCTTGCTGCCGCAAAGGCGTTTCGCTCGATACAAGGGATCTGGACAAGACCACAGATGGGGTCACAGGTTAGTCCCAAGTGATGCTCGAGACCCATCTCGGCGGCGTACTCTACCTGATTCAGACTTCCTCCGAAGAGCTGATTGGCGGCTGCAGCAGCCATCGAGCAGGCAACACCCACCTCACCCTGGCAGCCCACCTCAGCTCCGGAGATGGAGGCATTTGTACGACAGATCGCGCCGAAGAGTCCCGCTGTCGCCATAGCTCTCAGGATCATCTTGTCCGGGATCTCCTTGGAGACCTTGAGGTGATAGAGGACTCCCGGCATCACTCCGGACGAGCCGCAGGTAGGACCGGTACAGACCTGACCGCCGCCTGCATTCTCCTCACTTGCTGCGAGGGCATAGGCATATACAAGGCCGCGTGACTTGGTGGAGTAGCTGTAGTTATTGGCTTGTACGTAGTACTCTCCGGCCTTGCGGCGGAGATTGAGTCCTCCGGGGAGGATGCTATCATTGTCGAGCCCACGCTCCACTGCGGATCGCATCACCTGCCACGCCTCTCCTAGGTGATCCCAGATGGAGGCGTCCTCAAATCGCTCCACATACTCCCAGAGCGATAGATGCTCATCGAAGCAGTAGGCCAGGATATCCGTCATCCTACTGTGAGGATAGACCTCAGTCGCTCTACTCTCATCAAACTCTTCGTTGGCAAGATCACCACCGCCTACACTGTAGACCGTCCATGAGTCGATGAGCTTGTCATCCTTGTCCAGCGCCTCGTAGTACATACCATTCGTATGGAAGCGCTTGACCGTCTGTGGCTCCCACACTATCTCGGTAGGAGCTACCGGCTCAAGCACCTCTATGATGGCGACATCTGTCATGTGTCCCTTACCTGTAGCGGCAAGAGAGCCATAGAGTGTCACCCTAAATCTCGCCGGCGTACCACCACTCAAGCGATCAAGGAACATCAGCGCTGCCCGCCTCGGACCCATAGTATGGCTGCTCGAGGGACCTTTACCTATCTTGTATATTGATTTAATTGTCTCCATGAGTGATAGTTGCTTGTGAGAAAGGGAGTACACCCTCTACGACCTTACAAAGATAGCCCAATTAAACGACTTAACGGACTAGCCATGAAGCAAAACGGGCACAAAGAATATTAGGTATCAACCCCGCAATTCACAGTCAATAATGGTACGTCTCTGGCACGGTGATAAAACAGCGAGGAACAGCTGAATATCAAGGAAATAGGCCCCGGCTCGAGACCAGCCCCCCAACACGCTGATCCTCACCACTCTATCTAATACCGATATTAGTGAAGTCTATTACCGGTATTAGTTGCGACTATTACCGGTAATAGATTTCACCCTGATCAGGAAGAGATAAAAAAGGATCGAGAAAGTGTGCGAACACACTCTCTCGATCTGGGATCTGTCGGGATGAACAGACTCGAACTGTCGACCTCCACGTCCCGAACGTGGCGCGCTACCAACTGTGCTACATCCCGTACTCTTAAGTGGTGGCAAAGGTACACTTTTTTCCTCACACTTCAAGCCCCAAAGCGACTCTTTTGTCCGGTCTGACGGGATTTTGCATAATCCACCACCGTCGTCCCCTTTCGAGCAATCGTCTCGATCTGAGATCGTGGCAACACCTGTGTAAAAAAGAAGAGATCCCGGCACCGATTAATCGGTGCCGGGATCTCTTAGTACTTAGGCGAGAGGCGCTTTTATGTGGCGTCTCAGGCTATTGATGTAAGCTGCTTAGAGCTGGGGACCGGCAGGTACGAGAGACTTACCGTGGTCGTTGGTCTCAAACTTCTTGAAGTTCTTGATGAAGCGACCGGCGAGGTCCTTAGCCTTCTCCTCCCATGCAGCCTCACTGTCGTAGGTGCTGCGCGGATCGAGGATATTAGAGTCTACGTTGGGCAGCTCTGTGGGGATCGTGAGATTGAAGTAAGGGATCTTCTTCGTGGGTGCATTCTCGATAGAACCATCGAGGATAGCGTCTACCATTGCACGGGTCTGCTTCAGAGAGATACGCTTACCGGTACCATTCCATCCCGTATTGACGAGATAGGCCTTGGTATTGTGAGCCTTCATCTTCTTGACCAGCTCCTGAGCGTACTTGGTGGGGTGCAGAGTCAGGAAGGCTGCGCCGAAGCATGCTGAGAAGGTGGGGGTAGGCTCAGTGATGCCACGCTCTGTACCAGCCAGCTTAGCGGTAAATCCGCTGAGGAAGTAGTACTGAGTCTGAGCGTCGTCGAGGAGAGAGACGGGAGGCAGTACACCGAATGCATCAGCGGTCAGGAAGATGACGCGCTCTGCGTGACCGGCCTTGGAGACCGGCTTCACGATGTTGTCGATGTGGTAGATCGGGTAAGAGACACGAGTGTTTTCAGTGACAGACTTGTCTGCGAAGTCGATCTTACCCTCCTCGTCAAGAGCAACGTTCTCGAGGAGTGCATCACGACGGATAGCACCATAGATGGCAGGCTCACCCTCCTTGCTGAGGTTGATCACCTTGGCGTAGCAGCCGCCCTCGTAATTGAAGACACCATCGTCATCCCATCCGTGCTCATCGTCACCGATCAAGAGGCGCTTGGGATCAGCGGAGAGGGTGGTCTTACCGGTACCGGAGAGACCGAAGAAGATGGCGGTGTGCTCGCCATTCATATCGGTATTGGCAGAGGAGTGCATCGAAGCCATACCACGACGGGGGTTGAGGTAGTTCATGTAGCTGAACATACCCTTCTTCATCTCACCACCATACCAGGTGTTGAGGATGACCTGCTCGCGGCTGGTGAGGTTGAAGACAACAGCGGTCTCGGAGTGGAGACCGAGCTCCTTCCAGTTCTCCACCTTAGCCTTGGATGCATTGTAGACTACGAAGTCCGGCTCACCAAAGTTCTCCAGCTCCTCCTTGGAGGGACGGATGAACATGTTGGTGACAAAGTGTGCCTGCCATGCCACCTCGACGATGAAGCGGATCTTGACGCGAGTGTCCTCGTTAGCACCACAGAAAGCGTCCACGACGTAGAGCTTCTTATCAGAGAGCTCGTCGGTGGCAAGCTTACGCACTACATCCCAGGTCTCCTTGGAGCAGGGGTGGTTGTCATTGTGATACTCCTCGCTGTCCCACCAGATGGTATCCTTGGAGGTCTCGTCTACGACGAAGAACTTATCCTTAGGAGAGCGACCGGTGTAGATGCCTGTCATTACGTTGACAGCACCCAGCTCACTCACCTGACCCTTCTCGTAACCCTCGAGAGACGGATCGGTCTCATCCTTGAAGAGACGGTCATAAGACGGGTTGTGGATGATCTCCTTGACACCCTTGATGCCGTACTTGCTTAAGTCGATGTTTGCCATAATTTAATGTTGTGTTCGTATAAAGTTTATCTTCTTTCTTACACTCTACTGATAGCCGCAAAGGGGAGTAATTGATCTCCACTCACATCCCCTCATTGCACGACAAAGGTAATCTAAAATAGTAGCTTAACCAAGGATTTAGCGAATTATTTCATCAATACAACCCCGTTGCATTTAATTTACTCTTTTATCACCTCCGCCTCCATACGAAGCAAAGGGCACTAATCGTTGATTAGTTGCCCTTTGCAAGTGCTATACCGGACCTTGAGTTACTTGAATTCGTCCCAGCTCATGATCTCTATTTCATCCACGTCCTTGGCACAGAATGCCTCGATGAAGGAAGCAGCGAGACGAGCATTGGTCACCAAGGAAATGTTGTGATCAATGGCTGCACGACGCAGCTTGTAGCCGTTGGTCAGCTCTCTCGGGGTGAGGTTTTTATTTATATTCACCACGAGATCGACCGTGTGATCCCGCACCAGGTCCAGCGCCTGAGGCTCCTTACCCTCGTCGCTTGGCCAGTGGCAGAGCTCAGCAGGGACGCCATTTTCATTGAGGAAGCGACAGGTGCCCTCGGTAGCATAGATCTTGAGGCCGCGCTTGATCAGCAGGCGGGCAGGCTCAAGGAGATCCACTTTTTGCTTAGCTCCACCTGTGGACATCAGCACGCCTCTCTCAGGGATCTTTTGCCCTACGGCAAGCATCGACTCGAGGAGTGCCTCGGAGGGGCTGTAGGAGATACAGCCTACCTCTCCGGTGGACATCATATCCACTCCCAGGACAGGATCGGCTCGCTGGAGACGAGAGAAGGAAAACTGAGACGCCTTGACACCGACATAGTCGAGGTCAAATACACTCTTCTCCGGCTTGTCGTACGGCTTGCCAAGCATGATCTTCGTCGCCAGAGTGATGAGGTTCATCTTGAGCACCTTGGAGACGAAGGGGAAGGAGCGTGAGGCTCGGAGGTTACACTCTATCACCTTGATCTCATTTCCGCGAGCGAGGTACTGCACGTTGAAAGGTCCAGAGATATTGAGTGCCTTGGCGATCTGGCGGGTGATGCGCTTGATGCGGCGAACCGTCTCGATGTAGATCTTCTGTCCGGGGAATTGGATGGTGGCGTCGCCGGAGTGTACGCCGGCGAACTCGATATGCTCACTGATAGCATAGGCAACCAGCTCACCCTTGTCAGCAACGGCATCCATCTCGATCTCCTTTGTATTCTCCATAAAGTCGGAGATCACCACCGGGTGCTCCTGGGAGACATCCGAGGCAAGACGGAGAAAGCGCTGAAGCTCCTCCTCATTGGAGCAGACATTCATCGCTGCACCACTGAGAACATAGGAGGGACGTACCAGCACCGGATAGCCAACCTTATCGACAAACTCCTTGACATCGTCAAATGAGGTGAGCTCGCTCCACGCCGGCTGGTCGATGCCCAGACTGTCGCACATCTCGGAGAACTTGTATCTGTCCTCCGCATGGTCTATATCCTCAGGCTGAGTGCCAAGGACCTTGCAACCACAGCGATGGAGCCTCATAGCAAGGTTATTGGGGATCTGACCACCTGTCGACAGGATCGTACCGTGAGGCTGCTCCAGGTCAATGATATCCAGCACCCGCTCCAACGTCAGCTCATCAAAGTAGAGCCGATCCGACATATCGTAGTCGGTGCTGACCGTCTCGGGGTTGTAATTGATCATGATGGAGTGGTAGCCCTCCTCCTTGATCGCCTTGAGGGCAGAGACGCCACACCAGTCAAACTCGACCGAGCTACCGATGTGGTACGCTCCGGAACCAAGCACGATCACACTCTTGTCCCCATCCTCAAAGGAGACATCGTGACGATGACCATCGTAGGTAAGGTAGAGGTAATTGGTCTTGGCGGGATACTCCGCTGCGAGCGTGTCGATCTGGCGCACCACCGGGGTGATACCCATACTCTTGCGCAGCTCTCGGACCTCCAGCTGAGCGGCATCCATATCCTTGATCGTGTGCTTGAGCACCGCACGTGCGATCTGGAAGTCGGAGAAGCCCTGTACCTTTGCCCTCCTCATCAGCTCAGGCGAGATGTCGCTGATCTGTGACAGAGCCTCCAGCTCCTCAGCGGTATCGATGATATTGCGAAGCTTGTTGAGGAAGAACTTGTCGATCTTCGTCAGATCGTGGATCTGATCGATCGTATACCCTGCTCGGAACGCCTTACTGATGACAAAAATGCGGTTGTCGGTAGGCTCCCGTAGGGACTTGTCTATATCCGGGATGACCAGCTCCTTATTCTCGACGAAACCATGCATACCCTGACCGATCATCCGGAGCCCCTTCTGGATAGCCTCCTCGATGGTGCGACCGATCGCCATGATCTCGCCTACAGACTTCATACTGGAACCGATCTCACGCGACACGCCGGCAAACTTGCTAAGATCCCATCTGGGGATCTTGCAGACGACGTAGTCGAGTGCCGGCTCAAAGAAGGCTGAGGTGGTCTGCGTGACACTATTCTTCAGCTCATGGAGTCCGTATCCCATACCGAGCTTGGCAGCCACAAAGGCGAGCGGATAGCCGGTGGCCTTAGAGGCGAGTGCTGAGGAGCGGCTCAGACGAGCATTAACCTCGATAACGCGATAGTCCTCACTCTGGGTGTCCAAGGCGTACTGGACGTTACACTCACCCACTATGCCTATATGGCGGACGATGCGGATGGCAATGTCGCGGAGCTTCTGAAACTCCGAGTTGGTCAGCGTCTGTGATGGAGCAACGACGATACTCTCACCGGTATGGATACCGAGCGGGTCGAAGTTCTCCATATTGCAGACCGTGATGCAGTTGTCATACTTATCACGCACCACCTCGTACTCGATCTCTTTCCACCCCTTGAGACTCTTCTCCACCAGTACCTGTGGAGAGAAGGAGAAAGCGCGCTCACAGAGAGCATTTAGCTCCTCCTCATTGTCGCAAAAGCCACTCCCCATACCACCGAGGGCGTAAGCCGCACGGATGATGACAGGATAGCCGAGCTTCTTAGCAGCCTCTCGGGCGTGCTCGATATCCTCACATGCCTCGCTGGATATGGTGTGGACCCCGATCTCGTGCATACGATCGCTAAAGAGCTCCCTGTCCTCCGTGTCCATAATTGCCTGGACAGGGGTTCCGAGGACCTCAATATTATAGTCCCGAAGGATCCCCTTCTCGTAGAGGGCAACACCACAGTTGAGTGCAGTCTGTCCGCCGAATGAGAGCATAATTCCATCGGGACGCTCCTTCTTGATCACTCTCTCAATGAAGTACGGAGTGACGGGGAGGAAGTAGATCGTATCAGCGATTCCCTCCGACGTCTGCACAGTGGCGATATTGGGGTTGACGAGGACCGTATGGATTCCCTCTTCCTTCAGAGCCTTTAGGGCTTGAGATCCGGAGTAATCAAACTCGCCCGCCTCGCCGATCTTGAGGGCACCGGACCCGAGGAGGAGGATCTTCTTGTATTTCTTTACGTTCACGAGTTTAGGAGCTTAATAAAGTCATCAAAAAAGAATTCGGTATCCATCGGGCCTCCGTGGCACTCGGGATGGAACTGGACCGCGAAGTACCTCCCGGACTCGTGGATGATACCTTCGTTGGAGCCATCATTGAGGTTCTCAAAGTAGGGACGCCAACCGTCAGGCAGTGTATCGCTATCTACGGCGAAACCGTGATTTTGGCTAGTGATAAAGCACTTGTCCGTACCACAAAGACGTACAGGCTGATTGGCTGAGCGGTGACCAAACTTCATCTTCTTCACCTTGGCACCGATGGCAAGCGCCATGATCTGATTTCCCATGCAGATTCCCCCTATAGGCTTTTCACCGCTCTCAATGACCTGTCTTACATGGTCAATGAGGGCGGTGCACTGCATCGGGTTACCCGGTCCGTTACTAATAAAGAGTCCATCATAGTCCATCTCTGTGAAGTCATAGTCCCAAGGAACGATCGTAAGGTCGACATCCCGGTCGAGGAGCATCCGGACGATATTCTCCTTAGCGCCACAGTCCACAAGGACCACTCGCTTGGCACCACTCTTGGATAAATGTATCACCTCGGGAGTGGAGACCTCAGCGACAAGATTGACTTCGTCGGTCTGGAAGAAGTCTATATCCTGATCATCCACCACCAGCTTACCGATGAGCGGACCATGGTCACGGATCTCCTTGGTGAGCTCCCGCGTGTCGACACCGGAGAGACCGACCACACCATGACGCTCGAGAGCATCTGAGAGAGACTCTGCGGCATTCCAGTGCGAGTAGTCATCAGTGTAGTCGTGGACGATGAGAGCCAGCGGGTGTAGCTCACTACTCTCGAGGTAGAGAGCCAGATTGGTGGCAGGATCTACATCCTCCGGAGGGAATCCGTAATTGCCGATGATCGGGTATGTGCAGACAAGCATCTGACCCATGTAGGAGGGGTCGGTGAGTGCCTCGGGATAGCCGGTCATGCTGGTATTGAAGACAACCTCTCCGCTGACACTCTTATCAGTGGCACCGAAGAGAGTCCCCTCGTAGCAGGTCCCGTCCTGTAAGATGAGCTTACCTTTCTTTTTCATGGTCGCTATATGGTTTCGTGTATCTCTTATCTTCTGTAGTCCTCTTCGTAATAGTCGATGAAGGCTTGATTAACTAAGCGCATACCACCCGGCGTCGGGTAGTCTCCGGTAAAGTACCAGTCCCCTGGATTGTCCGGGATCGCCTTGTGGAGACCCTCGATACTCTGGAAGACGATGTCTATCGGACAAGTGACCTCAGCAGGTCGCATCAGCTTGATCATCTGCTGATTGAGCTCCTCGACAGTGAAGGGCTCATAGATTTCCTTGACGAAATTAGTTCGTCGCACCTCCTCACTACCCATGAGGGACCTAATCCTCTCATAGAGCTCGCTGATCCGATCCTCCATGCCCCGATCCTTATGGAGTGCAATGGCTGCACGGAAGGCGACAAACTCCTCCATCCTGCTCATGGCGATACCATACCAGTCCGGGTAGCGTATCTGAGGAGCGGAACTAACGATCACCATCTTGCGCGGTCCGAGTCTATTGAGGATGCGGATAACACTCTCCTTGAGGGTCGTCCCGCGGACGATGCTGTCATCGATCACAACGAGATTGTCCTCGCCACGACGGATAGAGCCGTAGGTAACATCGTACACGTGGGCAGCCAGCTCATTACGTGATGCCCCCTCGGTGATGAAGGTCCGCATCTTGATATCCTTGATCGCTACCTTCTCCGAGCGGATACGCTTCCGGAGGATGTCGTGGATCCTCTCCGAGTTCCTATTCTCCGGCATCTCCAGCAACTCCTGTTTCCGTCGGTCGAGGTAGTCCTCAAGTCCCTGAAGCATCCCTTGGTAAGCCACCTCGGCGGTATTGGGGATAAAGGAGAAGACCGTGTTATCCAGATCATAGTCCACCTTCTCAAGGATCTCCGGCACAACAAAACTCCCGAGAGCCTTCCGCTCATGGTAGATATCGATGTCACTACCACGCGAGAAGTAGATTCGCTCAAAGGAGCACGCCTTATTCTCCTGCGGCTCGATCACCTGCTCCAGATGGACATTCTCTCCACTACGATCGATCGCAATGGCCTGTCCTCTCTCGAGCTGATGAACCTTGTCGAAGGTGAGATTGAGCGTTGTCTGGATCACAGGCCGCTCTGAGGCGACTACGAAGATCTCATCGTCATAGTAGTAATAGGCGGGACGGATGCCCCAGGGGTCGCGCACCGCATACATCTCGCCACTACCGGTCATACCGCAGAGGACATAGCCTCCGTCAAACATTGGTCCGCACTCCCTCAGAGGCTGCAGCGCATCGATATGATCCTCTATATCCTCCGTGATGTCCATCCCCTGGAGCCCCTTTGCCACGCTGTCTGCATAGCGGCGCTCCACCTCACGGTCGAGTCTATGACCAAGGAGCTCCATAAGCACGCGTGTGTCGGAGGTATCTCGAGGATGCTGTCCGCGAGCGGTGATGTACTTGAATATATCCTTGACTGTGGTGAGGTTAAAGTTCCCACACATGGCGAGTGTCTTAGCCCGCCAGTTATTACGTCTCAGCGCCGGCTGGAGGTACTGTAACCCTGACTTCCCGGTCGTGGAGTAGCGGAGATGACCCATGTAGCACTCACCAATATAGGGGGCCGACTCAGCGTAGAAGCGGTCGTCCGCCTCCTCGTCAGCTATAGCCTCATCAATGGAGTGGTGGATGGTATTGAAGATCTCAGAGATAGCTCCCGATCCGAGAGCCCGCTCCCTGTAGAGGTACTCCGTACCCACAGGAGCCTGAAGCTTGACGCAGGCGACACCTGCCCCATCCTGTCCACGATTGTGCTGCTTCTCCATCATCAGGTAGAGCTTATTGAGACCATAGCGTCTGGTGCCGTATTTCTCCCAATAATACTCGAGAGGCTTCCGGAGTCGGATAAGTACCACTCCACACTCGTGCTTTAGTTGCTCCATACCTATATATGTGAGGCGCTTTATTGTTTTAGACTACTTATTATGCTGCAAAGGTAGAGAAAATAATGCCACTTTGCTCTCCCCGTCCAAGCTATCCCAGAGCAAATCCACCAAGCCCACAAGCCCCCTCAGACTAATATCGGTATTAGTAATCACTATGGTCGGTATTAGTCGACACTAATACCGACTATAGTTAGCTCTAATACCGGTAATAGAAATATCGGACCAATGCCTACTGAGAGTCAGACTTATACAAAACATCTCCCGGAGACTCCCATATCTGGGGCATTTGTCCGACAGACTGCGACGGTAAGTGGGAATATATGCGCCCAGAATACCTGTCCTATGAATTCTGCCCGAGAGATGAGAAGCACCAAACCCAATATATCGGATGAAGATTAAAAAATAGGTAATTTTGTGCCGATATGAGACTACGTACCTATATAATAGCCGGAGTTGTCCTCCTCATCTCTGCAGTCTGCTCAGCGCAGATTGCCACACCGGGCTCAAGCCCTATAGGGCTGGGGGGTGAGGTAAAGATGCGGAGTATGCTCCACCTGCCTGTTTCTCGACTCGGCACATTTGACAGAGACTCTGCTCTACTTGCGATGGAGGCAGCGGACAAAGAGTCTCTCAGGCTCTACCTCTTTGCACACAAGCAAGAGACGGATATCGACTTGATCCGATCGGGACATCACTCCACACTGAGCGATGGACGACAAGTGTGGCAGTATAGGGTCACATCGCCCGGTGCGCTGAGTCTGAGCTTCTTCTTCGATCGTGTGAGCCTGCCGGAGGGATCTCTGCTCTTCATCTACACAGACGACGGCAGCAAGGTCCTCGGAGGATATGGTACTCAGAATATCAGTCGCTCCGGGACCATCGCCACGCAGCCAATTGAGACAGATGACGTAGTAATCGAGGTCCAGGCTCCTGCAGGCAGCAGTCCGTCGCTAAGGCTAAGGGAGGTCAATCACGGCATCCGACCACTCGACTTGCGCGCCACCTTTGGCTCCAACTTTGGTCGTGCGAGCGATGCTCTCACCTGCACCCCTGAGGTAGTCTGTATGCCGGGACTGGATGAGATGAAGCGAGCCGTAGTCGTTGTGGTCATCAATGGCGAAGGGGTCGGCAGTGGCACCATGGTCAGTAATACCGAGGGGGGGAATACGCCCTACCTCCTCACTGCCGCACACGTGCTGTCCGTCAACTTCAAGCATATGAATATAGAGCAACAGGCGGAGCGTACGGTCGCGATCTTCAATTATGAGTCCCCATCCTGCAGCGGAGAGGTGATGCCTGACCTTACGCAGTCGGTAAGCGGGGCCACTGTGGTGGGCTTCGACAAACCAACCGATGCCTGCCTCATCCGGTTGAATAACGTACCACCCGAGAGCTATCGTCCCTACTATATGGGATGGACGGCGGAGAAGCATCCGGGAGGCAATTACATCAATCTCCACCACCCTTATGCGATGACCAAGAGGGTCAATTACTACAATGGAAATGTAAAGGTCAACGTCACCTGTGAGACTGACCAACACTACTTCGATGACCATATGCACTACGAAGTGCCGGCGTGGGACGTGGGTACCACCGCCCCCGGATCCTCGGGATCACCGCTCATCGACAGAGCTCAGAGAGTCATGGGCGGACTGTCAGCCGGGAAATCCTACTGTAGCGTCAAGTCAGCCGACTACTTCTTCTCTCTCGCCAACGTCTGGGAGCAGAAGAGAGAAGCGACCGAGAACATTGTCCGTGCGCTATCCCCAAGAGGGTCAGGCACGCTTACCTGCGACGGACGAGACCCCTACGGATCTCCCATGAGCCGCGCACGTCGTATCACTCATGTCTCCTCTGCCCTGTCCGGAGACTCACTCTCCAGTCAGGGAGCACAGCTGAGCTCAGAGGTGATCCTCGGTGGTGCAGACGCCGTCGGTGAGCACTACCTACTGAAGCCACACACCCAGCTCTACGGAGCTTATGTCATGCTGGATATGTCTCAAGTAAAGCCTAATGAGCTAGGGAGCGAAGACGTATCCATGACCCTGGAGGTCTATACTGGAGGTGAGAGCCCCGCTGCGACTATCCCGGTGGGTCTTAGCAAGATCATCCGGGGGACACTGAATTCGCGGCAGGATAATCTCAAGTATCGAGAGGTCTTCGTCTCCTTCCCGCAGCCGATCGAGCTGTCCGAGCGGGGAGAACTGATCCTGGCTATCCCGACACAGTCACTGCCCAAGGGTGTCTCCATCCTCCATCAGCAGTACAGTGGAGCGGGAGGTCAGATGATGATCAAGTCGGGCAACAAGTGGACTCCCAGGACACTGACCAAGGGGACAATTGCCCTCTGGATGGATCCCCTTATCGGGGACCCTGAGGAGGATCAGACAGAGCGGTCCTACCCTCTCTTCTCCCTCACAAGCACCTCCCCTGAACAGATCCTCCTGCAGCTCGCCGACAGAGTTAGCGAGACGGCAGAGCTAGGCATCTACACCATCTCAGGGCAGAAAGTCTACACCACCACCCTACCCTCCAAGTCTACCATCCTCGACAGACGGATGCTGGAGGGTCTCGGTGTCGTAGTCATCCATGTCACTGCGGGTAGCGAGCAACTATCCATAAAAGCACTATTCCCTGCCAACTAACACTACAGCATAAAAATGAGCAATACGTCTTTCACCTCACTTACCTCGGCCCTCACACTTGGCATCCTGCTACTACTCTCCTCTTGCGGAGGCAACAAGAGTGAGTTTAGGATCCAAGGGACTGTCACTGGCGCCGTCGGCAAGACGCTCTATCTGGAGCATCAAGGTCTCTCCTCGATAGATCCTCTGGACTCAGTCGTCCTAGACGAGCGAGGGAAGTATAAGATGAGTGCAGATGCCCCGGAGTACCCCGAGTTTTATCGTCTCAGGCTCGACAAGCAGGTGATCCCCTTCAGCGTGGACTCCATAGAGACGATCACGATCAATAGCGACGCCCAGAGCTTTGCCACCGGTTACACTGTGGAGGGCTCTATACCGGCCGAGAAGATCAAGCATGTCTGGCTGGCTCAGCTGGATGCTAATGTCGCCATGTCGCATCTGGTACAGAAGTACGATGCCGGTAGTATCTCCTATGCAGACTTTGCTCAGAACCGAGACAGCATCCTAAGCAGCTATAAGGACATCGCCCAGAAGGTAATCTTTGAGGACCCCAAGTCTCCGGTTGCCTACTTCGCGCTCTTCCAGCAGATCGACGGTAACCTTATTTTCAATATCTACGACAAGAAGGACTCCAGGATCTTTGCAGCTGTCGCCAATGTCTACGACACCTTCTACCCCAATAGTGAGCGCAGAGATCACCTGTACAACCTCGCCCTCCGCTCCATCGCTGTCGTGCGGCAGCAGGAGAGGGCAGCCAGGGAGATCGCCCAAGTGGACTCTCTGCCAAGTAAGGATGTGCGCCACATCGGGTACTTCGATATCACCCTTCCTGGTCTCGACGGTCAGGAGATCAGTCTCTCAGATGTTGCTAATGGACACGTCACCCTCCTCAGCTTTACCTCTATGGACACAGACTGGAGCACGGCGTACCAGAGCCAGATAGCGAGCCTCTACGAGACTTACTCTCCGCGCGGTCTGAGGGTCTATCAGGTCAGCTTCGACACAGACAGCTATGTGTGGAAGAATAGAGTGGTCAACCAGCCATGGCACAACGTCCGGGACAAGGATGGAGTCTACTCCTCCCTCATCGGTCTGTACAACATTAGCTCAGTCCCCGCACTCTTCCTCATCAATGCCGAGGGAGATATCGTGACAAGAGCAACCTCCTTCGATGAAGTAAGAGGGCTACTCGGCAGACTGCTCTAACCTGTCATCCTACATAAGAGAGTGTGCCCCCCAACAGTCGGTGAGAGGCACACTCTCTTATTTTGACGTCAGAGAAGGTGACAATTATGTTCCCAAGTCGTCTTTCTTGTGGAGTCGCGGCTCCTCGAACGGAGAGTCTCACAGTCTGCATATTTGGCAAGTAAGAGACCAAAGGAGACACTCAGAGACTCCGTGAGACAACCTCTTCCGGTGGAGATGGTATATTTGCACCACTGACACTTCCGTGTACACCCGATCAAACGCAATGAGTTGAATGGTTTCGCAGCACTTTAATGCCTCGACCAAGCAGAAATATCTAAAAATGACGAGGATTTGCTTATTTTTGTCTCGGAAAGAAGGTTTACCCACTAATCAATCACGCAGACAACAGTTATATGAGCTACACCTTAGACAATATTGATATCAAAATACTGAGAGAGCTCCAGAAAAGCGGGAAGATAACCACCAAGGAGCTTGCGAGTCGTGTCGGGCTCTCTCAGTCACCTGTCTTCGAGAGACAGCGCAAGATGGAGCAGGAGGGCTACATCAGCAAGTATGTTGCCATCCTCAATCCGGAGAAGACCGGCAACAACATCCAGGTATGGTGCAACATTAAGCTCAAAAAGCATGCACAGGAGATGGGGCAGGACTTTATGAATAAGATCATTGGCTTCGACGAGGTGGTTGAGTGCTACAACACTTCCGGCGACTATGACTTCATGGTGAAGATCCTGACCCACGATATGTCCGAGTACCAGAATTTTGTACTCAATAAGCTCGGTACGATCGATAGCATCGGCAGTCTCGACAGCGTCTTCGTGCTCGGGGTAGTCAAGCAGACATCTGCCATCCCTCTCCGAGACATCGACTAAGGGCGGAGACTTAGCATCAGCATCACGCCGTAAGAGGACTTACGGTAGGGATATTGGTGTCCGGTGACTAAGGGATTTCTTATCTCCTCTCTCCAGAAACCTCTGATGGAGAGACTGCTCGAGCAGTGGTAGTCCAGCGTGAGCCTCATGCTGTGTAAGTCCAACCCACGCAGCCTGCTCTGGCTTTCGCTTCGCACACTTGCCTCCTCCAGCGATGTGTGGGTGTAGGAGTAGCTGAGATTGCTCTCTAGTGATGTCTGCGATGATGAGAGTATCGGGATACCCGATCTGATGAGCGGAGGGAGGGCAACCTGATATCTGACAGAGAGATCTCCACGTCGGTCGGTCTGTGTGAGGAGTCTCAGGCTCTCAATCAGGAGGGATCGGGAGTTGCTTAGGATATAGGCGGCCGAGAGCGTGAGCCCCTTACCGACTGTGGCGTCTACGCCAATCAGGGGACCAAAGTGGTCCGAGGTGGTGATCGTCTGTAGATCGTATGGACTCTCGGGAGTGGCATCACTTCTTAGTCGGTAGTCAGGCAACTCAAGTAACCCCTGATACTGGTGCTTGACGACCAGGCGCGGTGTCACAGACCGGATCGCATCGGAGAGGGAGGCGAGATCCAGCGTGATGAGCCAATTAGGAAGAAGGTTAAGCGACGAGGGGAGCCCCTTTTGCTCCTTGGGACTGACGAGGTAGTGCGATCTAAAGAGTCCAATAGCCCTATCCCTATCGTTATCACTCGCCAAGTCTCTCAGGATCTCCGCAGTAGCATCTCTCCTAAGACCAATGGTAGACATCCTAAGCCGTCCTGTCATATCTGCCCCATCGCCACTGACGCCACTACACATATAGGAGCGACTTCGGACCTGGCTGAGGAATAGATCCACGGTCACGCCACTGAGTGGACGAAGCCGAAGCTCACAGGCGAGGTCATCCTTGACGAAGTAGGAGGGGAGCCGACTAAGAGTGGGATCTTCCTTGACCCACTTCGACCTCACCGCATGGTTGATCTCCTCTGCAAAGTCGCTTACCCCCAGCATATACCCGAGCGTAGGAGAGATCGCTCTCTCCAGATGCCCCACCCCGAAGACCTTGCCTGCCTCGGGAAGAAATCCGGGGATCGTACTACCGCCATAGCGACCATACTTCACCTGCAGTTCACCGGGACTCTTACGACTATCTCCCTGAGGAGCCAGTTGACCGAAGTTGTACCTAAGGAGGAGATCCATCCGGCCATCGTTTCGGATCGTGTGCCCGCTACTCTCTTCCCCCACGATCACACCTCGTCTCCAGGAGTAATCCCCACTGTAAGTAAGACTTGCATAAGCCGGACGGAGGAGCCGATGACGCATCATGGGGGTGTGGAGAGAGAGGGTATACCTGCCCTGATACCTGTCTGTCGTACCGAGGGTAGCAATGGAGCGTAATATCTGCTCAGAGAATAGGCGGAAGGAGAGGTCCTTGTCCCGACGCTCAATGCTGGATGGGGTGTCGTCAACGAGTGCGAGTGTGTTGCTGTGGATCGTGACCGAACCAAAGGTCACAGGGGACCACTTCACCCCGAGAGATCGATCCCAGAGCCAGTTGCAATAGACCTGAGTGGAGTGTTCCATCTCTGCTCCAGGCGTTGGGAGGAGGGAGGAGTCGTACACTCGGCTCCAGCCACTGTGGAGGCGCACATAGTCTCCGGTGCCGCTCTCTCTGAGGTAGTCGATGGTGGAGTGCATGCGCCGACTATTCTGATCCAGTGTCTGCGGATCTCGTCTTCGATGATGTGCTAAGTCGTAAGAGAGAGTGAGGTCGGACTTATTGCCTGCGGTACTACTCTCCGGTCTCACTCTCCAGTTACTCAGGCTTAGACGATCGGAGTGCTCATAGTATATCGGCTCGCCTCCATTGTATGGCCGATCCGTATCATAGGGATCATAGCGGGGGGTACTTCTATTCTCCTGCAACGTGTATCTGACCGGAGCCTCTACTCCCCACCGCTTAGGCAGCAATTTACCTAACTCAATAATTGACTCAAGATCGAAGTAGGTGTGAGAAAGCGGTCTCTGAAGCCTCACATTACTCCTGATATCTCCATAGCCTGCACTCTGACTGCCTACCTTAAGGCTCGCTGACCCGAGGTCTGAGAGAGTGGCGCTGACATCGGTTAGCCATGCACCGCCCGACATCTGCCCTGCGCCGGATACCGACAGTTCATTGACCCAGACCTCTGCCGATACCCTCCTGCCACTCTTGTTTCTGACGCCTATCAGTATCGCCGTCACGTTACCCAGGGAGGGGTATCCCCGCAGTGAGACTCTCCCTCGGGAGTATACCTGACTTCGATCCTCACCAGCAAACGACTCCCGCTCCTCCTTCAGCCTTATTAGTTCGCTGAGGTCTATCTGGAGGACATTGGCCGTGGGCCAGACGATATCCTGCAGCTCCCCATTACTCATCTTGCTGTAGTCCCTCTGCGGCGTCACCTGCAGAGGATGGCGGTACTCATAGTAATTGGACGAAAAGTCCGACCCCAACCTTATGAAAAGCTCCAGATCCTGATCCCTCACCTCTCCCTCAGCATGAGTATAGAGGACAAGCTGTCGATAGTGCCGAAGGTCAAGGTCGGTAGCTCGATAGACTGCCGCTGTCTCATCCTTAACCATATCCGGAATCGAGATCGCCAGCGCCTTCTCATCGTATCTCACTCGTGAGAGCGCCCCAGGGCGTCTGTCTCTTGCCACACCCCTTGGGGAAACGTACGGAATGGGAGAGCGACCCGAGTCCTCCTCCAGGCTGTGGGTCTGGAGGGTGATCTCCGCATTGGTCCGATCGGGATCTATAGTCGAGGTGTAAGGTTGCCAGGGGGAAGAAACGAGCCTAATCGCAGCGCATCTAAGGTGAATCGGCTGATTGAAGCGCCTCAGGGTGAGTCGCACTGCACTGATGTCCTGCATGCTGGGATGTATTCCCATGGTGGCATCGTACTTTGAGAGCGGAATGGTAAGCTTGACCCATCTCGAGGTCTGACTGCCATCCTCCCGGACCACCACTTCGCCAGTGTACCACTTGCCACCGGGCTGAAGCCCCTCTCTGGAGAGCGACAGCTGATAGCGGAAGAAGCTCTCTCTCGAGGTCAGTATCCCATCTCCATCGAGATCCTCAGTGTCCGGAAGGTCGGTCCACGCCGAGGGACGCCCTTGGATAAGTCTTGGGAGTGAGTTTCCTTCCGTACCATTGATGTACTTATACCTCTCCAGTATGCCTGCCTCAGCACGATCCCACCGCTCTCCGAGGTAGAAGTGGTAGTCATCCCCGGAGGGATCCTCCAGCGGAGAGCCGGGGAGAGTCACACCCCCCATAGTCCAAGCGTCAGGGTCAATGACAGTCTGAAGCGAGCTGATATAGTCAGCAAATAGTTCCTGCTCCTCACCGGAAGAAACTCCATCCAGTCCCACATCCTGACTCTCGATACCATCCGAGGAGAAGGAGCGAACCGGCGGGACTGACTCTGCCCGTCGACCATGGGGAGTGGTCACAGTCGGGAGACTGCTCTCAAAGTCCAGTGCACCATCCGGTATGATCTCCTCAGAGAATCGCCCAATATCGATCAGCAGATCCCCCTCCGGCGCACCTTGTTGCGAGTAGTAAGGATCCAGCAGCCATAGTTCGAGGGAAGTGATACGCTCCTTCTCCAGATCCTGTACCTCGAGTGGCGTGGCAATGGCAGCCCAGTTGTCAGTCGCACGACTGAGTCTAGCACCCTCGACCCAGCCCTCGGTACGGTAGTTATAGGGACCTCGCTCATCGGGATAGTAGGACAAGTTAAGCATCTGAATAAACTGCGTGCCCAGCTGATTGAGATCCCGTCTCGGGAAGAGCTCCTCCATCCGATACTCTCTCACCAGAGACTGACGTCTCATATCCTGCCGACGGGCGAGACTGATTGGCTGCCCGGGGGCCCCGTCCCTTACCAAGAGAGGGTCGACATTAAACCATGCCAAATGGGCTCTGTGATCTGCATCGCTCTCACCAGAAGAGGAGAGCTGCCACCTAAGAGACGAGGTAAGATCGACGGCACTTCCCCCGTCCTCAAAGTCGTCAATGACTATCTGACCACGCCCACCGGAAGTATTGTAGTCTGAGATCAGATGAGCGTACGCCATCCGGACCCTGAGCGAGCTGGGGAGATCGGGCGACACCTGACTAATCCCCGCAAGCCTCTTTGAGAGACTCCTGGAGGTGTAATCATAGGTGAGGTGAGCCCCCAGGATGGTATTACGGAGATCCTCCTGCTGGATACTCATCTTCTCCTCCCCGCTATCCTCTACGTAACCGTACAGACTGGTGCCGAGGGTAAGGTGCGAGACCAGTGCAAGCTCAGCCTCTACGCCAAAGAGCGACCTCCGCTTAATCTCCGTCTGCGACTCCAGGGGGATCGAGAGCTCGACCGGCTCCTCCGATGTACTAAGTATGGTAAGCTCCCCCTGATCATAGTCGACCTGATAGTCAGCCCCCTCTATCAGCGTCCGACCGCCCTGCACTGCGGTGATACTCCCCTTAGGGATGCGGTGACCGATCCGGACTGAACCACTTGACCTGGAGGAGACCGCACCAGTTATCCTAAAGAGATCCAGATCCTGCCGTTCCCTGGCCTTTGTCCGACTCTCCACGTACAGGCTCTCGTAGGGCTTGTATCCCCGGGGAAGGGATCTGAATGGCTCTCTCCGAGGGATAAAAACGGTTCCCATCTCCTCGCTCACGGTCACACCCGGGATATAGTCAAACCTCCCATCACTGACTCCACCCACCCCTCTGCTATCCTGCAGATCCCATCCCATCCATCTCATCCAGGACTCACCGGACGGAGTCATCTCTGTCGGAACCCCGGTAGAGGGCTCGACATAGCTCAGCCTCACCTCCAGATCATCCGACCCCGTCAGACCACCTGAGCCACCTATAGAGTAGCCGTTCTTCATCATCAGAGGCCAGAGCTCCGAGGCGGGAGACTTATCGCGGTCTACCAGGAGAGCCGCCGAGATCTTACCGGATGGATCGGCATCGAAGGACCCGACACGTATGATCCGCCCCTGATACTGATACTCATAGGCGACGGCGAGTCTCTTCGTGTCGGCGATGGGGAACTTCAGGGAGATAAAGCCGAGGAGGCGATTGACCTCATAGCTCTCCTCATCCAGTCGTACGGCATAAGGGATCTCTACCTCATCACCGGAGCCCTGCCCCTCGGGGGGTGTCTCAGCCTCCTTGCTCAGAGAAGTATAAGCAGTCACCTTATGCACCCGACCTCCATTGTCAGAGGTATTATCCGACTCCATCCAGACCGTGACCCGAAGGATCTTGATCTCGCTCGAAACAAGGGGGAGCCTCTTTAGCGCATCATCGTACTTTTGGGCAAAAAACTCCGAGAGGAAGAAGTGCTTATTGACCTCATAGTCCGAGCTCTTCAGCTCAAAGGGGTAGATCTGCTTCCCTCTCCTGACAGTCATCCTCCTGACGTTGTCCCTCTGTATGGAGGTCAGGAAGCGTAACTGCAGCGGACCGATCCAGAGGTCCCCCGTGACCCCGAAGAGATTAGATGGCATCGAGATCAGAGGATTGTGGCTCCTGTAGTTGATATTACCCGCCTGCAGTGACTGTAGGAGCTCATACTCCGCTCCCTTATAGCCCAGTCGGAGCCTATTCTTGGATGAGCTCAGCCCCCGATCGGTATTATAGTCTAGGTCGAGAGAGAGCCGATCGCCGTAGCGTACACTGGTATGTAAGTTACCCTGATGCTCCAGGAGAGGGACAGATCTCTTACGATAGGCCTGAGGGAGGAGAGGATTGTCCTCCCATATCGTAGACTGTCCCACAGAGAGAGTGATCGAGCCACTGGAGGTGACCCTGAGCTGAGGGGGTGTGACCATCGCACTATCTCCCGACAGCTGGGCAGCTGCTGAGATTGGGGCGAGCAGTCCGAGCACAGAGAGCAGGAGTAGGAGACGACCCTTCATCAGCGCCCAGCAGGTTATTTAGATCATCTTCAGCCCCTTGCGGATGATATCATTGACACTCATCTCCGGATCCTCTCGGATCAGCTTCTCGATGACCTTATGAGCCATTGCCTTCGTATATCCCAGTGTGATAAAGGCCTGCTCAGCCTCATCCAAGACCTCTTTGTGGGCAGTCGGCGTAACGGTTCGGCTGACACTCATCTCCTTCGTCCCCATATAGTCTGCCATCTCAGTCACCACCTTGTCTTTCAGGTCAAGGATCGCCCGCTTGGCCGTCTTAGATCCGATCCCCTTGACGCTCTGAAGTGATCGGTCGTCTCCGGAGGCAATGATAGAGACCAGATCCCCGGCGGTGAAGGTACTGAGGATGAGTCGCCCCGTCGCAGGACCAATGCCGGAGACACTGGTTAGCAGACGAAATATCTGACGCTCGCTTAAGTCCATAAATCCGTAGAGCTCAAATGCATCCTCCCGAATCACCTCATGGACATAGAGACGCACCTCGCTGGACTCCATTCGGTCCAGAGCATTGTACGTATTGAGGGTGATATTCAGCATATACCCAATGCCTCCCGCCTCTACGACGACAGCTGTCGGAGTCTTGGAGGACAATTTCCCATAGATATACTCAATCATGGTAGAAAGGTACCAAAAAATATGACTTCCCTTATTCTCAAAAAGAGTAATCGCGATAGAATCAGCCTTCATAGGTCGTCTGTCTCAAGACAAGGGCGTGAGAGAGCCACACCTAACTGGCTATCAGCAGATGGGAGTCCGCTGATTCTATACCGGTATAAGTCGCATCTAATACCGGTATTAGTCCGAGGGGTGCTTTGCCATGAGACGACACCGGCACTCAGGTCTTACCACGACTGCTTTTCCGGATGGAAGACCCTCTGAGCCGTCAGGGTTGCGGGAGGACCACTTTTAGACTAATTTTGTGCCTACATAAGAGACCATACCATATATGAATAGTAAGAATATAGAGGAGCTGTACCAAGTCTTCCTGCGTCATCCCTCCATCTGCACCGACTCAAGGCAGGTAGAGCAAGGGGACTTTTTCGTCGCCCTACCCGGCGAGCGGGTGGACGGAAATACGTTTGCCGAGGCGGCGCTAGAGCTCGGTGCTGCCGTGGCTCTGGTCTCAGATCCGGCTCTCGCCGAGAGGGACAAGCGCTGCATCTACACCGAGGATACGCTCCTTGCACTGCAGCAGCTCGCCAAGAGACACCGGGAGAGCTTCAGGATCCCGCTGCTCGCCATCACAGGAAGTAACGGCAAGACCACGACGAAGGAGCTCTGCGCCGTCGTCCTCACTCAGAGGTACAAGGTACTCTATACGGAGGGAAACTTCAATAACCACCTCGGCATGCCGCTCACTCTCCTGCGTCTCACTGACGAGCATGAGATAGCAGTGGTGGAGATAGGGATCAATCACCCGGGCGAGATGGCTCCTCTCGCCGATATTGCCCGTCCGACCCACGCTCTGATCACAGGGATAGGGAAGGCGCACCTCGAGGGTTTTGGTTCACTCGAGGGGACGCTGCGAGAGAAGAGCATACTCGCCGAGAGAGCCTATGAGAGAGGAGGAGTCGTTTTCCTTAATCTCGATGACCCGCTCCTCCGAGAGCGCTGGTCTGACAAGGCTCAGGTGACCTACGGCCTGGCAGATGGCTCATACGAGAGGGAGCCGGACTTCAGAGTGACGATCCTGAGAGAGCAGCCCTACCTCTCCCTCCGCATCAGCTGTAGCCTGGGAGAGCAGGAGGTGAGGACCCATCTCGTGGGGCGATACAATTACCACAATGTCCTTGCAGCCTTTGCCGTCGGGGTGACCTTTGGGCTCACTATGCCTACGATTGCCAACGCAATCGAGTCCTATACTCCGACCAATGACCGCTCTCAGGTGGTTAGGCTGCCGCGCCACGTGTCACTGATTATGGATGCGTACAATGCTAACCCCTCCTCAATGCGGGCTGCCATCGAGAATCTCTTTACCGCACCGGAGCCGGCAAAGTTTGCCATCCTCGGAGACATGCTGGAGCTGGGCGACGCATCTGACGAGGAGCACCGGGAGATCATGAGACTGATGGAGGGGGAGCCGGAGATCACGACACTCTATGTGGGCGAGACCTTCTGCCGACTCGCATCGCCGGAGACGATGGCCTTCCGAGACATTGAGGGGCTTCGGTCGTTTCTGGAGGTGATCGAGGTACCGGACGAGAGTGTCTGGCTACTCAAGGGGTCTCGTAAGATCGGGCTTGATAGGCTCAGAGACACACTGGCGATGAAGGCAGAGGAGGGTGCATCAGACTCTTATACACTCCCCAAGTCGAAGTACAGATACTGAGCCCCTATGAGCCTTGACTTTTACGCTCTGCTACTGACTCTGGGAGCCGGGATGGCGACACCTCTCGGGGGTGCCCTGGCACTCATCGGTCGGAGAGGATCCCATGAGGATCGGCTCCTCGCGCTGGGTATGGGGCTTGCCGGTGGTGTCCTCCTTTACCTAGCTCTGCAGGGCTTGCTACCTGAGGCATACGAGGAGCTGGTCTCACTCTATGGGGAGCGGGGGCATCTCCTTGCTCTCGGGGGCTTCGCCGGCGGCATGGCGGTGATGGCACTACTCGACAGGCTGTTGCCCGGGAGCACTCACCACACGCACCACGACAACGGTATGAGGATCACAGAGGATGCTGAAGAAAAGCGCTCTCTACTCATCTCCGGGCTGGCGGCTGCAGTTGCGATCTCGATCCACAATATCCCTGAGGGGATGATGCTCTATCTGACGGCAGCGGAGTCGCCGATGGAGGGGATCCCGGTGATGCTGGCCGTCGGCATGCATAATATCCCTATTGGACTCTCGATCGCCATACCTATATACTATGCCGGGTATGGGCGCATAAGGGCGCTGTTAGTCTGCCTTCTCTCGGGGGTGATGGAGCTGATCGGAGCGGTGCTCGGAGCTTTCCTCTCCGCGCCGATGGAGTCGCCCCTTTTCCTTGGTCTGATGCTTGCACTGATAGCCGGGATTATGGTTTACGTCTCTTTCGATGAGCTGATCCCCGCCGCATACAGCTATGGGAGGCGCCACGCCTCCCTCTATGGGATCCTTTTGGGTCTGCTCTTCATGGGGCTGACGATGGCTCTGATACACCACTAATCTTTATGGAAGGCAATTTTACAATCGCCCTGATGATGACCCTGCTCGCGGGGCTATCGACAGGCATCGGCGCTGTGATCGCCGTACTCTCCAAGCGAACCAATAAGTCACTCCTCTGTGTCGGACTGGGACTCTCCGCCGGGGTTATGATCTATATCTCCTTCGTGGAGCTGCTGTCTCAGGCGCGGGTCTCTCTCGTGGAGACGTGGGGACCGGTGGGAGAGCTGTATGCGGTGCTGGCTTTCTTCGGCGGTATCCTAGCGACACTACTGATCGACCTGGCAATCCCCGAGACGGAGAATCCCCACGAGATCCACGGCGTGGAGGAGATGGGTACCGGGGAGGATCACTCTATGGAGGGTCTGAGGAGGATCGGGCTGATGAGTTGTCTCATCATCACGCTGCACAACTTCCCAGAGGGCATGGTCACCTTCCTTTCCGCCCTTTCGTCCCCTACCACAGCATTACCAATAATGCTGGCAATCATGATCCACAACATCCCTGAGGGCATCTCCGTCTCCGTCCTGATCTACTACGCGACCGGGAGCCGCTCACGGGCCCTCCTCCTCGGCGTCCTCTCCGGACTAGCCGAGCCGATCGGGGCACTGGTGGGTTACCTCTTCCTACAGCCTTACCTGACCCCTGCGCTACTCCACACCACCAATGCGGTCATCGCCGGGGTGATGATCTACATCTCGCTCGATGAGCTGCTCCCGGCGGCAGAGCGGTATGGGAAGCACCATCAGGCGATCCTGGGCGTGATCTCCGGCATGGCGGTGATGGCGGGGACACTCCTTGTATTGTAAAAAAGACTATACTTCTTCCTTTTTCCTAAATCTCCCTTATAATCAGCCTTTGGGAGAGTTTCGAGGGGGCTTTTTGCGTATATTTGTGCCGTGAATGAAGGGCGTACCACACGTCCTCAACTCAAGAACTATGAACAATTTACTAGTGCGTCCTCTCAGGCTACGTGTCCTCATATCGCTCCTCGCTCTGCTGCTGACCTCAACACTGGGAGAGGCACAGGAATCTCTCCGCGAGGAGATGAAGGAGATCTCTATGGAGGGGAAGAAGGTGAAGGGTTTCCTAGTACCGGTTCGGACAGAGTACGGCGAGAGCCTCCCAACCGTGAACCTCGGACCGGTCTCTATCTATCGGGAGATGAAGTATGCTACCCCCGAGGAGCGCAGAGCCTATAACCGCCTGGTGAGAGACGTGAAGATCACCCTTCCCTACGCCAAGATGGTGAATGAGACAATGATGGAGACCTACGAGTATCTCCTAACCCTGCCCAATGACAAGGCTCGAGAGGCTCACCTCAAGCGGATGCAGAAGGAGCTCTACGAGCAATACAAGCCGGAGATGAAGAAGCTCACCCTCCGACAGGGCAAGCTCCTCCTAAAGCTGATCACGAGAGAGACCAATAGCACATCATACGAGCTGATCGACTCATTCCTTGGTGGCTTTGCGGCAGGATTCTGGAATATGTTTGCCAAGTTCTTCGGCGCCTCTCTGAAGGCTGACTATGCCCCTTATGGAAAGGACGCTATGATAGAGCGGGTCTGTACGGAAGTGGAGTACGGACTGATCTAAAGTCACGTCTTAGGTAAAGGGAAGCGGTAATCGCATCCCTCTGCATACCTAGAGCATCCGAGAGCTGTCCGTCCACGAAGGAGGTGTCCCTCGTGGCACTTCGGACAGATGTCGCCCTCTTGTGGAGCAGTATCATTTTGTTCATCAGACTTAGAGGAGGAGTGCCGCTTCTTCTTTTTTCCTCCTCCCTCTGACGACGCAGACCTCTTCTCCTCGATCAGCACACTCATAGTCCGAGGATCACGGATCACCTCAGCAACCATCTGCGTGACCTTTTGCGTCAGGTCGGAGATGAACTGGCGAGCATCGTACTCTCCACTCTCGATCTGGCGCAGCTTCCGCTCCCACTGACCGGTCAGCTCCACACTCTTGAGCATATCGTCACGGATGATATGGATCAGCTCTCTACCAAGTGGGGTCGGGAGCAGAGTCTTCCGCTGCTTGCGGATATAGCCTCGACTAAGGAGCGTCTCGATGATGGCGGCGCGAGTAGAGGGGCGCCCGATACCGTTTTGCTTCAGCGCCTCCTTCATCTCCTCACTCTCCACCAGCTTACCAGCAGTCTCCATCGCCCTGAGGAGCGTCGCCTCAGTGTAGGCTCTTGGAGGGCGTGTCTGCTTCTCTTGCAACTCCGGTTTGTGCGGGCCCTGCTCTCCCTCTACAAAGGCAGGCATAATACCCATAGGCTGCTCTTCGTCTCCAGACTCCTTGTCCCCGTCAGGTTTTACCACAGCCTGCCAGCCCTGATCGGTGATCACTCGTCCGTTGGCTCTGAAGCGTACGCCCTCGACTGCTCCCTGGACCGTCGTCTGCTCGTACTGCATATCGGGATAGAAGGCAGCGATGAAACGTCTCGCTATGAGGTCGTAGATCTGCCTTTCCTCATTGGTGGTTAGCACCCCTACCTCGCCGGTCGGTATGATCGCATGGTGGTCGGTCACCTTACTATTATCCACAACGCTCTTAAGCTTCCGAAGTTTCTTATGCCCCAGTGGGGAGATTAGGTCGCTCAGCATCCGGTGATGCTGGTAGAGGTTATTGAGGATCTCAGGACACTTGGCGAAGACATCCTCAGTGATATACGTTGTATCCACGCGCGGATAGGTGACTAACTTCCGCTCGTAGAGTGCCTGGATCGTTCGGAGGGTCTCATCGGCAGAGAGCCCCAGCTTCTTATTTGCCTCGATCTGGAGGGAGGTAAGGTCAAATAGATGCGGCGGGGTCTCCTTCCCTTTCTTCTTCGTCACCTTAGTGACTGAGAAGGGCTTCCCGGTGATCTTATCCAAGATCTTCTGCGCCTTGTCGACTGTACTGTAACGCCCCGAAGTGGTGGCAAAGGTTGTCTCCCGGTAGATCGTCTTGATCTCCCAGTAAGGTTCCGGGACGAAGTGCTCTATCTCTTCCGCTCTCTCGACGATAAGGGCAAGTGTCGGCGTCTGTACACGTCCGACAGAGAGCAGACGACGGGAGTCCCCCGACCGATACTTAAGGGTATAGAGCCGAGTCGCATTGATCCCAAGGAGCCAGTCTCCGATCGCTCGCGTCATGCCGGCATAGTAGAGTCGCTCATACTCGGCAGAGTCGTGGAGGTGATCGAAGCCCTCCCGGATCGCCTCCTCTGTCATTGACGAGAGCCAGAGACGCCGGATCGGTGCCTTACAACCGGCCAGCTGGAGTACCCAGCGCTGGATCAGCTCTCCCTCCTGACCGGCATCACCACAGTTGATCACCTCGTCAGCCTCGGATACAAGTCTGCAGATAACATCAAACTGGTGCTTGATGCCGCTATCCTTCTTAAGCTTGATCCCAAATCGCTCTGGCACAATCGGCAGATGGACAAGACTCCACCGCCGCCACCTTGTGGCATACTCCGCCGGCTCCTTCAGCTCACAGAGGTGACCAAAGGTCCAGGTGACCCGGTATCCATTGCCCTCCATATAGCCGTCGTGTGCCTCATTGGCACCCAGGACAGCGGCAATGGAGCGCGCCACAGAGGGTTTCTCAGCGATACATACCTTCATCCGATAGACAAGGGAAGGGATGGGAAAGACAGGTTCACACCGCTCTCCCATCCCTTTGTTTCTTAATTCTTATAGCTCAGATATCGAGCTGCTTGCGGATCGCCTCAACACGCTCGTCGCAGGTACGGCGTGCCTCGGTCAGTTGATCAGAATCCTTCGGAGAAGCATGTACCTCGATGTAAAACTTGATCTTAGGCTCCGTCCCCGACGGGCGGATAGAGAGCTTGGTGCCGCTAGCGGTAAAGAACTGAAGGACGTTGGACGTGGTGGGGAAGTCAAGTGTGTAGGTCTCGCCACTCACTTGATCTCTACCCTCCAGTGTGGAGTAATCCAATACCTCCGTCACCTGCTCGCCTGCAAGCTCTTGGAGGGGGTGATGACGGAAGTTCTTCATCATATCCTCGATCTCCTGAGCACCGGTTACGCCGGGACGCACCACGCTAATGGTCTTCTCGATGGAGTAGCCATACTCGAGATAGATCTTGTCGAGAAGCTGATAAAGCGTCATACCCTGCTCCAGTGCCCAGGCAAAGATCTCTCCCATAATGATACAGGCTGAGACAGAGTCCTTATCGCGGACGAAGTCTTCCCAGAGATAGCCGATACTCTCCTCACCACCACCGAGGTAGCGACGGGTACCCTCGTTTTGCCTCATCACGCTGGCAATCCATTTGAAGCCGGTGTAGCAGTCGTAGAGCTCGACGTGACCTGCATCAGCCACATTACGGATCAGGTCGGTGGTCACGATGGTCTTGACGAGATAGTCACTCTCCGACAGGTCGCCGATCTCCTGATGTCGCTTGATCGCATAGTAAGCATAGAGGAGGCAGGTCTGGTTGCCGGTGAGTAGGACATACTTCCCCTCATTATCCTTACACCCCACAGCGAGACGATCCGCATCGGGATCTGAGGCAAGGACGAGATCGGCCTCCACCTGATGAGCCAGATCCAGCGCCATCTTCATCGCCTCAGGGTTTTCCGGATTGGGCGAGTCTACCGTAGGGAAGTCCCCATCGACCACCATCTGCTCCTTGACCGGATGGATGTTATCAAATCCAGCAGCCTCCATAGCACGGACATTTATCTGGCTACCGGTGCCGTGAAGCGGCGTGTAGACAATGCAGAGGTCGTGGTGAGCCTTGATAGCCTCGGGAGTCAGCCGGGTCGTCAGCAGATCATCAATGTACTGCTCGTCGAAGCTCTCATCGATGATCGTGATCAGATCCTCTCGTCCCTCAAACTTGATGTCACGTACGGAGCGGATCTTATTCACCTCCCCTATGATATTCTTATCATGAGGTGCGATGATCTGGGCCCCATCCTCCCAGTAGACCTTAAATCCATTGTACTCGCGCGGATTGTGAGAGGCGGTTACCATCCCTCCGCTCTGACAGCCGAAGTGACGAATCGCATAGGAGATCATCGGCGTAGGTCGGAGGCTCTTGAAGAGGTAGACCCGGATGCCATTGGCGGTAAAGACATCTGCCACGATACGAGCAAAGGTCGTACTATTGTGGCGTCCATCGTAGCCGACGACCACCTTAAGGTCTGCGTCCTCGCCAAACTCCTTGATCATATAGTCGGAGAGACCCTGAGTGGCAGCACCGATATTGTATTTATTCATACGATTGGTCCCGGCACCCATGATGCCCCGCATACCACCGGTACCAAACTCCAGGTCACGGTAGAAGGCATCGACCAACTCCGTCGGATCCTCTGCGTCCAGGAGCCGTTGCACCTGACGGCGTGTCTCCTCATCATAGTCCTCAGAGAGCCACTTCTGAGCCCTCTCACGTGCTGAGGCGATTAAGCTTTCCGATACTGCCATAGCAATGTTTCGATTATAGTATGTGATTATTATATTCTTTAGCACTACTGACACCGTGAGTGTCACTCTGAGTGGGATCGATGGGAAGAGCCCCCTCTTTGTGGGACCACCACGACCCTTCCACACACAAATGTACCCTTTTTTCTCTACCCTCATAATCCGGTACAGACCTGTCGCGCCAAATCCGTATGGTGATGCCATCAAACTAATACCGGTATTAGTCCAAACTATAGTCGGTATTACTCAGCACTAATACCGGTAATAGTGAATGCTAATATCGGTAATAGAATTAGCGGATCACTTTATTCTGGAAACCAGACTATTGAGTTGATCTACATTCACCTCATAGAGACGGTCGGATTTAGATGGTTGGATCTATTGCATTTGCCCTGCCATTCTGCAGCAAAGTCCCATTCATTTCCTATAGACTGGCGGTGTATAGTGAACTTAGGGATGGGAAAAGGATGCGGGCAATTTTGGGGAGCCGAGCGGAAAAAGTTAGATTTGCTTTGTGAGCGACACAACAGGTCGCTGCCAAGTCATAGTTATATAAGAAACTCACCTACCATGAAGTCTGATCAGCACTGCACACTACGTGTCAGGGGTCAAGTCCTGGATCTCACCGAGGAGCCCGTCGTCATGGGCATCCTCAATCATACGCCGGACTCCTTCTATGCCGGGAGCCGTATCCAGGGGGAGGAAGCTGTCGAGGAGCGTATCGACAGGATCATCGCTGAGGGAGCCAAGATCATCGATGTGGGGGGCTACTCCTCCCGGCCCGATGCGGACGACGTCTCCCCAGAGGAGGAGTGGCGACGGCTGCGTGAAGTGCTTACCGCTATACGTCGCCACTATCCCGATGTGATTGTCAGTGTGGACACCTTCCGCGGGGAGGTGGCTCGCAGGTGCATTGAGGAGGGCGGTGCCGATATCATTAACGATATATCCGGCGGACTAATTGACCCTGAGATGCTCCCGACGGCAGCACAGCTCGACGTCCCCTATATCCTGATGCATATGAGGGGCACACCCAAGACTATGCAGAAGCAGCTCCACTACGATGGTCGAGTCGCCGACGGAGCTATAGCGGAGCTACTCAGTCAGCTGCAGAAGGCTCATGAGCTCGGTATGAGGGACGAGAATATCATCGTAGACCCGGGATTTGGATTCTCGAAAAACACGGAGCAGAACTGGGAAATGATGGCGGACCTCGACAAATGGGGCGACCTTGGGTACCCACTTCTCGTGGGCATCAGCCGGAAGAGCATGATCTATAAGCTCTTTGGATACACTCCATTTGAGGCGCTGAATGGGACCACCTTCCTCAACACCTACTCACTCCTCCATGGGGCACACATACTGCGAGTGCATGATGTTCGTGAGTGCGTGGAGTGCGTACGTATGTATCAGGAGCTTCGCCGACTCTCTGACTCTGACGAGGACGCCAAGCCGATCGACTAAGTAGTATCCTAATATGTATGGAGTGGCTATCCTTTAATTTTGTCGACGTACTCGACATACTTCTCTTTAGCGTCCTGCTCTACTATCTATTCAGGGCGCTGCGCAAGGGGGGCAATAGCACGCTCCTCGTAGGCATCATTACCTTCGTGATGATGTGGGTGCTCTTCTCCCGGATCCTCAGCATGCGCCTTATGGGGCGGATCATGGATTATATGATGGGGATGGGGCTGCTGGTGCTGGTGATCCTCTTCCAGGACGACATACGGCGCTTCCTCACCCTGCTGGGCTCGACGAATAAGTGGCTCTCTCCGGAGAAGATTTTCCGACAGCGCAAGCGCGACCAGGCGAAGCAGCAGGAGGCCTCGTACATTGCGATGATGACCTTTGCCTGCCTCCGTATGGCGAAGAAGAAGGTGGGGGCGCTGATCGTCATTGAGAACAACGTCGACCTAACACCGATAGCACACACCGGTGAGCTGCTAAATGCGGATGTCAACTCGCGACTACTGGAGAACATATTCTACGAAGGGTCTCCGCTCCACGACGGAGCACTGATCATCCGGGATCGGCACATCCTCGCCGCCGCCTGCATCCTGCCTGTCGCCCACGGCAGCTCGCTGCCAAAGGAGATGGGCCTGCGCCATCGCTCCGGACTGGGGGTAAGTCAGCAGTCGGATGCTCGTGTCATCATCGTCAGTGAGGAGCGCGGTGAGATCACCATAGCCTACCGCGGGGAGATCGTTCGCCAGGTCGACTCCGACGGACTGCGCCGCTTCCTCTCCTCAGACTTCTCCGACCTCTCGACTATTGGACCGATACTGGCTCCGGCAGCAGCGTGAGATCTTACATTGGGACATTAACTTTTTGATACAAAGAAATGAAAGGATTTATACAGTCTGAGGAGCCGATCCTCACCCGACACTCACAGTACGACCTCAATGACTCCCTTCCTTCCGGGATCGAGAAGGTGGAGGAGCTGCTGGGGAATATTCTACTCACTACCCCATCAGCCTTCAATTCTCAGCCGGTCCGTATGGTACTCCTCACCGGGGCTGCGCACTGCCGTCACTGGGATCTGATCAAGAGTCTACTCATCGAAAAGATAGGCGAAGAGAAGTACACCGATGGCACTGCAGATAAGATCCGTGGATTTCGTAATGCAGCGGGGACGGTGCTTTTCTTTGACGACGAAGAGGTAACGAGGTCACTTCAGGAGCGCTTCCCGACCTATGCGCACAACTTTCCCCTCTGGGCAGAGCAGGTGCAGGGCTCACACCAGTATGCCGCTTGGCTGGGACTGGTGGGGCTGGGCTTTGGTGCCAATCTCCAGCACTACACCGGTCTCGACGACGATCGGGTGCGAGAGGATGCAGGGGTACCGTCGGAGTATCGATTCATCGCTGAGCTGGTCTTCGGCGGGATGAATAGCGATACCGGGGAGGAGAAGGAGAAATTACCACTCTCAAAGACCCTCCGCGTGGTCTCCGAGTAATCCTTGTACGCTTAGCACATAGTCATCGTGCGGCGGGTATTAGTCTTAGCATTTATGGTGACACTTCTTGTCACCCTAACGCCGGCACTGCTCTCAGCAGAGACAGTGCCGGCGTCTGAGGACTACCCCGCTCAGAGGGACAGTTTCCTCATCACCACGCAGGACTCGGTGCCGCTCTCCTTCACCATACCCAATATTACCGTGGAGATGCCACGGGGGAAGTACAGAAAGGAAGGAAATCCGGCTATCGCTCTGGTGCTTGATGCGATGGAGAGCGAGCGAGACAGGCGAGACAGCATCGACTACAGCTACCACCTCCGTGGGGCTGATCGGCTGACCCTCTCGCTTGCCAATTTTGACCTGAAAGCGAAATGGCTGAATACCCTCTTCCCCTTTTTCCCTAAGTACGTCACCCGCTCCCGGTTAGATGGGAAGTGGGTCCTACCCCTCTCCATCAGGGATCGGATCTCGGACTACGGGTATAGCGCCGAGGATAGTCAGTGGCGGGAGGTCATCCGATACTCTCGCCACACTGGGCTGGACCAGACCCTTGATGACGGGACAATGACCGTAGCGATCGAGGAACTCTTCCCGGAGGTCGATCTCTATGGCAGGGATGTCCGACTGCTCCAGACTCACTTCGCCAGTCCCCTCAGCCCCGACGGGCTCAGTCAGTACAAGTACTACCTCACCGACACGCTCGTCATGCGAGGGCAGGTGGCACAGACGGTTACCTTCTTCCCCTTTGTACCGAGTGATCCCACTTTCCGAGGGCATCTCTACTTCACCGTCACTGATCCGCCGCGCCTTCTGAGGAGCGAACTTATCGTCCCTCAGTCCACCAACCTCAACTTTGTCGATGCTCTCTCCATCACACAGGAGTACGACCCCGATCTACCTGATAAGAGACAAGTGAGCGAGGAGACCCTCAGTCTCTCCTTTAGACTCTACTGGCGCCTGCTTTCACTATACGTGGAGCAGACGAGGCATTACGACAACCACGAGGTGGTCAGCCCGGGGACTCCGACAGCCGGGTCAGACACCTTACTCTACACAGCACCTCAAGCGATCACCGACCTCTCGTCCGACTCCACCGCAGTGAGATATAGATCGGAGACGGATCGGATGCTCGCCTCCGACCAGGGACTCAAGGACTTCCTTGCCGAGGTTAAGGCGATACCGCTCTACCGCTTTCTCTTAGATGCGGCGGACATGATATCGCTCGGATACATAAGGACACAGTACGACCGGTACAAGCTCTTCGGTGGAAGCCACTTCGACATCGGCCCGATCACTAAGATGATTGGCTTCAATGAGGTGGAGGGTACACGGATCCGGCTCGGCGGTCGGACGACCGGCTACATCTCTCCGCGATTCTTCCTCGAGGGGTATCTCGCTTACGGTTTCAGAGACCGGGAGCTAAAACACTCCCTCTCCGTCATCTGGTCGTTTCTCCCGAAGGGGTACTTCCGGGAAGAGTTTCCAAGGGACGAGCTCCAGCTCTCCTACAGCCACGACCTCTTTACCCCCGGTCAGCTCTATGCGACCGACCCACAGGACAATACCTACTACCACTTCGGCACCACCTATCTCACCAACCGCTCCTACCGGAATATCTGGCAGCTGCAGTACCTCCACGACTACGGCTCCACACTGTCGCTGAGGGTCTACCTGCAGCATGTGACCGACACACCGGCGGAGCACGGCTTCCCGTACCTCAAGGTGCAGCGGGATGGAGACCTGCTGCGCCAGTGGTCGATCACGGACTCCGCCGCCGGAGTGGAGGTTCGCTGGGCACCGGGGGAGCGGATCCGTCCCGGATCGATGGAGCGACACTCGCCCTTCAAGGATCTGATCAAGCGGGAGTACCCGGTGCTCTTCCTCAAGCACGAGACCGCCGCCCGAGTACTCGGGGGGGAGTACCTCCGACACCGAACGGAGATCCGGCTGGAGCAGCGGTTGCCATTGGGCATCTGGGGACGCATGGATTACCAAGCAACGGTGGGCAAGCTCTGGAATACAGTTCCCTTTCCACTCCTGTACATTCCGCCGACCAATCGGGGCTTCTCCCTCCACGACAATGGATTTAAGATCCTCTACCCGCTGGAGTATGTGGCAGACGAGTGGGTGACTCTCTTCGCTCAGTGGCACATGAGGGGACTGATCCTGAACAGGATCCCTCTGCTGAATAAGCTAAGCTTACGAGGTGTCTGGAGTCTCAACTATCTCTACGGCAACACGTCTAAGCTTAATCAGCAAGCACATGCGACGGACATTTTCATCCTTCCCACGATTGCCACGGAGATGCGCCACCAGAGCTATGTAGAGGTCGGTTTCGGTCTGGAGAATATCCTAAAGCTGGGACGCATCGATGTCTATCGCCGACTGACGGCACCGGGTGCGTACAGCCAAGGATCACCTTGGGCGGTTCGCGGCACGCTTCGAGTTGACTTTTAACGTAACATTCAGATGCGCTACCCTCTCCATAGACTCATTGTCACGATCCTCCTCTTACCGTTGTTACCACTTGCGGCTACTGCTCAAGAGGCGGAGCGCCTTAGTCTCTCTGCATCGGCCGGCGTTGTTGCCCCCCAACTCCACCCAATCGGCGAAGTCAGTCTTAGGGGAAGCAGCACCCTATTCACCCCAAGGCTCAATATCGACTACAACCTCTCGTACAAGGACGGGACTCAGACCGATGATGAGATGAGGGCAAACTGGACCGGGGGACTGCACAATCGCTATATCGGAAACTATCAGCTGAGACACACTAAAAGCCGTCGGATGGGGCTCTTCGCCGGAGGGACTCTCCACTGGATCGTCTCCAATCGGGACCGGGTCAACCTCAGCGGCAACCTCAAGCTTCAGGACACCTGGGATCAGCGGTATCACCTCGGGATCAATAATATCGTACCTCTTGAGGTAGAGGGTCATACCACGTACTCAGGCGAGCTGGAGCGACTGACTCGAGCCGGCGGGGCTCTACCAGACCGCTACCCCGGATGGAACGGTGCACGACTGAAGCAAAAATGGACCGGCGGGCTTACTCTCTCCGGTGACCACCGTCTGCCAAGCTCCTCGGCACATCTCTCCTGGTCGATCGACCATCAGCTCTATGAGGAAGACTGCCCCAATGAGCGGGTGGTCGCTCACCACCTGCCGGACACTGAGGTAAGGACTGAGATGGGAGACAGACACCTCCCTCGACTATCGTACGAGGAGGTAAGCGAGCGGTCGTACGGTTTCCGCAAGATCAGTGAGAAAACTACTCACCTCGGTGAGATGAGCTACGGCGCTAAGGCAAAGCTGAATGTCGAACTGGCAGAGGGCGTTCTGACCCTCCTCCTCTCCGGTAGGCGTCTACACGCTTCGGAGAACGACACATCTGAGAAAGTCTATCCACTGCTCGGCGCCCATTTCCCTACCTTTGCCTCCATGCCCAAGCGAGATCTCACTGATGCCGCCTACCTCGGCGGAAGAGGGGGACTCTACAGCCTCGGTCCCCTGGTAGACCACAGGTATGTGCACGACTTAGACACGTGGGATGAGAAGAGCTTCTCTCGCTCGCCCAACATCCCAAGTTATCTCCCTGCCAGCTTCGACGTAGTGACGGAGCAGGCTGATGGTCTGGTCGAGTGGCGACGTAACCTGCTCACCGATCGGCTTTCCTTGACGCTCGGGAGCACCATCAGAGGCTATCGACTCAGTTACCTCTGCCACACAGTGGTGGAGAATAGAGCAGGCGATGATGTCTCCGACGCCAGGCAGTACCTTGCCCTCCTCCCCTACCTCTCCCTTGACCACACCGCCGACAGCGGCTGGCTCTCCTCTCTCTCCCTATCTACCGACCAAGTATTACCGCCCTACAGAGGGATGATCCCCTACAACAAACACTCGAGTACCGATCACACCGTGGAAGTGGGACAAAAGGGACTGCGACCCGAGTATCGGCTGTCAGCCAGCGCCGGGGTCTGCAAGGAATGGGAGGAAAACCATCTCTCTGCCTCACTCGACTGGATCGGGTCGAGGGATTACCTCTACAGGTATGTGGATCCAGACTTAACTCAGGACGACTTCAGTGAGGTAATCCCTCGGCAAAAGAGTGCAGTCCCCACGGATGGGCACTGGTCGCTGGAGACAATTTGTAATGCGCCCTTTGCTCAGTCTCTTGGACTGACCCTGGAAGCGCGCTACAAGCTGAGCCACCTGCCCTCTCCGCTACTGAGACCGATCGGGGTGAGGCTGAAGTACCGACTTATAGGATCGGACACTTCGCCCGTAGAGACCCTACATTATGCCCGAAGAGAGCGAATCCCCCTACTTGGTATTGCGGGCCATAGCCTCATCAGCTCCATAGACTACACGACTGAACTGTGGGGCGTGACGGTCACAGGGGACTACGCCTCAGACCGGTGTGTCAGTGTGGGAGAGAGTGCCAGTGATGATCTCTACGAGAACTCATCCCTACGCCTCTCCACAGAAGCACACGCCAGATTCTCAGATCGTATCCTACTTGTCTTCCGTGGAGACAACCTACTTAATACCCCTACAAAGCTCTACCAGGGGTCAGGCAATTACCTCTATCATCTTGCCTACGACGGACCAAGGCTGATGATAGGCTTTAGCTACACCCTTCCAGACTGATCCTATGACTAATCACACACTTAGCCTGCTGGTGTCAGCAGTTCTTATCCTCCTCGCGGGGTGCAAAATGGATCCCGACTACACCCTGCCTGGTGGCGAGAGTAGCGAGGCGATCCTCCTCGGCGACATCACCGAGGACTTTGTGCTCAGTACTGGGAGATACCACCTCGAGGGGACGGTTCGGGTCCGAAGGGGCGCTACACTGACGATAGAGCGAGGGACGGTGATCGGCTCGATGCCAGGCTTCGATAAGTACATCCTAGTGGAACAAGGGGCAAAGATTCGGATCCTCGGAACAGCTGAGGAGCCAGTAGTCCTATGCGCGGACAAGGGGTACGATCTCCCCGGCTACTGGGGGGGACTGATCATCAATGGGAATGCCCCCATCTGCGGTGCCACTCACCGGGTGGCGGAGGTGGATGAGGCGGAGCGCGACCAATACTATGGCGGGGACGACCCTTATGATGACTCCGGGGAGATACACTACCTGATCATCGACAGCCCCGGTGCAAGCCTGACGGCGGACGTGGAGCACAATGGACTCACACTCAATGGTGTCGGCTCCGGGACCGAAATCGACCACGTAGCGATCCTTAGTTCAGGAGATGATGGGCTGGAGTGCTTCGGAGGGACAGTGTCACCCCATACGATCCTTGTGAGAGGGGCGGAGGATGACTTGGTTGACCTGACGGACGGCTACCGCGGCTCCATCAGTCGTCTCTATGGCATCTATTATAGCTCGGAGAGCAGGGAGAGAGGGGAGGAGAACCTCTGCCTGATTGAGGTAGACGGCAATCTGGATGGGCGCTATCCCGATGCGGCAGGGATGACCTCAGCAACAATCACAGACTGCACTCTGGAGGTGAGAGGGAAGGGTCCTGACTATGGGCTATTCGTGCGTCGCGGGGGCGCCATCGACCTGAGCAGGTGTGAGTTCCTTGGGTCCGGCAGGGTAGGACAACTCCTCCGATGCGAGAGTGAGGAGGGGCGATCCACGATCACCGGTACCTACTCCAGCCGCCTGACTGCCTCCCATCCCGGCTCCATGGTAGGCATCACGGCTCAGGAGTCTGAGCAGATCACCGGCTGCGACCTCAGCTTATTTGACTGGGCAGAGCGTTACTATCAGTGTACAGAAGTGGCCGATCAGAGGTAAGCGACCCTGCAGGCTCAGGGATTTTTCTTTTACCGATATTAGATGACACTAATACCGGTAAAAGATTCACCTAATATCGGTATTAGATTTATCCCACATTTTCATCTGCTCGGCACGCTGAAGCAAGCGCCCGGAGGAAAGAGCGTATGCCGAAAATTGGGTAACTTTAGCCCCGGAAATAAAGGCTTGACACATGACCTCTAAGCACCCTATATATATCTACGTAGCCATCATCCTCGGTGGGGTCGTCGCCCTACTCTCCGGCTGTCATCCATTTGGGACAATCGGACCTCTGGAGAGCAATAAAACGGACTTCCAAAACGTTGCCGCCGAGGGCGATACGCTGAAGGTGATCATCTCCTCCGACCGAAAGTTCGTCCCCGTAACGGAGACCGACTGGCTATCGGCAAACCTCCCCGCCGGCAGGAGTCGGAATAAGGTTACGATTAACGTACGCCCCAACCTCTCTGACAAGGAGCGGGTCGGTGAGATAGCCTTTGTGATAGCCGAGGACGAGGAGGGAGAAAAGGACAGAGTGAGTATCACGGTCCATCAGCTGGGTCGCGACCAGAGCTTTGCCATCGACAGCGTCATGTACGAGATCCCGCTGATCTTCCACGTCATCACCAATCCTGAGGACATTGCCAAGAAGGATGCTCAGAATAACGACAACGATCCGAATAATGACTATACGAAGGTAACCGGTTCGTCGCTACAAAAACTGGTCGAGCAGGTGAATCAGCTCTACTCCGGCAATCCTCCCTATCCTAAGGCTATGATGAAGGGGAAGGAGTATAACAGAGCTGGTCTTATGAACTCCAGGATCCGTTTTGTTCTCGCCACCAAAGATCCTGACGGCAAGCGACTGTCGCCCTCCGGAATCACCTCACATGATATGACTGAGCGGGCTCTCGACCCGGCCGTAGTGATGCAGGACAAGAAGGGCGGCACCTACCACTCGATGAGCTACCCGATCAGCAGGTACATCAACGTCTATGTCTTCCCATTTAAGCCCGGTAAAGGTGTGGGTCAGATCACTCTGGGGATCTCCCATTTGCCCTATCTCGTCACGGAGCACAAGCTGGAAGGACTCGGTACCTGGGACAGGGTGATCAAGGGATTCGACAACTATAATCACTGCATTGTGCTAAACTATCAGCAGTTTGAGAACCGCGTCAAGGAGACTCAGTCGATCAGTAGGATCCACGAGACACTCACCCCTGCGGCGGTGACACTTGCCCACGAGCTGGGGCACTACCTCGGGCTGGGTCATGTCTTTGCGGAGAAAAAGTCGGAGGGAGAGACAAGCGTCCTACAGCTCACCGAGGAGTGCCTCGATAGCGACTATGTGGAGGACACACCCTCGTACAATCGGATCGCTTACAATAGGGTGATGAGTGAGCAGATCGCAGCTCTTGAGTCAAGCCAGGGGTCGACCGCCCAGTCTGTCCTCACCTCTCTACTAGCCCGCGACCTGTGTGACGGGAGGTTCAATCAGACCTCCTTTAACCTCATGGACTACGAGGTCTCCTACAACGACCGCTTTACCCCGGGTCAAATATCCCGGATGAGACAAGTACTCTACTACAGCCTCACGGTGCCGGGAGACAAGCTGGTCAGCCCGACGAGATCGACTCTCAGGGCGCATGAGGAGAGTGCCATCGGTCGTCCGGTGGCGGTTGAGTGCAAGACACATATCCTTACTAAGCCAATACCATGAGACGAAGACGATCACGCGTAGTAGCACTACTCCACGGGAGGCGGGACCTACTCGTGTACCTCCTGGTGATGCTCCTCCTGGGATTCTTCAGCCTCTACGGTCTGGAAAATGCGACTCCGAAGGAGAAAGCGACAGCCGGTCTGGTGGAGCAACTGTGTCGACTGGATAAGGCTGGAGAGCTCACGACAACCGATCTCCTTACCCGAAGCACCTCACCGATCTACGAGGGCTCCGTACTCCTGATGCATCAGATGATAGACAACGGTGACGAGCCGATCTCGCTTGCAGCGCTACGGGTGCCGACTCTGCTTGCCGCAATTCTTCTCGGGGTCTTTTTCTTCATCTTCATCTGCCGAGAGCGCAGCCGATCTATTGCTCGAGTGTCGCTATTTTTCCTCATAGCCACGCCCCTTTTTCACTACTTCATCATCACTGGCGGTCCGGCTATGCTGGGTGCTCTCTTCGGGACTCTCGCCCTGCTGGTCTGCCACGACGTGGTGGCAAGTAAGAGTAAGCATCCGGTGGGTCCCATACTGCTCTGCGGCATTCTCCTCAATCTCGCCGGGCTGTCGGTGGGATCCGGGGGAGTGGTCATACCGGCACTTGCTGTGCTCATATGGGGTCTACTCGGGAGCGAAGGGGCTAAGGGGCGACTCTGGATACCTATTACATCCATTGTCTTGGCCGTACTGCTCGTAGCACTTGCCGCAATCTTACCGGGTGAGTGCCACTGGCTAACGCATGAGTCTGGACGGTGGTCCAGCCGTGGTCTCTGGGGATGCCTTCTGACACTGTTGCCCTGGGGAGTCGTCGTCCTGATGAATGAGAAGAAGCACAGTCTGCGGCACCTATCTGCGGAGGGACTGGCTCTTCTGACGATTATCTCTGCTCTTGTCTACAACCTCGTCTCCGGGACAAGCGATCCGACGCCCTCCCTTGTCGTAGCTCCATTCATCTGTCTGATTGCCGGTGAGTCCTTCCGCTCACTCCTGAAGGACAAAGCTAAGCGACTCACCACTTTCTCTCTTGTGATCAATGCCCTGGGACTGGTGGTGCTGGGGGTACTGATCTTTGTCCTCGCGGGGCCGAGTGAGTCGGTCAGCACCTTCATCTCCACCCTCAGCGGATCCGATGGTGCTATCGGTGTCACTGCTATGCGTGAGTCAGTCAGAGCGCACATGGCTCTCTGCCTACTCCTCATGGTAGGACCTGGTGTGGCCGCGCTGACTATGGTCTACCAGCGTGTCCGAGGGAGTGAGACAAAGCAGGCATACAGCAGCATCTTGATGGTGATCCTGATCACCCTGGCGACTGATCTGCCCCTGCTAGCTCTCATGGGATCGCTATAGGTCCATGACCAGGTCCAGGGGTAAGATACTCTTCTCGCCTTTTCTCTTCTGTGCGATACTCATCGTCACAGGAGGAGGCTGTCAGTCACACCGTCCTCCTCTCGGTGAGATAGTGATAGACACGGATCTACCGGTCATCTCTGAGGAACCTCTTGCTCTGGGGATCACCCTTGACATCGGGTGTGGAGGTAGAGACCTCCTGTCACCAAACTTGATCCCTAATGCTGCCTTTGAATTGGCTTCTCCGCTGACTCATTGTGGCTACGACCCGAAGACATCCACCCTGATCACGCCAAATGGATACAAGACCTTTTACCCCACTCCAAACTCCCTATATGGCTGGGGGGCTATCAGTGGTGAAGTATCTGTAGGGGAAGGTAGGACATTCTACAAGGAGTCGTCACACTACCTTACCCTTAGGCCGAAAGACACGGACTCTATCCCTTGCAGGATAGTGAGCACGCTTGATCCGTTAGAGGTAAAGCATGGAGAGCGCTACCGACTCAGCTGTTTCCTCAGTAGTGACCTGGCGGAGCTAAGAGCGACTTTAGTCAGGGACACGACATCCATGAACCCTGTCTCATCAGTCGCTACCATCAGGGGAAATGTCTATTGGAGCCGTCAGGAAGTAGAGCTGGAGGTGACTTCCGACGCTGATACGGCATACCTGATGCTTGAGTCCAAGCCGCTGATGCGATCAGCGGAAGAGTCCGGATTTCCCCAGCCACGAGGTTATGTCTCTATTGATGAGCTTTGGCTCACAAGCATAGCAGACCATTCGGATCCTGAGGTTCCTTTGCCCAATCATCTGATAAAGCTACTCAGGGGACTTTCTCCTGCCTTTGTCCGATTTCCAGGAGGCCGGACAGCTAATGGATACTACCCCGGTAGCTATCCGATACCCCACTACGGGCGACAGGACACCTTGTCGCTTTGGACCATAAACGGCACAGAGTACACGGGAAACTTTGGTCTCTCTAAGCTTATCAAGGTCTCCGACTTGCTCAATGCCAGACCGATGGTAGTAGCCAATGCAGGTATTACTGATCCAACTGCATTCCCGAGGTACGAAGACCTTGCAGAGATCGAGAAACGAGCACAATACCTGTCACGATTAGCCATAAACCCTAAACTGCTCATCCAAATCGGCTACGGACTCTCATCGGCAGAGTACAGGAGACGGTTCCGACTCTATGCCACGACCATTGCTCAGGACAATCTTGTAGCAGCTGGTCCTCTGACGGACCCGACCACTCACTTCAGCGACTTTGCCTTCGACCTCGATCTCTCAGACATCAGCACGCCACGCCTCCTCCCCTTGCTTCCCGACGCCAATAGGAGGCTACAGACCAGGAAGCAGAAGATGATGATTGGAGAAGCCACCTTTGCTGATCCGCAGTTACTTCCCGTCTTCCTTCCCCCTCTGGTCCAGAGGGCTGCATTCCTCATAGAGTCGGAACGCAATACTCCACTCCTAGAGGGCGTCGGCATCGCTCCTCTTCTTTCTACTAACCCCCTCGACTATCCGCTCATAGTAGTGAGAGGCGCTCAGTATCATCCCACCACGATCTACGACTTTGTGTCCCTTTTCCAAGCGACCAGAGGGGACCAAGTGCACGAGATAGAAGGTCACGATGACATCTGCCTCTCACTCACCTCTGACCGAGATAGGAAGCACTACTATCTCCGAGGTGTTAATCTAACGAGACACCCACTCACATACAGGGTGAGAGTAACAGGAAAGAGACAGAAGGTCAGTAAGGTGCGGATCACACGCTTTGCTCCCAGCGCCTCGACTACAACTTCTGATCTATCAAAGTACAACAACTATGTGCGCACCAGTGAGGAGCTCAGCCTGCCGCTCAAGAAGGGGTTTGATCTGACGCTGGATCCGTACGAAGTCGTGTTACTGGATTTATCAGAGTAGTCCTTAGAAGATGCGATAATTCACGGAGCAGAGATTGGCTATGTCAAAACTACTTTCTATATTTGTCCGAGTGTATTACCACTAGTTATAATCATCGTATATGAAAACTATCATTGTTTACGGTTCCTCTACCGGAACCACCAAAGACATCGCTGACCGCATCGCCGAAAAGTTTGGCGTAGCTGCTGATGACGTACGTGACGCTGCTGACTTCGATGCAGAGGATGTAGCTAACTACGACCTTCTGATCTTCGGAAGCAGCACCTGGGATGATGGCGAGCTGCAGGACGACTGGTCCGACCTCGTAGAAGACATTGCTGACCAGGATCTCTCCGGCAAGAAGGTTGCCCTCTTCGGATGCGGCGACAGCGAGGGCTACGGAGACACCTTCTGCGATGCTGTGGGTATCCTCAAGGAGGAGCTCAGCAACAGCGGCTGCACCTTCGTAGGTGCTATCAGCAAGGATGGCTACGAGTATGAGGCAAGCCGTGCCGAGGAGGGTGGCAAGCTGGTAGGCTGCTGCCTCGACGAGGACAACCAAGATGACCTCACCGACGAGCGTATCGACCGCTGGGTAGAGGCTGTCAAGAGTGCCCTTTGATAGCTGATCCGTAGATCAATCCTCTATATATAGCAAAGAGGCTGCGTGCTTAATAGCTGCAGCCTCTTTGTTTTCGTCTAATCCGAGGGATTACTTCTTCTTCAGCTCATCACGGATCTCGCGGAGCAGCTGGATATCCTCAGGCGTAGGTGCCGGCTCAGCAGGCTTCTCCTCCTCCTTCTTCTTGAAGCTATTGACAGCCTTGACCATCAGGAAGATCGCCCAAGCGATGATCAGGAAGTCTACCACCGTCTGGATAAACTGACCATACATAATGGCAGCCTCAGGCTTGACGATCTCTCCATCAGCCCCAATAACAGCAGGGCTGAGGACAGCCTTCAGGTCCGAGAAATTCACCTTCCCGAGGAGCATCCCGAGGGGAGGCATCAGCACGTCATCCACAAAGGAGGAAACGATCTTACCGAAGGCTCCGCCGACGATGACACCGACAGCCATATCAAGGACGTTACCGCGCATGGCAAACTCCTTGAATTCTTTCATCATACTCATATCGTGATCTATGTTTTCGATTAAAAAATCTTGAATCTTAGTATTATTACCCATTCCAATCAGTCATTACATCGTAAACCCTCCCTGATCGTCAGAGAAACCTCCTCCAGAGAGCGGGTCGTCGACAGACGGACCGTTTATACTTGAGGAGAAGGTAGACTGGTAGTCGTCATTGATATTGCTATCCAGTGCGGAGGAGAAGCGGATGAGATCACCCTCGAAGCGAAGGTAGACATCCCCCACCCGACCATTACGGTGCTTGGCGATGATGATCTGCGCCAGACCTCTCATATCGCGATTGTTCTCATCCGTAAGTATGCCGTAGTACTCAGGTCGGTGGATGAAGATGACCATATCCGCATCCTGCTCGATCGCCCCCGACTCACGCAGGTCTGAGAGCTGTGGGCGTCGTCCCTCCTTATTCCGCTTCTCCAACTCACGATTGAGCTGAGAGAGAGCGATGACAGTAATGCCGAGCTCCTTGGCAAGCTGCTTCAGCGAGCGAGAGATGGTACTCACCTCCTGCTCACGATTGGCATTATTCTTCAGCCCACTGGCTGTCATCAGCTGCAGGTAGTCGATGAAGATCACCCGCACGCCATACTTCCGCACCAGCCGGCGGACTCTGGATCGGAGGTCAAAGATCGAGATGCTTGCCGTGTCGTCAATGATGATGGGAGCCTCCTCCATCGGTCCCAGCCCATAGAAGAGCGTATGCATCTGCTCATCCGTGAGGGTCCCTCTCTTGATGTCCTCATTGGGGATAGAGGTATGCATCGAGATAAGACGCTTCGTCAGCTGGTCCTCTCCCATCTCGAGTGAGAAGAAGGCGACCGGCACCTTGTAGTCCATCGCCATATTGAGCGCCATGGAGAGGGCAAAAGCGGTCTTACCCATCGCCGGACGGGCGGCGAGGATCACCAGATCCGTAGGCTGCCAGCCAAAGGTGATTTCATCCAAGTCCCGGAAGCCGGTATTCACACCACTCATACCATCCTTCCTCTCGGCAGCATTGCGGATCTCCTGCAGGGTATTAGGCAACAGCTCCTTGATGGTCTTCATCTCGTTGCTATTGATCCCCTGAGAAATATTGAAGAGCTCCTGCTCCGAGTCCTGCAAGAGATCCCCTACCCCAATCTCCTCGTCATAGGAGTTTTGGATCACCCGGTTACCGAAGGAGATAAGGTTGCGCTGCACCATCTTATCGTAAAGAATGCGTGCGTGATAAGGCAGATCAGCGGTGCTATTGACGATCGAGGCGAGCGTTGCGATATAGCCCATCCCCCCGACAGAGCGGAGCGTGCCATTGAGCTTTAGCTTCTCCACCACCGTCTGCGTGTCCACCGGGCTATCCTCGAGCGTCAGTTGCTGGATAGCCTCGAAGATCATCGCATTCTTTGGGTCGTAGAAGCAGTCCTTCACCAAGACCTCATCGATCTGGGCAAAAGCCGACCGCTCAAGGATCAGCGCGCCAAGTACGGTACGCTCGAGCTCAAGGTTGTGAGGCGGAACACGACTGGCGAGGACTCGCGAGAGTCCCTCTCTCACGAAGGTCGAGTCCTGCGGTGTCGCCTCCCCTTGGGGCGGGACCGGTGCCGATGGAGTGGCTGTTGTATCTTGATCAGACATAATTATATATCCCGTTTCTCTCAGTCCTCGTCCAGCTTAAGCACCGTGAGGAAGGCCTTCTGAGGCACCTCCACCTTGCCGATGCGCTTCATCCGCTTCTTTCCCTCCTTCTGCTTCTCGAGGAGCTTCCGCTTACGGCTCACGTCACCACCATAGCACTTCGCGGTCACATCCTTGCGCAGCGCCTTGATCGTCTCTCGGGCAACCACCTTAGCACCGATAGCAGCCTGCACAGCGATATCAAATTGCTGACGTGGGATCAGCGTCTTGAGTTTCTCACAGAACTTCCGTCCCATCGTCTGCGCATTGCCGCGGAAGGTCAGCATACTGAGGGCATCGACCGGCTCACCATTGAGGAGAATGTCCACCCGCACGAGGTCTGAGGTGCGAAGGTCGGTGACGTGGTAGTCAAAGGAGGCATACCCGCTGGAGACGCTCTTGAGCCGGTCGTAGAAGTCGATCACGATCTCCCCGAGCGGCATATCGAAGAGCAGCTCCATCCGATTGCCATAGAGGTAATTTTGCTTGATGAGGATCCCCCGCTTAGCGAGGCAAAGCTCGATGATCGGACCGATGTAGTCCATCGTCGTGATGATCGATGCGCGGATATAGGGCTCCTCGATGTGGTCGATCTCAGCGGCATCAGGGAGTCCGGAGGGATTGTGCACCTCCATCACGTCCCCCTTTCGGGTGTAGACCATATAGGAGACGTTGGGGACCGTGGTGATGACGGACATATTGTACTCACGGTCGAGACGCTCCTGGACGATCTCCATATGGAGCAGCCCGAGGAAACCGCATCGGAAGCCAAAGCCAAGGGCAGCGGAGCTCTCGGGCGAGAAGGTCAGCGAGGCATCGTTGAGCCTCAGCTTATCGAGTGAGATCCTGAGGTTTTCATAGTCCTCCGGAGCGACCGGATATACACCGGCGAAGACCATCGGCTTCACCTCCTCAAAGCCCTTGATCGGTGCCAGAGCAGGTCTTTCCACAGAGGTGATGGTGTCACCCACTTTCACCTCACCTGAATCCTTGATCCCCGAGATGATGTAGCCGACGTCTCCACACTTCACCTCCTCTTTAGGGACCATATCCAGCTCCAGAGTACCCACCTCATCGGCATCGTACTCGGTATTGGTCTGCATAAATTTCACCCGCTCACCGGAGTGGACCGATCCATTCACCACCTTATAGTAGGCAATGATCCCTCGGTAGGCATTGAATACGGAGTCAAAGATGAGCGCCTGCAGCGGAGCCTCCGGATCACCCACAGGAGCGGGGACCTTCTCCACAATGGTATCAAGGATCTCCCTTACACCCACTCCGGAGCGACCACTGGCGAGCAGGATATCCTCCCGGTCACAGCCCAGGAGATCGATCACCTCATCCCCGGCGAGGTCGACATTGGCACTATCAAGGTCAATCTTATTGAGCACCGGGATGATCGTCAGGTCGTGCTCGATCGCCATGTAGAGATTGGAGATCGTCTGCGCCTGCACCCCCTGTGAGGCATCGACCACAAGGAGCGCTCCCTCACAGGCGGCAATGGAGCGCGAGACCTCGTACGAGAAGTCGACGTGTCCTGGAGTGTCGATGAGATTGAGTATATACTCCTCGCCCTGATACTCATACCGCATCTGTATCGCGTGGCTCTTGATTGTGATGCCACGCTCACGCTCCAGATCCATATTGTCCAGCACTTGATCCTCAGAGCGATTCGCGACCGTATTGGTGTAGTCCAGCAGACGGTCGGCTAGCGTGCTCTTACCATGATCGATGTGAGCAATGATACAGAAGTTTCGTATATGTTTCATGTAAGTGTCTATTGTTTATCAGCCACAAAGTTACCTAATTTCCGACTGGTCGCAGATCGACTGAGACAGGGCAATTGAGGAGAGTAAGGCGACAAACAAATCGTCACTCAACAGTTTGGTTTTCATTAAAATGCTATCCGTCCCTTCTATTACCGATAATAGTCTTGTCTATTACCGGTATTAGTGTTCACTATTATCGGTAATAGTTTTACCTAATACCGACATTAGTCTGAGGTCACCAATATGTGATTCGAATCCTCTTGTTCTGTGTGCGGAGAGTGGCGTACCCATTAGAAACAATTTAGCGAACTTTGTCTCTGAGTAAAAACTAATCCACAAATCAAGCAACGATGAGAAAGAGAATAACCGCTCTCCTGACTGGACTGCTCTCCCTAACAGCCGCATATGGTCAGTATCCCGTGGAGAGCTATCAGGAGCTACCCAATCCCACACCGACAGACCGGTCCCTCTGGCAGTCGCTTAGCGACCCGGTCATCGGCTGGGGAAGCATTGACATCCGTTATCCCAAGGAGCGACCGGCCGAAGTACTGACGTGTCAAGAGCTTCAGCTCAGAGGCTGGCGAGGCGAGCGCGTCTATGCCCAGGCGGTAGTGAGTAGCGCCACCTCTCTCACCGCACTCACCTATGAGATCTCCGACCTGAGGAGCAACGACGGTGCACTCATCCCCTCACCTCAGGGCAAGTCGGGTACCGGCTTTGTCCGCTATGTGCTGACGGATGAGCTCAATAAGGACGGCCTCGGAGGCTGTGGTGAGCGACCGGATCATTCCCTTTTTGACTCCACCCTGGTAGCTGACGGGATCGACCACCTCGCTCGCTCACTGGATCTCACGCCCTGCACGACACGCCCCATCTGGTTCTCAATAGACATCCCGAGGGATGCGAGAGCGGGAAGCTACCGAGCGACGGTGACTGTACGCAGCGGTGATCAGACACTGGCAACACTGCCTCTGTCGGTGGTGGTGGACGAGAGAGCGCTGCCTGAGAGGAGTGACTTCTTCCTCGATCTGTGGCAAAATCCCTACGCCATAGCAAGGTACTACGGGGTGACTCCTTGGTCTGAGGAGCACTTCAGCATCATGCGCCCCTATATGGAGATGTATCGAGACGCAGGGGGCAAGGCGATCACCGCCTCGATCATATACAAGCCCTGGAATGGTCAGACACACGACCCCTTTGACTCCATGATCGACTGGAAGCTCGGGAGGGATGGCAAGTGGCACTTCGACTACACCCACTTCGACGAGTGGGTCAGCTTCATGATGGATCTCGGGATCGACAAGGCGATCACTTGCTTCTCTATGGTCCCATGGGAGCTCTCTTTCCGCTACTTTGATGAAGTGAGTGGCGAGTACAAGTTCCTCAAGGCTGAGCCGGGAATCGAGCCCTACACGGAGCTCTGGTCTGCCATGCTTCGCTCCTTTGCGCAGCACCTGCGGGCAAAGGGGTGGATCGACCGGACCTACATAGCTATGGATGAGCGGTCTCCCGAGGTGATGGAGGAGTGCTTCCGTCTGATCCAAGAGGCGGACCCGGAGCTGAAAGTACACATGACCGGGGCACTGCACGAGGAGCTGTCAGACCACCTCGACTACTACTGCGTGGGGCTGGCTGCCAAGTACTCGGAGGAGCTCAAGGCGAAGCGGCGCAGCGAGGGGAAGATCACCACATTCTATACCTGCTGTGCCGAGCCACGACCCAATACCTTTACCTTCAGCGCCGCTGCTGACGGAGAGTGGTATGGATGGTATGCGGCGCGCGAGGGGCTGGACGGCTACCTTCGGTGGGCTTATAATAGCTGGGTGGAGCAGCCTCTCCTCGACAGCCGGTACAGCAACTGGGCTGCCGGTGACACCTACTTAGTCTACCCCGGTGTACGCTCTTCGATCCGCTTCGAGCGGCTGCGGAAGGGGATCCAGGCTTTTGATAAGATCAAGGCCCTGAGGAGTCAGTACGCGGGAGACCGACAGACGCTCGCCAAGATCGATGAGGCGCTCTCGCTCTTCGATGAGAGTAGGCTCAGCCCCTCCTGTACCTCCGACCGGATCATCAATGAGGTTCGAGAGATCATAGAGACACTCTGAGCCCCCCTTCTGAGCATAAAAAAACCTCCGAGCCGTATGGTTCGGAGGTTTTTACTTATCAGTAATTAGAAGTTCGCATTCTTAGGTGTGCGGGGGAAGGGGATGACGTCCCTGATATTGGACATCCCCGTGACGAAGAGCACCAGACGCTCAAAGCCCAGCCCAAAGCCACTGTGGGGGCAGGCTCCGAAGCGGCGCGTATCGAGGTACCAATTCATCGCCTCCAGCGGGATGCCGACCTCCTCACAGCGCTTGGTCAGCTTGTCTAGGTCTGCCTCACGCTCGGATCCGCCCATAATCTCGCCGATGCGAGGGAAGAGCACATCCATACCGCGGACGGTCTTGCCATCCTCATTTTGCTTCATGTAGAAAGCCTTGATCTCTTTCGGGTAGTCGGTGACCATCACAGGCTTTTTGTAGTGCTTCTCTACGAGATAGCGCTCATGCTCGGCTGCTAAGTCACAGCCCCAATAGACAGGGAACTCAAATTTCACCCCGTCCTTGATCGCCTGCTCCAGAACCTCCACACCCTCGGTGTAAGTGATGCGGGCAAAGCGCTGATTGTCGACAAACTGGAGCCGCTCGATGAGGGTGTCATCGTAGGTGTCGTTGAGGAATTGCACATCGTCAGCGCACTCGGTCAGAGCCCAGTGGATGAGGTACTTGACAAAGTCCTCCGCCAAGTCCATATTGTCGTTATTGTCGTAGAAGGCCATCTCCGGCTCGATCATCCAAAACTCTGCCAGGTGGCGAGGAGTATTAGAGTCCTCTGCGCGGAACGTCGGACCAAAGGTGTAGATCTCGCCCAGACCCATAGCAGCAAGCTCGCCCTCCAGCTGGCCGGAGACGGTGAGATTGGTCTCCTGACCGAAGAAGTCCTGGCTGTAGTCTACGGCACCCTCCTCGGTGCGGGGAGGATTGGCTACATCCAGAGTCGTCACCTGGAACATCTGCCCGGCTCCCTCAGCATCGGAGGCTGTGATCAGCGGAGTATGGAAGTAGACGAATCCCTTGTCGTGGAAGTACTTGTGGATCGCATAAGCCATATTGTGGCGGATGCGGAAGACTGCACCAAAGGTATTGGTCCTCGGACGGAGGTGAGCCACCTCCCGCAGGAACTCAAAGGTGTGCTCCTTCTTCTGCAAGGGATACGTATCGGGGTCTGCCGTACCGTAGATCTCGATGGCATCAGCTTGTACCTCTACGGTCTGCCCCTTGCCCTGACTCTCGACCAGCTTGCCATCTATGGAGAGACAAGCACCGGTGGTGATCTTCTTGAGCAGCTCCTCATCGATCTTGCTCTTGTCGGCAACAATCTGGAGGTTGAGCACTGAGGAGCCGTCATTCATCGCGATGAAAGCGACATACTTACTGCCTCTCTTTGTGCGGACCCATCCCTTGACATTGACCTCCTGATCGATGTACTTAGGATCCTTGACGAGGTCGACTATCTTTACTCTTTTCATAAGGTTTTCTTATCTGCTTACTCAAATGCTCCCATCTTGAGGTTATCCACCTCCTCCTGTGTCAGGTAGCGCCACTTACCGCGACCGAGATTCTTCTTAGTCAGACCGGCGAAGTAGACCCGATCAAGCTTCACTACTCGGTAGCCCAGTGCCTCAAAGAGTCGGCGAACGATGCGGTTGCGACCTGAGTGGATCTCTATACCCACCTGAGTGTGATCGTCATCGGTGACGTAGCTGATCGCATCAGCATGCATCTCGCCGTCCTCGAGCTCGATTCCATCTGCCAGCTTCTGCATATCCTCGGGAGATACCTCCTTATCGAGCCATGCGTGGTAGATCTTCTTTTTCTCAAAGGAAGGGTGGACCAGCTTCGCAGCTAGCTCTCCATCATTGGTGAGCAGAAGGACTCCGGTCGTATTGCGGTCGAGTCGCCCCACGGGATAAATACGCTCCTTGGCAGCTGAGCGGACAAGATTGACTACTGTCATACGCTCCTGTGGATCATCTGACGTGGTGACACAGTTGCGTGGCTTATTGAGCAAGACATAGACCTTGCTCTCCGGCTTCACCTCCTGGCGATTGACTTCGACGCGGTCATTGATCGTCACCTTGGTACCAAGAGTGGTTACAGGAGAGCCATTAACCAAGACGGCACCGGCTGCAATGAGATCATCTGCTTCACGTCGGGAGCAGACACCGGAGTTGGCGATATACTTATTGAGTCGGATCGGCTCATCCGCACTTATCTCAGGCTGATCGTATGTAGGCTGTACAGGCTTTCTCCTTGGACCCTTAGACTGGCGAGAGGAGTTAGCACCCTTGGGAGACCGATTATTCTTGGACCCAAAGTTGCGTTTTGTATCACGGCGACCGCCACCGTCCTGATCATCAAACGATCTGCGAGATCTCTGAGCATAAGAGGGGCGATCATCTTGGTCGCGACGATAGGAACGTCCGACCGACTGGCGACGCTGGCTCTGATCGTTATCATAAGAGCGGTAACCGGACCTGCCTCTACCCGAGTGATCCTCCTCACGAGTATCTGAGGTGCGACGATAACGAGCACTCTCTCTGACGCCATCATCTGAGTCATTGTAGTGCCTGCGATTACTCTCAAATCGTTGCCTATATCTCGCCCTGTAGTCAGTGTCCGGTTCCTCCCGCCGGTTGTCTGCAACGCTCGAGGAGCCACCATCACGCCGCTCATATCGGTCATAAGAGCGGGATGCACGGTATGAGTCAAAGTCGTCAGGGGAGTCATTCCTATCACTTCGGAAGTCCTGAGGTGCAGATGGAACCTCCTCAGGACGCATCTCTCTGATACGACGGCGACGCCTCATACCTGTCTGCTGATCGTCATCGGTAGAGTGATGTCTGCCGCGAAAATCTGAGCGTGTACGGTCAGCATAGTCCCTGCGCGAAGCAGGGTAACGCTCATCGAAGCGATCTGAAGGGTCTGTATCTTGCGCTGACCCTCTATCCATGTAGTCGTCTTTAATCATTCTAGACTTTTCTATCTCCCTCACGGGAGGGTGACGCAGCCTCACGGCTGCATGTACTGTAAATATCTAATATTTAACGGTGTAAAGGTACGAAGAATCGGTCACTTACTATACACACCAGTGTAGTTTCGCGGAGTAATCTTCTTCATCTCCTCCTTCACCTCCGGGCTCACATCGAGATGATCGATGAAGTCCTCCAGATGCTCTCGGGTAAGTTTTTCATTGGTGCGGGTCAGCTTCTTCAGCGCCTCATAGGGCTTTGGATAGCCCTCTCGACGGAGTATTGTCTGCAGCGCCTCCGCTACGACCGGTAGTGCATCGTCTAAGTCTGCAAGTATGGTCTCCTCGTGGAGGATCAGCTTATCGAGCCCCTTAAGAATGGAAGAGAAAGCGATCATCATATGAGCCACCGGCATACCGAGGTTACGCATCACGGTAGAGTCGGTGAGATCCCTCTGCAGACGGGAGATCGGGAGCTTGTGCGCCAGGTGCTCTAAGTAAGCCCCCGCAATACCGAGGTTGCCCTCAGCATTCTCGAAGTCGATGGGATTGACCTTGTGAGGCATGGCTGAGGAACCCACCTCGCCCTCCTTGATCTTCTGCTTGAAGTACTCCATCGAGACATACATCCAGATGTCCCGGCAGAAGTCTATCAGGATCGTCGAGATCCGCTTGAGACCATCCAGGAGCGCCGCAAGGTTGTCGTAATTAGAGATCTGGGTCGTATACTCCTCCAACCCCATCCCGAGGTGGTGTGCAAAGTGATTGGCAAAGTTACGCCAGTCGATCTCGGGGTAAGCGACATGATGGGCATTCATATTACCCGTAGCGCCTCCAAACTTTATCGTCTGCGGGACGAGGTCAAGCAGTGCCAGCTGTCTCTCGAGACGATAGCTGTAGACCCTCATCTCCTTACCGAGCGTGGTGGGCGAGGCAGGCTGACCATGGGTCCGTGCCAGCATGGGTATGTCTGCCCACTCCTCAGCACGCTGATTGATCTCATGCACCACCTTGTCCAGTCGAGGGCGCCACTGGTCGTGGAGTGCCTCCTTGAGAGCCAGCGGTTGTGCGCTATTATTGATATCCTGCGAGGTGAGGCCGAAGTGGACGAACTCGAGCACAGGGCCAAACTCATCATCGCTAATCTGCTCCTTGATGAAGTACTCAATGGCCTTAACATCATGGTTGGTCGTTCTCTCGATCTCCTTCACACGCTCAGCGTCCTGGAGTGAAAAGTCCTCGTACAGAGCTCTCAGTCGACGACGATCCTCGTCATTACGGATCTTCTCCAGCTGAGGAAGGACATCGGAGAGACAGATAAGATACTCGACCTCGATGCGAATGCGGTAACGGATCAGAGCTGCCTCGGAGAAGTAATCACTCAGTTCCTCTACTTTGTTGCGATAGCGACCATCAATAGGAGAGATGGCTGTCAGTGGATTCAGCGTCATATGATTGTTATTGGTTTAGTTGCCCAAATGTACCCATTCTTGCTCATTTTTCCATCACGATCCGTGTGCTAAGCCATCCGAGGAAGCACCATGGGCCTACCGGAGATGGGATGAGGCGTAATGCTCACCGGCATCCTATAGACTTCTCCGATATGCTCTTCTGTCAGCACCTCCTCAGGACTCCCTTGGGCGTAGACCTGCCCTTTTCTCATCAGGACGAGATAGTCACAGTACTCTGAGGCCATGGTGAGATCATGGAGGACGGCGATGATCGTCAGGGGACGCACCTTGTCCTGCGCAAGGGACCGGACAAGACTGAGCACACGCACAGTGTGAGTGATATCAAGGTGAGCCGTAGCCTCATCGAGTAGCAGCAGCCGAGGCTCTACGCAGAGCGCTTGTGCTATGGCTCCCATCTGCTGCTCACCACCTGACAGCTCCGTCATATACCGATCAGCCAAGGACTCTAAGCCGACCAGTCGAATGGAACGCTCCACCACCTCCTGATCCGCCGAGTTCTCGAAGTAATAGAGAGGCGGATGATGTGGAAGACGTCCCATAGCCACATAATCCCTGAGCGTGATGGCGATTGGATCGATCATCTGAGACACAACAGAGATGGCACAGGCACGCTCCCGCCGGCTTAGTTGCTTAAGGTCCTTCTCGCCGAGAGAGATGGAGCCACTCATCGGGGAGAGATCTCCCATAACCGTCGATAGGAGAGTAGACTTTCCCGAGCCATTGGGACCAATAATGCCAACCACAGTGCCCGGCTTCACCTCGAGACAAACGTCTCTTATCGTGAAGCCTCCGGCGTATCCCGAGGACAGGTGACTGATCGAGAGGAGACTCATAGCAGAGGCTTACGACTGCGAGGTCGTGTCAGTAGGACAATGAAGAGGAGTCCTCCGACGATCCCGGTGATGACCCCGATGGGGAGTTCATTCGGAGCAATGATCGTCCGCGCAACCAGGTCGCAGAGAAGGAGGAAGAGTCCGCCGAGGAGGAAGGAGGCAGGGATCACAACCCTATAATCATTGCCAATAGTGATCCGAACCACATGAGGAATCACAAGTCCCACAAAGCCAATCACCCCAGCGACAGCAATCGAGCACCCGGTAGCCAATGAGGAGATGACGAAGAGCCATCGGACTGTCCGGCGAGTGTCCAGTCCTAAGTGCCCAGCCCCTCTCAGCCCCAGCCGCATGGCATTCATCGGTGTGGCAAAGAGGCAAGAAATCAGCAGGAGCAGAAGAGAGAGGACTGCCATGCCGATCACCATGCCATTGTCAGACTGCGTCAGCGAGCCCATCGACCAGAGGATGATCTTCTGGAGATCCTCAGGATGGGCTATAGCCTCTATGAAAAGGACTGCAGACGAGGTGACAAAGCTGATCATCACGCCGATCAAGAGCATCCTCTGCACCTCGACCGACCGGCGTCTCAGACTGAGGGCATAGATCACCCCCATAACAGCCAGCGAACCGATAAAACCGCTGAGCGGAAGCCAGATATACTGTAGCGAAGAGACTCCAAAAACGATGCAGATCGCGACACCAAGGGAAGCCCCTCCCGACAGACCCATCGTATATGGCTCCACGAGCGGATTACGGAAGACTCCCTGCAGGAGGCACCCGGCCAAACTTAGGGATCCTCCCACAGAGAGGGCGAGAATCATACGCGGAAGCCTTATGTAGCGAAGCACACGGTACTCGATGGAGTCACCCCGCATTATGGTGGGCAGATCTCCAGGACGGATGGGCATCTCCCCCACAGTGAGGGAGAAGACTGCGGTGATGAGAGACAGGACCAGAAGTCCGAGGAGCAGAGCAGTCCACTTGGTCCACCTATTCATCCTCATCTACTCCTTTAGACCCAGGTCGTGAGCCATCTTCCTCAGAGCAAGGACATAGGTGATCGGCGTAGGCTGTGAGACCTCATTAGCCTCCAGCTCATAGAGATGATCGAGCCTAACCGCCTTGAGGTCGGGGAAGGACTGCCACCTCTTGATCATCGGCTGCCGATCCTCACCCATTCCTATAATAAAAATATAGTCAGGATCGCTCCGCAGCACATACTCCCTGCTGAGGGTCCCCTGACCAAGATCCTCACAGATATTGATACATCCGAGCCGGGTGATCATCTCACCCATATAGCTTCCTCCCGTCACACCATATAGGGGGTCATCCCCGAGCTGCATCAGTATAGTTCGACCGGTTAGCCCCTGTGCACTCATGCGCTGTCTAAGGTCCTCAGCGACCACCTTGGACGCCTCGGCGAGCTTAGTCGCCTCAGCCTCCTTACCAATCCTCTTACCTAGGTCGACAAATTGGTCACATATTTCATCCAGTGTGGTTCCGGATCGATAGGTGACCACCTCGAGTCCAAGCTTCCTCAGGGTCTCCAAGTCACTCTGACGAGTCAGCGTGGTGGCGATGATCAGGTCAGGCTTTAGTGCCACGATAGCCTCGGGGCTTGTCTTGACTGCACTTGCGATCACGGTCACCCCCTTGCGCCCTGCCGCCATACAGTAACTGGTGCATCCGACGATCTCATCAGCCGCATCCAAGTAGTAGAGAGACCGTGTGAGGGAGGGAGCGAGGGAAACAATCCTCCTCGGAGTGGATGCCATCAGGGAGTAGCATCCGACGAAGAGGCAGACTAAGAGAGAGAGGATTCGTCTCATAGCTATGATTATCTAGTTTAGAAGCGGTAGAGGACGTAGGTACGAACATCTATCACCTGCTCAGAGGAGGTCCCAAAGAGCGAGGTCCGACTGTTGTCAAAGAGCTCCCCCAGATTATAGAGATAGCTTCCTCTCAGTCCGACCACGAGATGACGCATATGGTACTCCGCTCCGACGCCACCACCGACACCCCACCAGAAGTTATGATCCAGCTCATGTCCGTGATGCTCCCGATAGACTCGGCGCATAGTGGAGGGGTCAAAGTTCTCCTCGATCCGCTCATCCTCACGTTCGTCCAGCTTGTACCCGAAGTGGGAGCCAGCATCGATGGTTATCTTGAAGGGGTTTCGGGCTCCACCGATCATGAAGTGCGTCATGATCGGCACATGCACGTAGGAGAGGTGGCGCTTATAGGTGTACTGCGGGTAGTCCTCAGGTGCCTCGACCCAGCCGCGTTTCCAGTAATTCAGCTCCACCAGCACCCCGGCATAGCTCTCCACGTCATACCTGAGTGCCACCCCGCCGCTGTAGCCGAGGTAGGGCTTCTGATTGATGATGGGGCGAAAGGTGACCGTGGAGAAGCTGACTCCACCGGTCGGTCCGATGAGCAGCCTTCCCCATTTCTCTGCGCTTAGTCTCAGAGGAGACAGGCTCAGGAGAGTCAGCAATAAGGTGAGAGCAAGCCTTTTCATCAGAAGCGCGACACACTATTATCCTTATTATACCGGACGAAGAAGACCCCTTGGTTGCTCTTGACGTCCCTCGACATCGTACCGCTTGCGCTACCGCCGAAGTCCAGCAACGACTGCACGCCCTTGTAAGCGGAGTCAGACCCCTTATCATTCCGCAGGAAATAGCTGCCAGTATCGTACCCAAGAGCCGAGTAACGGGGGAAGGTATTACCCGTGCCATGACCAAACCACTTCATATAGTCCGCAGAGAAGCGCTGGTAGGCATTGTCTCTCGGATAGATGAAGAAGGTGGTAAAGAATGTCGCCTCTGCGCGATACATCTGTCTCCCGAGCGAGGAAGCATAGGTCTGCCACTCAGGATAGCCAAAGGCAGTGACCACAGAGCTCTCCGTAAGGTCCTCCTGCGCACTGTCGATAGCACTCAGCACCTGACGAGCTGCCTGTAGGGACGAAGAAGACGGTACGACCACCATCCTCAGATGACCTAAGCTCTGTCGCGACACATCCTCGCCGCTCATAAAGTCTGACGAGGCGCACTCCGAGTATGAGCTTCCAGCAAGACGCAGCCTATTCTTGAGCGCCATCACGAAGGGACTCTCCTCCTCTCCCGGCATAGGATTGACAAAGAGTACATGGTACGAACCATAGGTCTGGATAAAGCGCTCCGCTGCCTGATCATAAAGCAGGGCAGCGGGGGTATTGATCTGATAAACACGCCCAGAGAGCGACGAAGCCACCTCCTTAGAGGAGAAGGGGATCACATAGGTGGCTTGCTTGTACCTGGCGAGCTCGCTCAGCTGACGGATCGTGGAGACCGAGACCCCACCGATGATCAGGTCGACATCAGGAAGGTTGCTGATCGCCACCTTAGTGGACGGCATCTCTACATCGTCACAGCTATAGACATAGAGATTAATATCTCGCCCCTCCTGCTTCGCATCGAGCACGCTCATCAGAAATCCCTCGTAGTAGTCAGCAAAGCGCCTCTCCCTGTCGAGCCTGAAGGGGAGAGCCAGCACCACATCCAGGGTGCCGGAGCCGGTGGAGGGACGAGTGGCGACAACGCTCCGAGCAGCGAGGTTATTAGGGATGCTGCCATCGGGGAGGAAGACAGACTCCCCTGCTCTCAGTCCCCGCTCCAGCACCTGAGGATTGTACCGGTAGAAGTCCTCCTCGCTCCAGGCAGTACCCTTGACGAGAGAGTAGACGGTGGCCCCACCGGAGACTGTCTCCAGTCGGATACCATTGAGGCTGTCCGCAGCAGCAGGCTCCACACGCTTGGCTTCGGGCGACGAGGAGACCCCCGAGGAGTAGCCGGGTAGCTTGATGATCATACCTGCCGCAATGTCATCGGGAGACTTGAGGAAGGAATTAAGAGCCATCAGCTCCTTGACCGTCGTGCCGGCTCGTCGCGCAATACTGTAGAGGGTATCCCCTTTCTTGACCGCATAAAACTCCTGATCCGAGGAAGTGCCTGAGCCGGCGCCGGCCGGCAGCACCAGACGTTCACCGACACGTATGCCCTGACGAGCGGAGGGATTGAGCCGGTAGAGGTCTGCCACAGTGACACCGTACTTCTTACCTATCCGATACAGGGTCTCTCCGGACTGGACCACATGGACACGATTGTTTGTCTGAGCCTGCGCCGATCCACCGACGGAGAAGAATAGTGCCAGACACATCCACAGGATGATATGTCTCACTCGTTTTCCCCCATTATTCCGCTTCATCTTAGATACTATACTAATGAGATAGGTACACGGCGCACGAGCGCCACTCTTCGGTAATGGCACAAAGGTAATGAATTGCCCCCTTTCCGCCACAATTCTATTACCGGTATTAGTGACAACTATTACCGGTAATAGTAAATACTGATACCGGTAATAGCATTTCTATTACCGGTAATAGATCGAAACGAGAAGACACAGGCGAATATTGGTACCTTTGTGTAGGGATCCACAGGAGTTCTTTTACTTCGATACCAATTCAACTCAATAGACAAACCATGGGACGTTCTTCACGACTGATCTTAGCTACTCTCGCCCTCATCCTGAGCCTTTCCACCCAGGCTCAGACGGTCACACGATGCGAGCCGACAGGTCCATCCACGATCACCATCACGATGGATAATGGGCAGACGAGGATACTGGACTTCTACAGCGATCATATCGTCAGGATCTATCAGGATCCCAAGGGCAGACCCCTGCAGGAGCCTGTCTCTGAGCCTCCGGCAGTGATCTTAGCCAGTCGTCCGAGGAGCGCCACTCCATTTAGGATCTCCACGGCGACAGACCGGTCGGGTAATCCTGTGATCTACACCGATGCGATCTCCATAACCACCGAGCTGAGTACAGGTCTCATGAGTGTGACCGACCTTCGGAGTGGCAAGAGCGTCGTGAGGGAGATGAGAGCACCGGTATTTAAGGAAGCATCTAGCACAATCTTCCTCTCCATAGGAGAGAACGAATATTTCTATGGCGGTGGGGTACAGAATGGTCGTTTCTCTCACCGAGGTCAGTCTATAGCCATCGAAAATACCAATAACTGGGTCGACGGAGGTGTTGCCTCCCCTACCCCATTCTACTGGAGTACAGCCGGCTATGGGATCCTTGCCTACACCTTCCGCCCCGGGAGATATGACTTTGGCGAAGAAACCAAGGATCAGGTCGTCCTGCAGCATAGTCAGGACTACCTGGACCTCTTCCTGATGGTGAGCGACACGTCGGACAAGCTCATCTCGGACTACTATACCCTGACAGGGAGACCCGCACTGATACCGAAGTTTGGCTACCTCGAGGGTCACCTCAATGCCTATAACCGCGACTACTGGCTCGAGACCACTGAGCCGGGCAAGGGGATCCTTATGGAGGATGGAAAGCGCTACGTGGAGAGTCAGAAGGACAATGGCGGCATCAAGGAGTCACTCGATGGCGAGCGGGATAATTACCCCTTCTCCGCCCGTGCCGTGATCGACCGCTATGCCAGGCACGACATGCCACTCGGCTGGGTGCTGCCCAATGACGGCTACGGAGCCGGCTACGGGCAGGAGGACTCGCTAGACGGTAACATAGAGAATCTGAGACAGTATGGCGCTTATGCGCACAAGCATGGTGTAGAGATCGGTCTCTGGACCCAGAGCGACCTCCATCCGGTCGAGGGCATAGAGCCACTTCTGCAGCGTGATCTCAATAAAGAGGTGGGGACCGCAGGCGTGAGGGTACTCAAGACCGACGTGGCGTGGGTCGGTGCAGGGTACTCCTTTGGTCTCAATGGGATTGCCGATGCCGCCGAGATCATGATCCGTGAAGGCAGAGGAGCTCGCCCATTCATCATAACCCTGGACGGCTGGGCCGGGACTCAGCGCTACGGCACTGTCTGGTCGGGTGATCAGACCGGTGGGGACTGGGAATATATCCGCTTCCATATCCCTACCTATATCGGCAGTGGCCTCTCGGGCATGCCCTTCATCAGCTCCGATATGGACGGGATCTTTGGCGGGGGTAATCTCCCGGTGAATGTCCGAGACTATCAGTGGAAGGCTTTTACCCCCATACAGCTCAATATGGATGGCTGGGGGACCAATCCCAAGTACCCCATGGCACTGGGAGAGCCGGCTACATCGATCAATAGGTCCTACCTGAAGCTCAAGTCTGCCCTGCTGCCGTACATGTACAGCTGTGCCTACGAGACGCTGGAGGGTACACCACTAATGCGCCCCATGTTTTACGAGGAAGCAACACCCTATACCCTTGGGAGTGCAACGAAATACCAGTTCCTCCTCGGACCGAGCCTCCTCATTGCACCTATATATAAGGAGACAGCTCCCGATAAGGAGGGGAATGACCTCCGACACGGCATCTATCTGCCGATCGGTCTCTGGTACGACCTCTTCACAGGGGAGCCCTATGAGGGCGGACGGGTCATTAATTGCTTCGACGCTCCGCTCTGGAAGCTCCCGGTCTTCGTCAAGGCCGGTGCAATACTTCCGTACGCTCATCCCTTCAATCAGATAAGCGAGATCCCCAAGGACTTCCGAGGCTACGCACTCTATGGAGGAGCAGACGGCTCTTTCACGGAGTACGATGACGATGGTCGCACGGTAGCATATATGGAGGGAGCCTCTGTCCGCACGCCATTGTCACTTAAGATAAGTGGGGACCGACTTACCTTCGACATTGGTTGCACAGAGGGGAGTTATGACGGCTTCGAGCCCTACAAGGCGACTGAGATCAGACTGAATGCCTCACAGAAGCCCTCTGCCGTATCCGTCTCTGTCAGTGGTCGACAGATCACTCTGCGGGAGGTGACCGATCGTGAGGATTACGAGGAAGCCAAGGGAGGGGTATTCCTCTACGAAGAGTCTCCGGAGCTCAATCGCTACAGCACCGAAGGGACCGAAGCCTCGCAGATTAGCATCAAGGGGAATCCGATCCTGCTGGTCAAGCTGGATAAGGTTGACACCTCCTCTGAGCCGATCCGGATGACGGTCGATGGCTACGCACTCTCGCAGCCGAACCACCTATATCGCCATACCGGTCTGCTGCAGGCACCCTCACCCTCTCCAAACGAGAGCGAGGTAGAGGCATATGCCCTTACCCCTCACTGGAGCGCAGTGGATGGAGCAGACTTCTACGAGATAGAGCTGGGATCAATGCTTTACTCCACGATCCTTGGGGAGCACTTCACTCTCGAGGAGCTGGAGCCGGAGACAGAGTACACCCTGCGACTGAGAGCCGTCAATAGCGACGGCGCATCGGACTGGTCACTGCTGACACTCCGTACCGCCAAGGATCCGTATGAGAACGCGATCAAGAACATCACCGCCACCACTTCCGTCCCCAATCAGTCCGGACAGTCTATCTCGAAGCTCTTCGACGGAGACAAGACCACTACCTGGCATACCGAGTGGGGCAAGGAGGCAACACCATTTGACCTTATCATAGACCTCAGAGGCGTTGCACGCCTTGACTCTCTGGAGTACTACCCGAGACCCGATGCCGGCAATGGCACACTTCTCGAGGGAACTATCGCCTACTCAGAGGACAGGAAGAGCTGGTCGAAGGGTCAGCCCTTCAGCTGGAGTCGCGATGGGTCGATGAAGACCTTCACCTTCGCTGATAAGCCACAGGCTCGCTACCTCCGTCTCCACATCACAGAGGGGGTGGGCAAGTATGGATCCGGTCAGGAAATGTACATCTACAAGGTGCCGGGAAGCACGCTTCAGCTGCAGGGCGACATCAATCGCGATGGAAGGATCGACGAGAACGACTTCACTTCCTACATGAATTATGTGGGTCTGAGAGCTAAGGACGCCGACTTTGGGTACATCTCCATCGGGGATATCAATAAGAATGGTCTCATCGACGCCTACGATATATCCACAGTAGGGACAGTCCTCGACGGCGGAGTCTACCCGTCAAGTAAGGTGGTGAGCGGTCGACTGACACTCTCGACCAATAAGACCTCCTTTACTGAGGATGAGGAGATCAAGCTCCTCGTCTCCGGTAGCGATCTTAAGCAGGTCAATGCACTTAGCCTGGCCCTACCCTATGATGCAACGCTTGTCCGTTATGTCGGCATGCGACTCATAGGGATGAAGGATCTGGTCAATCTCTCTTACGACCGACTCCATAGCGATGGATCTAAGGAGTTCCTTCCCACCTTTGTCAATAGAGGGAATAACTTCCTCCTCGAGGATGGCGAACTCTTTGAGATCACCTTCCGCGCCCTTAAGGCCGGTAACTGGACACCAAAGGCAGTGGATGGAATGCTCGTGGATCGGAATCTCAATAGCATTGATGCGCTATCTGACGCGGAGTGACAGAGAAGATACTGCAATACTGCTGGAGCAATCGTCTCTTCGATGACCTCACCGTCCGAGGGCAGAGGGTCGACGTGGAGAGTGTCGGAGTGCAAAACAGCTCCGATGGTCCCGACTTCACGATGGCACGCATACGTCTGGGTGACATCCTCTGGGTGGGAAGTGTGGAGCTGCACCTACGTGCCTCCGACTGGTACGCTCACGGTCACGACACAGACCCTCGCTATACCGACCTCATACTCCACGTCGTGCTGGAGGATGACCGAGAGGTGCACGACCTGAGAGGTGAGACAGTGCCCTGCGGGGTGCTGCGACTCAGTAAGGAGGCGGTGGAGCGAGTAACCGACCTGGAGGTGAGTCAGCGATCCCTCAGATGCACACCGGAGATCACCGAGATAAGCATAGATGAGATCAGGAGCTGCTTCCGCCCGCTCATCCATGAGCGGATGCACAATAGAGTAGAGCGAATGGCGGCAGGACCGGTCGACGAAGGCGGAGTCAATGCTTTCCTCTTCCGCTCCATCATGCGCTATCTTGGCTGCCACCGCAACAACGATCCCATGGAGGAGACTGCCCGAAGCATCCCCTACAGAGCCCTCAAGCGTCACGCCTCTGATCCGATGGCGTTGGAGGCAATACTGTTAGGCCAGGCAGGACTTCTTCAGACGACCGCACCCCGCGACGAGTACGAGGCACAGCTGACGGAGGAGTATCTCTTCTACCGCTCTGCCTTTGACCTCACACCGATCGGGGAGGGGAAGTTTCGCAAGCTAAGGCTGCGACCTGCCGCCTACCCGACCCGGATGCTCTCCGTGACTGCACAGATCTTCCACAACGAGGACGAACTAATGGGTGCCATCACTACGAGGGACTGGGAGAGGCTGGATCAGCTGCTGCGGGTAGAGCCATCCCCCTACTGGCAGACCCACCTCGACTTCGGGCAGGCGTCGAGCCGAAGGCTGAGAGCGATAGGTGACAGCCTAATCCAGATCCTGATGATTAATGCCGTCATCCCCACCGTCTATTACTATGCGGAGTGGAGCGGCTCGCATGCGGGGAAGGAGGCAGCACTGGATCGCCTGCGAGAGCTTCCTCCCGAGCGAAACAGCTATATCGATCTCTTCCGTCAGTATGGGATCACAGCCACCAACGCCCTCGATACTCAGTGCGTGCTTGAGCTCTACACCAACCACTGCATCCCCTACCACTGTCTTAGCTGTCCGATGGCGGTCCGGCTCTTCGAGCTACTTCGCAACTTACCCCAGAGCAACTGATCGGCATAGTCTAAAATGAAAAAAGCGACCCCACCGCATCTGCAGTGGGGTCGTTTCGTCAGTTGTCCTATAAGGACTCGAACCTTAAATTCAAGAGCCAGAATCTTGCGTGTTGCCAATTACACCATAGGACATTGTGTCTCTCTTTGACGTTGCAAAGGTAAGACTATTTACCGACTTCGCCAATAGCTGCAAGCAAATATTTTCTGAATGTTTGCACTTGCCCTTAGGCAGGGATGATGCATCTGAGTGGTGCGAAGGACCATTCAGATCATTGTGCAGAACATGTATAAAGCACCCGTTAGAGCCTGACTTATCCGGAAGCATTAGCGGTGCAAAAATACAACCTTCGTACGGAGCAATTGTCTCACAGAGTCTCTTTATGTCTCTTACCGCCTCTTTCTGTTGAAAAATAGGGATACAAATACTCTCCATCTATTGAGACTTGAGTCTGCAAGTAAGACGACCCATGGACGATTGTTGTTTCTCCCCTAAGAGATTGGTAGGAGGAAGCATCAAGTGAGTGTTACCACTTCTATTGCTGTTATGCTCAAATGCGTCACCCCTGGCCCTTAGGAGAAGGTGAAAGACAGAGTTAGCGAAAAGTGGTAAATTTGGCACACTAAATAGGATCTCCATGTGGGATCCTACGAAGTAGAATGAACCTATCCGCCCCAAGAACGGATACTTGATATACTCACAGTCATCATCATGTCACAAGGCTTCAAAAAGTTTATCACCTGGCTCTGGATCATCTTCGCTGCCGGAGTCGTTGCTGTGATACTCCTCTTCTTCCTCATCTCCAAAGGGGTCATCGGCTATATGCCCCCGATCGAGGATCTGCAAAATCCGATCGACCGCTATGCCTCACAGGTGATCAGCCAGGATGGTCAGGTACTGGGGACATTCGCCCTGCAGGACAATAATCGCATCCATACGGACTACAACGACCTCGCTCCCTCGCTCGTTCACGCGCTGATCGCCACGGAGGACAAGCGATTTACCGACCACAGTGGCATCGATATGATGGGCGTACTGAGAGCTTTCTTCCGCACCATCATCATGGGCGACAAGGACTCCGGCGGTGGTAGTACGATCACCCAGCAGCTCGCTAAGCAGCTCTACTCCCCTCATGCAGACAATATTATGGAGCGAGCACTGCAGAAGCCTATCGAGTGGGTCATAGCGGTGGAGCTGGAGCGGCGCTACTCCAAGGAGGAGATCATCAGCCTGTACCTCAATCAGTTTGACTTCCTCTATAATGCCATCGGGATCGAGCAGGCCTCCCTCACCTACTTCAGCAAGCTACCCAAGGATCTGGAGGTGGAGGAGTCGGCCCTCCTCGTGGCTATGGTCAAGAATCCCTCCTACTACAACCCCCGTCGCCATGAGGAGCGCGCTCGCAGCCGGCGCAACCTGGTAATGGACCGAATGGTAGACAAAGGCTTCCTCACCAAGGAGGAGGCTGCCAAGCATAAGGAGACACCGATCAAGCTGGTCTTCAATCGCCGCACCCACAATAACGGAGCAGCACCCTACTTCAGAGAGTACATCCGTAAGATCATGACAGCCAAGGAGCCCCATCGGAGCGACTATCCGGACTGGCAGAGAGATCAGTACAGCCGAGACTCCATCGCTTGGATCAATAATCCGCTCTATGGCTGGTGTGCAAAGAATAAGAAGGAGGACGGCTCCAACTACGACATCTATACGGACGGGCTCAAGATCTACACCGGGATCAATACCCGAATGCAGGAGCACGCCGAAGCTGCTATGATCGAGCACTTGGCCTCCACCCTTCAGCCCGCCTTTGATCGAGAGAAATCAGGTCGTGCCAATGCGCCCTTCTCCAATAGCATCACACACCAGGAGCGAGACAAGATCATCGACAGGTCAATCCGTCAGAGTGGACGCTACTTCACTATGCGAGCAGCCGGGGTACCCGAGGAGGAGATCATCGCCTCCTTTGACAAGCCCACCGACATGCAGGTATTTGCTTACGAGCGGAGCGGAGACAGCTACATCACCACCCTGCGCGATACGGTGATGACCCCAAGGGACTCTATCATCTATGCCAAGACCTTCCTCCGATCGGGGTTCATGGCGATGGATAGCGAGACAGGAGAGGTACGCGCCTACGTCGGCGGACCGGACTTCCTCACCTTTAAGTACGACATGGTGACGCAGGGACGCCGTCAGGTGGGGTCGACGATCAAGCCTTATCTCTACTCTATGGCGATGAACGAGGGCTTCACACCATGCGACCAATTGCTTCACGTACAGCCGGCACTCCGCAATCCTGACGGCTCCATCTGGACACCGCGAAACACCGGCTCCTCTATGATCGGCGAGATGGTCTCCATCGGATGGGGACTGAAGCACTCGGATAACTGGGTCACCGCCTGGCTTATGGGTCAGCTGTCAAGTGATGGTTACTCAAATAGCTTCGTCAATTACCTCCACAGTATGGGCGTCACCGGCACGATAGAGCCGACCCTCGCTCTCTGTCTCGGCTCTTGTGACATATCAGTCGAGGAAATGGTGGGAGCCTTCACCACTTTTAGCCAAAAAGGAATGCGACAAGAGCCCCTCTACGTCACCAAGATTGTGGATAAGTATGGAAATGTGGTGGCCAACTTCACCTCCAAGGTCCACGAGGTCCTCCCTGAGGATGCCGCCTACAAGACGCTCTATATGATGCGTGAGGTGATGAATGGCGGTACCGGCAGCAGGATGCGCTTCCGTTACGGCATCGATGCCGATATGGGAGGAAAGACCGGCACGACACAGAATCATTCGGACGGATGGTTTATGTGCTTTACTCCTAAGCTCAGCACCGGCTGCTGGGTAGGCGGTGAGGACCGATCGATCCACTTCGATGGCATGCGCATGGGTCAGGGGGCGAGCTTGGCACTGCCGGTGGTGGCGAGGTTTTTCCAGAAGATCTACGGAGACAAGGAGCTGCAGAGGGACACCTCCCTCGGCATTGATCCCGGGCTGAAATTCACCTTCCCCGAGGGCTTTGAGCCGTGTCGCCGAGACGATTCTGCCGGAGTGGCGTACGACAGAGAGGATGTCACGGAGCCACACAGTCAGCAAGCCCCAAAGGAGATCGACGACCTCTTCTCCTAATCGGTAGAGGACAGTACAAAAAAGTCGGATCCCGCACCTGATCAAGTGCGAGATCCGACTTTTTTCGGATCAGTAAGGTACCCTATTACTTAAGGCTGCCCACCATATCCTCCGGGCGAACCCACTGGTCAAACTCCTCGGCAGTGAGGAAGCCCGACTTTACAGCCTCCTCGCGGAGAGTGGTCCCGTTGTGGAATGCAGCCTTGGAGATCTTGGCCGCCTTCTCATAGCCGATGTGGGTATTTAGTGCCGTGACCAGCATCAGAGAGTTATTGAGCAGGGTATCGATGCGATCCCTATTTGGCTCAATGCCGGCAACACAGTGCTCCTCCAGCGAGAGGCAGGCATCGCCGAGCAACTGAGCAGACTGGAGGAAGTTGGCAGCCATAACAGGCTTGAAGACATTCAGCTCGTAGTTACCACTTGCACCGGCCATCGTGATCGTGGTCTGGTTGCCAAAGACCTGCACGCAGACCATCGTCATCGCCTCACACTGGGTAGGATTGACCTTACCGGGCATAATCGAGGAGCCCGGCTCATTCTCCGGCAGGTGGATCTCACCGATACCGCAGCGGGGACCGGAGCCGAGGAGACGGATATCGTTGGCGATCTTGAAAAGAGCAGCCGCAAGACCATTGAGAGCCCCATGAGCCGCCACCACAGCGTCGTGAGCGGCAAGGGACTCAAACTTATTAGGTGCTGTCACAAAGGGCTCCCCGGTAAAGTCTGCGATATACTTCGCCACCAGTTCAGCGTATCCCTTGGGCGTATTGAGACCGGTTCCGACGGCCGTCCCACCGAGTGCCAGCTCTGCAAGGTGCGGCAGGGTCGCCTCGATCGCCTTGATTGCATAGCCCAGCTGTGCAGCGTAGCCGGAGAACTCCTGTCCGAGCGTCAGAGGGGTGGCATCCTGCAAGTGGGTCCTACCGATCTTGACGATGTCCTTGAAGTCCTCAGCCTTCTTCTCGAGGCTCTTCTGGAGCTTCTTCACCGCCGGGAGAGTATGCTGCACCACCTTGGTGTATGCAGCGATGCTCATCGCAGTAGGGAAGGTGTCATTGCTGGACTGAGACTTATTGACATCGTCATTGGGGTGGATCAGGCTCGGCTCGCCCAGCTTGCCACCATTGAGGACGTGGCAGCGATTGGCAACCACCTCATTGACATTCATATTGGACTGCGTGCCACTGCCGGTCTGCCAGATGACGAGAGGGAACTGATCATCCAGCTTGCCCTCGATGATCTCGTCGCACGCCTTTGCGATCAAATCACGCTTCTCCTGAGGGAGGACCCCCAGCTCGCAATTGGCATAAGCGGCCGCCTTCTTCAGGTACCCAAAGGCGGTGATGATCTCGTGCGGCATAGAGGCTGCGGGACCGATCCGGAAGTTATTGCGGCTGCGCTCTGTCTGGGCAGCCCAGTACTTATCAGCGGGGACCTTCACCTCGCCCATGGTATCATGCTCGATACGATACTCCATAATTGGCTTGACTATTTACTATTAGCATTTCACTTACCTAACTTTCTTCCAAAGTTACCCAAAATCGAGTCTTTCGCAAAGACATCTCGCTCTGCGTGCAAGACTAGGAAGTGACACCCCCAAACTATTACCGGTATTAGACTTCACTATTACCGGTATTAGTGCGCACTAATACCGGTAATAGTGAAGTCT